>Ga0302320_10014353_pt1 | contig 16409 bp, 11 predicted proteins | sample Bog_T0_3_FD_202130 | JGI IMG/M metagenome (GOLD analysis project Ga0302320, IMG submission 202130) | Peat permafrost microbial communities from Stordalen Mire near Abisko, Sweden - Bog_T0_3 | ecosystem: Environmental > Terrestrial > Soil > Wetlands > Peat | place: Sweden: Abisko, Stordalen Mire... | reverse complement strand
AATGCTGGCTGAAGAAAGTGACCGCCGCCGAAGATGAATCGAATACGATCACGGGCAACACCATCAATGGCCGAAACGTCTATAATTGCTTCGCACCGCTGGACCGGGAATTTCATCTCAGCATGGTCAAGGCGGGATACTATGAACGGATGGATTTTATTGAGCCCTACTGGACGGAGTATTATTTCAGCTATCTGGATTACGATCAAATGCAACCAATCGTGCAATCCCTCGTCAGCTCGAATTATACGGCCGACCAAATCGGCCTGTTCCTGCAAAACACCAACCAGTCCTTGGTTTTGCCCGCGCTCGCAGCCGCCCAACAAACGGCTGCCGCCCAGGGTTACGCGGAATATCTCCAACCTGGGCCGCCGATTCTCTGGATCACAAACACCGGCGCCGGTTCAGTCAGCTTGGATTGGTCGCCGGTGGCGATAAACTTCCTGCTGGAACATAAATCTCACCTGTTGAGTTCAAGTTCTAATTGGACTTCCGTGAGCTTTTCTCCGCGGGCCGCAGGCAATAATTTTAACACTTCCGTTTCCACCACCAATGATCGAGAATTTTATCGCTTACATCAGCCTTAGTCGTATGGGGAGCGCGATTCAAGCTTTCCTGTGTTCGACCTATTGCGCGTTGCTGGCGGTTGAAATTCCAGCCTTAGCGCAACCGGCTCCAGCCCTGCCTTGGATCACCAATTCCTCGGTCAAGCTGGAACAGGTCATCGGCGACGTGGATTGGGAGGCAAAGGCGCAGGGCAGCAATCTTCTGACTGCCAGCCAGGCCATCACCCGGGACCAACCTCATCTCCTCCACCAACGGCACCTTCAATTTCACCGACACCGGCACCAACAGCGGCGGCTTCGGCAACACCAAGTTTTACCGGCTGCAAAGCTCACCGTGAGTAACATTATGTGATGCCAGCGCGTTTAACCATTGGCAGCGGCCACCATCTCTCACCCATGTATACCTTGATTCAAAGCACAATAATGATGAAATGGAAAACATTCTGCCTGGCGGTTCTATTTTTAGCGGCGTTTTCGCGCGTGGTGTCAGCGCAAATACTGCAAATGGTGCAGCCCAGCCAGACAGATACGAACATCACCGAGTTCAATAACTACCATTACATCTATCTGAACACGAATGCGAATGTGACGGCGCGACCGCAGTTGTTCGTCTTTCTGGGCCACGGAACTTTTACACACTACACTTATCAGGTGCAAACGACGACAAACTTGGAATCTTCCTGGATAAATGCCGGCGCGCCGGTTGTTGGTGATGGGACGGCTAATACCTGCGCTTTCAACCTGTCCGGCCTCTCAGAGTTTTTTCGTTGCGCCGTGCAATATTAAAAATCCTCTTGAAAACATCTCTGCTTGGAAATTGCTTTTTGGGTTGGCTGCCGCGCAAACCGCAAGTTTGGCTCATTGGCACCTGCAACTTTACCGGCACCAACACCAGCGTCGATTTTGGCACGAGTATAGGTTAACCCTTGCGAACACAGCAATGAAAACGAATGCCAAGCATGTGGGATGCGTAAAGAGCGATGTGATTTTGATTTCAGCCTGGTTGCTGCGGACTTTAACCTTTCTCCTGTTTATTCAAGCGCAGGCGGAAATTCACGCGCAACAACTTGCGTTTGCCGGTCCCGGTCCTTCCACCCAACTCCTCGGCGGCAGCATTGGCACGATCAAAATCCTTGTGCTGAACACCAACAGCAGCCTGGCGACCAATTCTTCCGCCCAAATTATTTTGAGCGTCACCGGGCCTGGAAATTTTTCGCTGGCGCAGACCAACAACGCGACCAATGGCACAACCTTTTTTAACTTTTCTTCGACGAAATTGAATCAGCCGGGACTTTACAGTCTGGCGGCCACGGGCAGCGGTTCCGTGCCCGCCTTTGAAAACATCGGCGTGGAAACGACGATGACGCCGCCGCAAGATTCGATTCTCGCGGGCGCGCGGGTCAAGCCCTCCGCCGGGCCGGCCGACATCGCCGCCTTGGAAATTGCGTGTGGCCGCACGTTAGCATTGAGCATGCACTATTACGACTGGGCCGACAGCGCATTTTCCAATGCCCTGACATTTACGCAAACACCACCCATATTTGACGACGCGGCCAGCAACCGCATTCCGGTTGTTTCCTGGAACGCGACGAATCTCACCGACATCCTTTCCGGTGCCAATAATTCTGCGATCACCAACGCAGCCCTGGCGCTGGCCGCCTTTCAAGGGCCGATTCTGCTGCGCTGGGCTTGGGAGATGAACCTGCTCGGAACGAACGGGAAGGCATGGGCCTATCTTGGCTATCCGCAGAATGGCAGCAATCCTTCGCCCGCCCAAGTATCCGCGGCCCAAACCAACTTTGTAACGGCCTGGCGGCAAATCCGGAAAATTTTCGATGCAAACGGAGCGGCCAACGTGATTTGGCTGTGGAATCCCGGCGCGGGTAACGATTCCGCGCCCGGCCAATCCGCCGGCGGCTACACGGACGGATTTTATCCCGGAGACAACCTTGTGGATTGGATCGGCATTGACGCCTACAACCGGCAGGACGACACCTTTGCCGATACTTACACCGTTGACCCCAGCTATGGCTACACGAACATAGCAGCGCATGCGAAGCCGCTGCTCATCGGCGAGACCGGCGCGTTCTTCACTAACGAGGCGCATCAAATCAGCTTTTTCGACGCGGCGGCGGGTTCCTTGCAGACCAATTTTCCACAATTCCTGGGCTTTATGTATTTTGACGCGAGCGGCAACGATGACTGGAGCCTCACCACCAACGGCACGATCAGCGGCCTGACCGGGTTCAGCAATTTGGTGAACCGCACCTACCTCGACGCCACCGTTCCGCACTTCTTGAACTACGCGCAATTTCATCCTTTCAGCGCACGGGTTCATGTCGCGCCCGCGGCTGCGACATTTCAAGGCGGCGTCATCGGTATCGGCGCGTCCGTTGACAATCTTTATTCCAACCAGCCCGCGGGAAGAATTGATTTTTACAGCGACACAAATTATCTGGCCACCGTAGCGCTATCCGGGGGTTCCAACGGCTATTGCCAAGTGCAATCTTTCGTCGCCGTCACGAACGCGGGCACACACTGGCTGACGGCCGTTTATTCCGGCGACACCAACAACAGCGCCGGGCAATCCTGGCCGGCGCAAGTCAAAGTGCTCCCGCCGCCGCTGACCTTCAAAAGCATCCGGGCCACGAACGGGATCGTAGAATTGATTTGGAACAGCATGACCAACCAATCGTATCAAGTCCAGTTCAGCAGAAATTTGGCGAAAGGCGTTTGGACGAATCTGGGCGCAGTCATCGTCGCCACCAACAGCACGGCCTCGGCGACCGACGCTACCGCCAGCGCGGCAAGATTTTATCGGATCACGACTTCGCCATGAAACCGGGCTTTGACGCGTTACACGGGAGGACGTCCTTGCCGGGTGCTTGTCTCACAAGTTGCGTCACTGCGTCGGAAGTATTGTTCGCTCGCGCGGCGCATGGTAGTGCGGTGCCGCGTTACGATTTATTTTACGCCGCTATGAACCATTATTTGACACGGGGGGCCGGTTCCCCTGCCCGTTTCTCTCACAATCAACGGTCTATAATGTTGAGCAGTAATTCCGCTTGTTTTGATTGTCGTTAAAACACCGGTTGGAGTAAACTTCGAGCAAATTGAGCGAAAGAGAAATCACCCAGATTTTGAAGCGTGCTGAACAGGGCGATCCGTTGGCAGCCGATGAATTGTTGCCGCTGGTCTATGATGAACTGCGCAAACTGGCCACACAGAAAATGGCGGCAGAATCGTCCGCCCACACGTTGCAGCCCACCGCACTGGTGCATGAAGCCTGGCTGCGCCTGTCCGGCAACGATGCCAAAACCTTCGCCAACCGCTCCCATTTCTTTGGCGCGGCGGCGGAGGCCATGCGGCGGATTCTGATCGAGCGGGCCCGGCGGCGCACCACGGCCAAGCGCGGCGGCGGAGCGGTACATTTGGATGTGGATGCCATTGAGATCGCGGCCCCGGTGGCGGATGACGAGGCGCTGTTGCGGCTTAATGAAGCCCTGGGCAAGTTTACCGCCGTGGATGCGCGCAAGGCGGAATTGGTCAAATTGCGATATTTCGCGGGCATGAACTACGAGGAGGCCGCAACGGTGCTGGGCATCGCCGTTTCCACGGCCAAGGAATGGTGGGCTTACGCGCGCGCGTGGCTGGCGGTGGAAATGCGCGCCGCGACGCCGGAATAAATCGAGCCAGCTCACAGGCGCAAACATTTCGGCAGACTTTTCCGCCTGTTTTCACGCATTAAATAATTGAGCAGTTGAGCAATCCCGAACCAATTACGCCATCACCGCAACCGGGCGAAGAAGCTCTTTTCACCGCCGCGTTGAAATATCCGCCGCCGGAGCGCGCAGCCTTCTTAGAATCGGCGTGCCGGGGCAATCCGTCTTTACGCGCGCGGCTCGACGCGCTGCTGGCGGCGCACGAGCAACCAGACGCCCTGCCGCCGTTAGCGCTGGAATCACCCGAGCTGACGGCGAAGGCTGCACCCGTGGACGAATTTATCGGGCGCATGATTGGGCGCTACAAGTTGGTAGAGAAGATTGGCGAAGGTGGTTGTGGCGTGGTGTATGTGGCTCAGCAGACCGAACCGGTGCGCCGCCTGGTGGCGCTCAAGCTCATCAAACTCGGCATGGATACGACGGCCGTGATCGCGCGGTTCGAGGCCGAACGGCAGGCGCTGGCATTGATGGATCATCCGAACATTGCCAAGGTGCTGGATGGGGGCACAACGGACACCGGCCGGCCGTATTTCGTGATGGAACTGGTGCGGGGCATGAGGATCACGGAACACTGCGACCAGCAAAAATTGAACACGACTGAACGTGTCAAGTTGTTCGTCCAAGTCTGCCAAGCGGTGCAGCACGCGCATCAAAAGGGAATTATCCATCGCGACATCAAGCCGTCCAACGTGTTTGTGACCCTGCACGATGGCCTGGCGGTAACCAAGGTAATTGACTTCGGAATCGCCAAGGCCATCGGCAACGAATCGCTGACGGACAAAACGGTTTATACCGCGCTGGATCAATTCATCGGCACCCCCGCGTATATGAGCCCGGAGCAGGCCACCCGCAGCGGGCTGGACATTGATACCCGCACGGACATCTATTCCTTGGGCGTGCTCCTATATGAACTGCTCACCGGGCGCACACCGTTTGATACGAAGACCCTTTTGGAATCCGGTTTTGAACACATGCTCCGCATCATTCGGGAACAAGAGCCCCCGCGTCCCAGCAACCGCTTGAGCACCCTCGCGGCGGCGGAGATGACAGGCGTGGCGCAAGCGCGCCAGTCCGAACCGCCCCGTTTAATCCACGCCATTCGGGGCGACCTCGACTGGATCGCAATGAAGTGCCTGGAGAAGGATCGCAAGCGCCGTTACGAAACGGCCAACGGACTGGCAGCGGACATCCGTCGCCATCTTGAAAATGAACCGATTATCGCGCGGCCGCCGAGCGCTACCTATCGTTTTCAAAAAATGGTCCGGCGGCACAAGTTTGCCGTCGCTTCGGTGGCAGTGGTTTTGCTCGTGTTGTTGCTGGGCGCCGCGGCCAGCACCTGGCAGGCGATCCGCGCGACCCGGGCGGAACGCGAACAAATCAAGCTGCGTAACCAGGCCGATGCGGACGAAAAAAAGGCGCAGGAGGAAGCAAGCCGGAGTGACCAAATCGCCCTGTTTCTCAAGGACATGCTAAGAGGCGTCGGCCCAACGGTGGCGATGGGCCGGGACACGACTTTGTTGCGTGAAATTCTGGACAAGGCCGCGACCCGGGTGGACACGGAATTGAAAGATGAACCGGAGGCACAACTGGATCTCCGGCTCACGCTCGTCCGGGCCTATTTTGATCTGGAGGATTATGCCAAGACGGAACAACTTTCGCGCGAAACCGTGGATTTGGCACAGGCCCATTACGGCGCGGTCAACCCCGTAGCCGCCGAGGCGCTGCACTGGCGCGCCATGGCCTTGATGCGCCTGCGCGACCAGGGGAGTGCCGAGAGCGTTTCCCGCCAATCGCTGGCGATGCAAATTCAATTGCACGGCACAAACACCCTCGAAGAAGCGTCCGTGCTTTGCAACTTGGGCGATATTATCAGGCACGAGGGAAAAAACGCGGAAGCCGAGGCAGACTTTCGACGGGCGTTGGCCATCCGTAAAAGTCATCTGGGTGATGATGACGATGACGTTGCCTGGGCACTGGAGGGCCTCGGCTTTGCGCTCTCGGGACAGGGAAAGATGACGGAAGCGAAGGACGCAGCGCGGCAGGCCCTGGCACTCATGCGAAAAATCCACGGAGATGAACATCCCTACACCAGCTACGAATATTGGTGCCTGGGCTCCTTTTTGCTGGATGGCACGCCGGAGGAGGTCGCCGAGGCCGAAACGGATTTGCGCAAAGCCATCGAGATACAGGAAAAGACCGTGGGCAAGGGAAAATGGAGCCAGGCCTGGATGCACCACCATCTGGCCATCGCCTTGGCGAAACGGAACCAGCCGGTGGAGGCGGAGGTCCATTTTCGTGAGGCGTTGGACATAGCGAGGAAAGAAGGCCCGGACCGATCAGACATGGTCCAGTTGTTATTGGGTTATGTGAGCTTTTTGCGGCACAACAACCGGGCCCATGATGCCCGTCCCTTGGCCGAGGAAGCGGTGGCCCTCTGCCGGCGTCACCCGGACCCGCTCTGGGCGTCACGGACACGGCGGGCCGTGACGGCGCTTAAAGACGTGCTTGGTGAAGTCGGCGACACGAATGCCCTTGCAAAACTGAATCTGGAATTTTCCACCGCGGGCAGCAAGCCGGCCAAGACCGCACCGGCCATCCCGCCGATCAAGTAACCAAGATGGTCGGCGCACTGTATTTTATAGGCCAGGTAAAAACACCATTAGCGGTTTCATCCTCGTTCTCGTCCTCGCCCTCGGTTTTAAAGTCTTTCGAGAACGAGGACGAGAACGAGAATGATTGATAACAATTACGCCATGTTGTTTGGCACCGCGTGCTCCGCGTAATTTTTAAAAGATTACCACCTACTTTTTCCCCTGCGTTTGCGCATGTAGTGATGGAAGGCGCATTCACCGAAATGCTGCGAAGTCAATTTACAAAACCAAACACATTAATCTTAAACCACTTATGAACCAATCCCACCACCTCGTTGCGGCAGTATATTGCAGCCCTGTTGCTTCCAACGCTGCTGCCCGAACCGAAGGCATTGCTTCGCCAATGTTACAAATGAGTGTCATTAACAATTGTGATTGAAAATATTTTGGCAAGCTGTCACGCTCGCTATTCCGTTTCCGAATTCTCCAATTTACTTTAACTAACCAATGAAAACCACTGTGAAAACGATACTCCACCACACCACTATCGTGCTCGCGTTGTTCGCGGGCATTCATCAAGCCGCGGCCCAGGGCACGGCTTTCACCTACCAAGGCCGGTTAAACAGCGGTGGCAATCCGGCCAGCGGCAGTTATGACATGGCCTTCACACTCTACGCCACCAACGTGACCGGGACGGCCATTGCCGGACCAGTCACCAACACGGCGGTGACCGTGACCAATGGACTGTTCACGACGCTGGTGAACTTCACGAACGGCTTTGGCGGCGGAAGCAACTGGTTGCAGATTGCCGTGAGCCCCAGTGGCTCGAACTCATTCGGAATCCTGCTGCCGCGCCAGCAGTTGACGCCGGTGCCGTATGCCATTTTTTCCGAGAGCGCGAGCAATGTGCTCGGGACCGTCCCCGGCAGCGGCTTGAGCGGCAACTATGTCAACCCCGTAACGATGAACAATCCCGGCGACGTTTTCGGCGGGAATGGCAACTTGTTGACCAGCCTGAACGCCTCGGCGTTTATCCAGGGCACCGTACCGGCTTTCGCCTTGAATAACGCCTGGAGAACGGTCGGCAATACCAACGCGAATCCGACGAATGGCATGTTTTTGGGCACGGCGGATAATCTCCCGCTGGAAGTCCGGGTTAATAACCAGCGGGTATTGCGGCTCGAGTCGGTAAACGATGGCGGTTTCGCCCACCCAGTGGTCAACGTCATCGGCGGATATGTTTCCAATTCAGTGGCCGCCGGGGTGGATGGCGCGACCATTGCCGGTGGTGGCGGCAGCGACATTAATTTCGGGTGGGTTCCGAATACGGTAATTACCAGTTTTGGTACCATTGGAGGCGGTTTCGGAAACACTGCGGGCGGTTTGGCGGGGACGATCGGCGGCGGCTATTATAATGTAACGGGGCCAGGCACGATAACGGGTGTGGAATTCGTGGGCGGCGGCTATACGAACGTTGCGAGTGGTGATGCGGCGGCGATTGTCGGTGGCGAACAAAACACGGCCAGCGGCACTTTGGCGATTATCGGTGGGGGCGACAGCAATTTGGCGAGCGGCACCGGGGCGTTTATTGGTGGCGGCGGTTATGATGGAACATCGGTTGCCGGCAGCACCGCCAGCGGCAACGCCTCGGTGGTAGGCGGAGGGTTGGGCAATCAGGCCGCAGGCTCCTACGCCACCGTGCCCGGCGGGGCGCACAACGTGGCAGGAGGCCAATACAGTTTCGCCGCCGGCCAGCAGGCACAGGCGCTGAATGCGGGCGCGTTCGTCTGGGCGGATTCGCTGGGCGGTGCGTTCACCTCGACCTCCAGCAACCAGTTTCTAATTCGGGCCCAAGGTGGCGTGGGCATTGGCACGGCCAGTCCCGCCAAGCAATTGGATGTAACCTCAAGCGCTCCAGGGGTTCCCACCAACAGCTCGGTTGATCCGTCTGTTTTCGTCAGGATTAACAATCAGGCGAGCGACGGTACGATCCCCAGTTCGGATGTCGCCGGCATCGGTTTCGGTCGCAACTCGACGCGCGAGGCCATTGTGGGAGCAACCTATGGATACGATTTTCTCGATTTTTATCTGGCCGGGGTGATGACAACGCCCAAGATGAGAATTCTGGGCAACGGCAACGTGGGCATCGGCACGACCACGCCGGCCACGGCGTTGCAGGTCAACGGCACCGTCACGGCCACGAGCTTCGCCGGTAACGGCAGTGGTCTGACGGGCGTGGCGTTGCTTAACCAACCGAATACATTTGCTGGCACCTTGACCATCACCAACGGCAACTTCGGCATCGGCACCACTGCGCCGGCCACCGTCTTGCAAGTAGTTGATTCGGTCTATGGAGCTCTTCCGGTTGCCCTATTCCAAGTTGCCAACTGCGGTGCTGTTTGTGCGCAGCAGGATTACCAGGAAAACATCCGCCTCCAAAATGTGAATCCCAATGGCCAAACGGGCATTGCCTTCATCACCTCGACAAACTCGACGATCACCAACGTGCCCAACGCGTGGATCGGCACGGATTATGGAAGCAGCGCGAACAACCTCAAGTTCTCGACCGAAAGTGGCACCAGCCTGGTTGACCGGGTTTATGTCAATGGAACATCCGGAGACGTGGGCATCGGCACGGACACGCCGGCGGCGCTGCTGGATGTCAACGGCAGCGGTCATTACAGTGGCAGCGTTGGCATCGGCACAGCGCCCGGCGGCGCCGAACTTACGGTCAAAAGCAGCGCTTTTGGCATTGAACAAACGGACGGCAATGTTCTGTTGTCAACCTATATTGACTCCACAGGCGGCTGGCTGGGCACGGTCAACAACTACCCGCTGAATTTCTACGTAAACAATGGGTATCAAAGCATGACCATCAATACGAATGGCAATGTCGGTATTAACACCACCGCGCCAATCGGCCAGCTCACAGTGGCCACCTCGAATGGCCAATTGAGCATTGTAGGCGGGCCATTCACGCCCGAACTCTGGTCCACTGGCGGGGGTGTTCCCGGCCACATGCGATTTCGAAATGCACTTGAAGTTTGGCCGAACACGAACACCACCGCCGCAGGCTATCTGGATGTCCGCGGCACCAACGGCGTACAGAACATCATTCTCGATGGCAGCACTGGAAATATTACCTGTGTGGCGGTGAACATCACCAGCGACCGCAACGCCAAGGAGGATTTCAGTCCGCTTAACCCGCGCGACGTGCTGGCCAAGGTGGCCTCCCTGCCGATTACCGAATGGCAATACAAAGCCGAGACAGCCGGTGATGCCGCGGCGACGCGCCACATCGGTCCCATGGCGCAGGATTTTCATAACGCTTTTACCTTGGGCCAGGATGACAAACACATCTCCGTGGTGGACGAAGGCGGCGTGGCGCTGGCGGCCATCCAGGGGTTGAACCAGAAATTGGATGAAAAGGATGCGCGCATCCAGGAACTGGAAAATTCCGTAAATGCGCTCAAGGCGCTGGTGAACCAGCTCGCCGCCCAGCAAGCCGGAGGTGCGAAATGAACGCGTTCAGGAGTTTGTTCCACTGCTTTCTCAGGCCACGGACATTCGGTATCGCGGCGTTAATTGCCGCCGGCGGACTGTGTCAGCAAGGATTCGCCTTGACCATCATTCCCACGTTCGACAGCACGATCACCAGCGACACGAACGCGGCGAACATTGAAGCCACCATCAACGATTGCATCGCCGATCACGACGCGGCCATTTTGGACCCGGCGGTGGTGCATATCACGTTCGAGGAATACAGCGGCTTGGGAACAAGTTTTTTCTACTTCCTCACGTTTAATTATTCCGCCTATCGCAGCAATCTGGTAAATAAAGCGACGTCGGCCGAAGACATCACCGCAGTTGGAACCCTGCCCAATTCCACGACCAACCCGGTGAATGGCAACAACAGTGTGGGAATGACACCGCCGCTGGCCCGCATAATGGGGTTATCAACTTTTACCAATGATGGAATGATCGGTCTAAACATCTCCGCGTGCAACGTCAACCCCGAAACCGATACTGATCCATCCAAATACGCCCTTTATGCGGTGGCCAGCCATGAAATAGATGAAATTTTGGGCGGCGGGGGGCCTGGCTCGTCGCTTGACGTCAGCACGAACTTTAATCCAACCGGCCCGATTGGGGTGACGGATCTCTTTAGATATTCCGCCTCCGGCGTTCGGAGCTACAATACGAATGCCAGCACCACGTGCTATCTTTCGATAGACGGCGGGGTGACTTCGCTCGTACCCTTCAACCAAAGCGATCAAGGTGATTTTGGAGATTTCGCTTCGAGCACCCCGCTGGTCCAAAATGCCTTTGGCTCCCCGGGCGCGCAGCCGTCAATGTCCGTGGAGTGGAACATGATGGATGTGATCGGCTATGATTGGAACGGCCACACAAACGTGTGGTGCAATTCGACCGTCAGCACCCAAGTGGGCACGGTTTATCATCCCGACAGTTTTCCCACAGCGTTGAGCGCCGTCCCGCAGGGCGGGGTGATTTTGATGAAGGCCGGAACTTACAGCCAACATGGACTCATTTCGACCGTCTGCCAGCTCAGAGCAGTCAACGGCACGGCAAGAATTCAATGAAGCACCCGGTTCGGTTGAAAGCTAAAGCACCGTTAAATGGCAAAGATATGAAACTCACCTCAATGATTCTCGGCGGCGTTCTCCTGGCCTCCGTGGCGGGTGTCGCGCTGGCGCGACAGATCCCGCTGACGATCGTCAAGCTCACCGGCAGCAGCACGGACGCCGGACAAACTAACCAGTGGACGTTACTTGCTCTGCAAACTCCGGGCCAAGCTCCCCTCGGGGCCGAGCTTTATCCCAACAATGTGGTAAAAGTGTATTGGCCATTGTCGGCCACAAACTACAGTGTGATAATGGCCACAAACGGTGCGCAATCGGTCTGGCTGTCACCGCCTGAACAAATTCAGGCCGATGGCACCAATCAATTCATCCTGGTCAGTCCGCAAGCCGGTGTTTATTACTACAAACTTGAAAAAAACCAATGAAAACAAACCAGCGCACTCACTCATTTTTTGCCTGGCTCGTAATGTTGGCGGTGTTGATTGCCACCAGCGTTACTCTCCAAGCGCAATCCTATTCCATAGATTGGTATAAAATCTCCGGTGGCGGAGGCGCCAGCACCAACAGCCAGTATTCCCTGAGCGGCACCATCGGCCAGCCGGATGCGAGTGGCGCGATGAGCGGCGGAGGCTACTCCGTCACCGGCGGCTTCTGGAGCCTCATCAACGTCGTGCAAATGCCCGGCGCACCGTTGCTGTCCATTACTTACGCCGGAAACCAAGCCATCATTTCGTGGCCGGTGTCAATACCGGGTTATACGCTTCAGACTAACAACAATTTGACCACGGGGATTTGGGGAAACTACAACGGGACGGTGGTTAACAACAGCGCGACCAATTCACCACCGAAAGGGACGGTGTTTTTCCGGTTGATGCATCCCTAAGCCGGAACAATTCAGTTCAACCACAGATAAACACAGATAAAATCCTGCGTGGAAAGGCTGTTCCAAGCGAGGTGGAACCGGTCACCGATTGGTGGCCGGTTTTTGCGGCCCTGAAACATCTTCGTATCTGTGTTCATCAGTGGTTAAGATTCGGTTCAACTTCATCGCTGGCCAAGTTATGGTTCCATTGAGAAGACCAGGCGCATGCTGCCTTGAGGCCCGGTTTCGCCACCATTTATTGTTTTACTTGCGGCGTTTCGGCGATCACTTTTTTGTGTTCCAGCTTTTGTAATTTGGGGGCGATGACGACCTGGCAGTAGCCCGCGCTGGAATTGTTGTCGTAGTATTGCTGGTGATAATCCTCAGCCTTGTAAAATTTTTTAAGGGGGACGATTTCCGTGACAATCGGGTTGCGGAAATCCTTTTGGGCCTCCAGTTTGGATTTCTCGGCGATAAGTTTCTGCTTATCGTTGCGATATAAAATGATGGAACGATAGGACGTGCCTTCATCCGCTCCCTGGCGGTTGAGGGTGGTGGGGTCGTGCGCCTGCCAAAACACTTCCAAAAGCTTTTCGTATGAGACCTTGGCCGGGTCAAATTCAATCTCAGTCACCTCGGCATGCCCGGTGGTCTCGGTGCAAACGTCGCGGTAGGTCGGGTTCTCGGTGGTGCCGCCGGCAAAACCGCTGGTGACGGAAATGACGCCGGGCAGCCGCTCCAAAACGGCTTCCATGCACCAAAAGCAGCCGCCGCCCAGATCGGCCACTTCAACGTTTGCGGGGGGATTGGAATCAGGGGTCTTCATGGTTTCAATTGGCTTTGACGGTGGATCGGCGTGCAACCAGCGGGCGCCCAAAAACAAGGTCACACCCACGGCCAGCAGGGTTAAGATGGTATTTTTCATTTGGTTGTTGCGGCTTTAAATAAGTCGCGGACAACCGGAAAAGCTTACACCATTTTTGATCATTCTTCCTCCGATTTGTCGAGGTATTCGCCTGCGGGCAAATCGGCGTATTTTTCAAAATGCTCCGGCTTGAGCGGTTCGGAGATGGCGTTTTCGCCATTGAACCACTTGCCAAGATCAATCAATTTGCAGCGATGGGAACAGAACGGCCCATATTTCCCGGCAAACCAGTCGCCGGACTTCTTACAGGTCGGGCATTTGACCGGCCGCATGATTACTTGGTTTCAGCGACGACCTCCTTGAGGTCTATGGCTGTGTTCACGGCCACGTCCACCGAAGCGCCGCCATCTGTGAGAGTATTCTGAACGTCGGTCAGCAACGTCTGTTGCTGGGTCGCGGTGAGGTGAGAACTGTTGAAAAGGGCGTGAACCTCCCGCGCCAGCTTGACTTGTTGGGCGGCCGTCAGTTTCTTTTTACCCGACAGGGCGGTCAGAAGGTCGTCGGCAACTTTTTTTACCGAGGCCGATGACGCTTTCGTGCCCTGCGCCGCCTGGCTGAGATCATTGAGCAAGGACACCTTTTGCGTGGCATCGGGCGAATCGCCGGTGGAATTGATGGCCCCGGCAAAATCAGTTTGCAAACTGGATACATTCTTCATGGTGGCCTGCATCGCGGGATCCACGGGGGCGGCGGAAGCCCCGGGCGCGCCTGCGGCATTTGCCCCGGAACCGCCCGCCTCCTTCTGGATCCGCTGTTGCTCGGCATCATTTTGCGCGCTATCCCGCCTCGCCTGCTGCGTCGCCATGTAATAATTTTGAGCCAGAAGGCTGCCGGCGGTCAAGAGCACGCAGGCACCGGTAATAATGGTCTTCATAACATGCAATTCATGGGTTCACGGTTAAACTACCACCTTTTGGCAATTGCGAAACATAATCTTCAAGGATGCGCTCGGTCTCCTCCAGCATGGGGTCAAACGGCGGGCCGGGCTTTTTCTCGCCGGCTTTCAGCACGCTATTGGTCATGCCCAACCAGTTTTCGGGCGGGGGCAGTCCCGGATCTGCGGAATTCTTGACGGTCAATTCATAAATTCGTATGCCGGGGTCGGGCCGGCTTGCCCGTTCCTGGTCCCGGGCTTTGGCCTTAAGCGCATCCTGCTCGTGTTCCTTGATCGCCTGGTGTTCGTTGAGCGTGGCTGTTCCTTCGGCCTGAGATTTTACATATTGCGCGATGTCCTGCCGGACATAGGCAAAATCTTGATTGGTGAGAATGCGGGAGTCCGAATGTTGACGCAAATCGGCAACATAGGGCTGCACCATGTTTAATTTGTCGTAAGGGGCCGGTTCGATCGTGTCCCATGCCAGCGGATTGTCGAGATTCGATTCGCCAATCTGCATGGAGTAATTATAAAGATCGGGCAAGACAATGTCCGGATTCACCCCCTTGAGCTGCGTTGAGGCGCCGGTGATGCGGTAAAACTTGCGGATGGTCACCTTGAGTTCGCCCGGATCATTGGTGCTGTTGATAAAAAACGGCCTCAGTGAATTCAAGCTCTGTACCGAGCCCTTGCCGTGCGTTGAAACGTCGCCCACCACCAGGGCCCGGCCATAATCCTGCAATGCCGCCGCCGCAATTTCCGCGGCCGAGGCGCTGAAACGGTTTATCATCACCACCAGGGGGCCGGCGTAAACCTGCTCGGTATCATTGTCATATTCCACCACCGTCGGACCGCGCGGATTGCGGGCTTGCACCACCGGGCCGCCCGCCTTGATAAACAGGCCGGTAAATTTGATCGCTTCCTCCAGCGAACCACCGGGGTTGTAGCGCAAATCCAGGATGATGCCCGAGACATGTTCCTGCTTGAGTTTCTTCAGGAGCTTGGCCACATCCACGGAAGTATATTTTAGCGTGGCGTGAGCGGTGGGATCCACCGGCGCATAGAAGGAAGGCAGGTCCAAAATGCCGATGCGATTGGTGCCGCCATGGTCGTCAGGAATCTCAATCAACTTGGCCTTCGCCTCCGAATCTTCCAGCTTGATTTCATCGCGGACCAGCGCCACAACCTTGCGGGAGGTGAAATCCGGCGCCGTACTGACGGTCAGCCGGACTTCGGTGCCTTTGGGCCCGCGAATTTGCTGCACGACTTTTTCCAAATCCATGTCCACCACGTCCACCGGCGGCTTGCTGCCTTGGGCCACGGCCACTATGCGGTCTTTTTCATTGATCAACTTGCTCTTGCTGGCGGGGCCGCCGGGCACCAGCGAGTGAATGGTGCAATAGCCGTCGTCCTCCATCAGTTGCGCGCCAATGCCGAACAGCGACAAATTCATGGTGATGGAAAAATCCTGCGCGTGCGGGGCGCTGAAATAATCCGAATGCGGATCATAGGCGTGCGTGAGCGCATTCAAATAGGTTTGCAGCACAAAATCACTGTCCTGATTGGTCATCAGGTGGAGATTCCAACGGTTGTGCTTCTCCAATTCGGCGATGATGTTGGTGTTGGCCTCCGGCGGCAGTTTGACCGTGAACAGTCCATTGGTTTCCGATATCTCCCGCGACAACTTTTCCTTCAAGTAGTCATACCGCACCGTCTGCCGCCAAAGCTGCTTGGCCTCGTCCAAATCCTTGGGAAAGGGCGCGTGCCGCCGGTCAATTTCGATTTTATCGTCCGTGGTGAATTTAAATTTGTCCTGCTGCAATAATTCATCCACATACGCATTAAATTGCTCAAATCTTTCCTGATAACGCTGGTAGATCAGGAAAGCCGGCGACAGGTCGGCCACCATGTTCGTATTGATCGTGAGCGTGTCGAGGTTCGTGCGAAACCGCGAAAATTCCGCCAGGTCGCTTTGCAGAAAATACTGGTGGCGGTAATCGAGGGCGTTGATGTAGCCGTCAAAGAAATTGGTCGAGATCCGGGTGTCCAGCGGCTGTTGCAAATAGTGGTATTCCTCCAGCAATTGGGCGGTGACGAATGCGATTTTCGGGTCGTCGGGCCCCGGGTGCAGACTGTTGGGGGGCAACAACACCGCCGGCTGCGACGCGGTCGGCGGCGCCACCTGGCCGGATTGACAACCGGCCCAAATAGCGAGTCCGGCGGCCACGCTGATCGGCAGTGGCCAGAGCTTTTTCAATTGTAACATGA
>Ga0302320_10014351_pt1 | contig 16410 bp, 12 predicted proteins | sample Bog_T0_3_FD_202130 | JGI IMG/M metagenome (GOLD analysis project Ga0302320, IMG submission 202130) | Peat permafrost microbial communities from Stordalen Mire near Abisko, Sweden - Bog_T0_3 | ecosystem: Environmental > Terrestrial > Soil > Wetlands > Peat | place: Sweden: Abisko, Stordalen Mire... | reverse complement strand
GGTCCCGAAGTCCGCGCGCGGATGGTGCAGCCGGCCGATTGCGGCGACCTGATCCGCTACATCGCCTGCCTGCCACAGCACGTCGTGATGAACGAGGTGCATCTCGCACCGACCTGGAACCGCGGCTACGTCGCCGCCCTGCAGCGCCAGTTGTAGTGCCAGCGGGGATGGACGATATCGCAACCGTTTTCGGCGAGCACGCGGCGATGGCCGCCAGGCTGCTCGCCGAACTCGGCCCCTCCAACGACGACGGTTCGCACGACCGCTCGCATTTGCTGCGGGTCTGGCGCAACGCCCTCGCCATCGCCCGCCAGGAACCGCCCTGCGACCGCGCCGTCCTCACCGCGGCCGTCATCCTGCACGACTGCGTGGCGGTGGAAAAAAATTCGCCGCTGCGATCCCAGGCCTCCCGCCTCGCCGCCGCGCGGGCTCGGACCATCCTGGCCGGGCTTGAATGGAATGCTGAGCAAATCGACGCTGCGGCGCATGCGATCGAGGCGCACAGCTTCTCCGCCGCCATTCCGCCGCAGACGCTCGAAGCCCGCATCGTCCAGGACGCCGACCGGCTGGACGCGATCGGAGCGATCGGCGTCGCCCGCTGCTTCTACATCGCCGGGCGGATGGGCTCCGGCCTCTACGATCCCGCCGATCCGGCCGCTTCCCAACGCGATCTCGATGACCGGTCCTTCGCGCTGGACCACTTCGGCGCCAAACTGTTCAAAGTCGCAGCAGACTTTCAGACCCCAACCGGCCAGGCCCTGGCCGAGGCGCGCTCTCAGACCATGCGCGCGTTCGTGGACACCTTGTTGCAAGAGATCGGGAACCCAGACGCATGATACGCGCCGCAATCGTCGGACTCGGCTGGTGGGGCCAGAATCTGGTCAAAAGCGTCCGCACCAGTCAGGCGATCCGCTTCACCACCGCCCACACCCGCACGCGCGACACCGCCGCCGCGTTCTGCGGCCAGGCCGGCCTGCGCTGGGTCGATTCGCTCGACGCCATCCTGTCCGACCAGGCCATCGACGCGGTTGTCTTCGCCACGCCGCACACCCAGCACCCCGGCCAGGTGAGCCTCGCCGCGCAAGCCGGCAAGCACGTCTTCGTGGAAAAGCCGTTCAGCCTGTCCCTCGCCGAGGCCAACCGAGCAAAAACCGCCGCCGATCAGGCCGGCATCGTCCTCGCGGTCGGCTTCAACCGCCGCTTCCACCCCTCGATGGCCCTCCTGCGCCAGGCGGTCACCAGCGGACGTCTCGGCACCCTGGTGACGATCAGCGCCGAACAGACCGCCTTGCACGGCATCACCATGGCGGAAGACGCCTGGCGCGCCCGTCCCGACGAAGCCCCGGCCGGCGCCATGACCGCGATCGGCGTGCATCTTGTTGACGGCATGATCGACCTGTTCGGTCCGATCCGTCAGGTCTACGCCGAGGTCGCCCGTCGCGCCGCGCCGCTCGCCGATGACACCACCGATATCGTCCTGCGCTTCGCCAACGGCGCGTCCGGCCACATTTTCTGCTCGACCGCCGCAACTCCGCACTACCGCATGGCGGTCTACGGCACGCAGGGCTTCGGCGAAATTCTTGGTCATCTGATGAACACCTTCCGGCTGATCCCGGCGGCCGGCGGCGCGCTTGTCGCGGGCCCCGCCGAGGTGACCGAAACCGCCGGCTTCAACATGCTGACCGCGGAACTCGAAGCCTTCGCCGCCGCAATCGCCGCCGGTCGCCCGTTCCCGACGCCACTGGATCAGATCATGCATGGCGTCGCCGTGTTCGAGGCCGTCGCCGCCTCGGCCGCGCAGGGCATCCCCATCACCCTCGGCTGACCCCGGCATCGCCCCCCGCAAGGCAATCTCGCATCGGCATGCACGCCTGTGCTATGGGGCGGCCCGGTCAATGATTACCAATGGATATTCATGTCATCGCGAAATCGATTGCTGCCCATGGCGCGCCTGGCGCTGGTCTGCGCGATGCTGGCGGCCGGCCTCCAGGGCGAAGCGGCCTGGGCGCAGCTTGCCCCGGCCCCGGATCCGTCCCCTCTGGCGCCCGGCGACCTGAAGCGGCCGATCTTCGACACGACAACGCCGGTCTACGGCAAGGCTGACCAGCAGGCGAAAAGCGCCGGCACCGTCGTCGCCGAAGTCGATGGCCGCGCGGTCACCCTGGGCGACGTCGGTGACGCAATCAACGACCTGCCGCCATCCGTCAAGAACCTGCCATTCGACAACGTGTTTCCGGGCGTCCTGGGCAAGCTCGTCAGCATTCAGGCGCTGGTGATCCGCGCCCAGCGCCAGGGCCTGGACGAGGATCAAGCGGTCCGGCGCAAGATCAAGGCCGCGTCCGATCAGGTTTTGGCCGATGCCCTGCTGGAACGTGAGGGCGCGCGCGCAATCACCGAGGACGCGCTGCTGGCGCGCTATACAAAGGACGTGGCGGGCAAACCCGGCCCCGATGAGGTGCATGTGCGGGTGATCATGGTGCCGACCGAACAGGCGGCCACCGACATCATCGGCGAACTCAATGGCGGCGCCGATTTTGCCGCCGTGGCAAAACGCTCCAGCCTCGATTCCACCGCAGCGGCCGGTGGCGACGTCGGTTTCGTCACCCGTGACGCGCTGACGCCGGAGGTGGCCGCAATCGTGTTTTCGATGCAGCCCGGCCAGATCACGCCGTTTCCCCTGCGTAGCGTCGGGTCGTGGTTCGTGCTGAAGGTCGAGGCCCGCCGGCGCCAGCCGACGCCGCCCTTCAGTGTGGTTCGCGAGACATTGCGGCAGGCGATGCTGCGCGAAGCGGCCGTCAGTATCGCCAAGACGGCGTTGGCCGACGTTTCGGTGCGGGAATACGATATCAACGGCAAAGAGACAGATGCATCCTCAGCACAGGCTGGCGCACCCGGTGGCGCACAGCCATCTCAATAATACAGTATCGTCTTATTCTTCATCGGAATGTCGCATTCAGTGCAGGCAATATCGGCGCTGCGAAGCCTACTCTTCATCAAACCGTCATCCTGTCGCCACGGCTTAAAGCACCCCAATATCATAGGGTTCGACGATAGCTGGCTTGGCCTCGCCGAACGCCGAAACGGCCGGCACCAGCCCGCCCCGGATTTCCGGCAAAAGGTTAACGATCCGTTGACAGTGCAGCCAAAAAACTTGTCATCCGTTTCGCAATCTGCGATAGTTACGGAGATGGCGGTATGAAATTGACGATCAGAGTTCCGCCTCAGGAGACCGTTCCCGTTATGTTCAATTGGCATCGCCTATCAATAACCGGTCTGTTGCTGGTTGGCTCCGTCAGCGGCGCGTCGGCACAGTCGGTCGTCCTCGATCCAGGCAAGTCGATCAATCTGTACGGTCTCACCATCACCGTCGGCAGCACCTGCACGATCGCGGGAACCGCTTGCTCCCTGACCGACAACCTCCTGCTGGAAGGTGTCAGCACCGGACGCGACACCATCACCTTCGAAGTGGTGAACAAAACCGCCGGCAGCAACATCCTCAGCACCACCAGAAACGGCTCCACCGAGTCGCTCGACGTGAACTTCACCGTAACACCAAATGCCAGCTACCACGGCGGCGGCCTGGTCTCCTCTGCGACCAAACTTTCCCTCACCGGCACCGATGAATGCACCAGCGGTAACGGAAAGACCTGCGTGGCGGCAAAAGCGGTCGCGACGCTGAGTTCCCCCTTCAGCCCGACCTCGCTCACCGCATCCTTGCCCATCAGCACCAGTTCAAGTTCCGTCGTGACCGGTAATTCGGGATCAAGCACGCTGTCGCCGAATTCGAACACATTCACGGTCTCCGACGCTCTCACCCTGAATCCGGCGTCAGCCAACACCACCGGCTTCAGTCTGACCGCCCGGGCACTTGTCCTCCAACTCCACACCGTCCCCGAACCCGCCTCCGCGGCGGTCCTGCTGCTGGGCCTCGGTGGACTCTCGATGACCCGCGGGCGCCGCAAGGCCTGATTGCCTCACCGGCAGGGAAACCAGCGATAACCCGAGACCAGCTTGCCTTCCCATCGCCCGGGGTGCGACCTGTCGTAGCCCGCGTTTGATCGGCGAACCGGCATGTTGCCGACCTTGGCTGGGACGCATGATCGCACAGGGCCCACAAAGCGATCGCCGAAGCCGGACATCCGAACTGGAGAACCGCATCAATCAGGCCGGTTGGTCCCCACATCGCAGGATGGGCGACCGGGGCCGGCGCGACGACCGCAGATCAGGACAAAAAATGCCGCCATATTCACCGCCCGTTCGCAGCTCGCATCCGGACGGGTCGGGCCGCCGCCGCCGCAGCGCCGCCATCCTGGGACTGGTGTTCGGTCTTTGCACCCCCCCTTGCCTTGCGCAAACCCCGCCCGCCGCCACACCGTCCCAGCCTCCGGCGACAGGCGCGGCCGCGAAACCCGCCGCGCCCGGCAACACCCTGGCGGATCTCGCAGCCCAGTTCGAAAAATCCCCCGACACGGTTGTCGCAGAGGTCAACGGCACCCCGATCACCCTGGGGATGGTGGCGGACCGCATCCATGAATTTCCCGACAAGTTCGCGATCCTGCCGCCGCCGGTGATCTACAAGTCGGCGGTGGACGACCTGATCCAGCAGCGCGCCCTCGCCGTCAAAGCCAGGGAACTGGGCCTCGACAAATCCGCCGAGACCCAACGACGCATCATCGAATCCACCGATCGCACGCTCGGGCAGGCGCTGGTGCGCCGTATTCTGCCGGAGCTGGTGACCGACAAGGCGGTGGAGGAAAGCTATCAATCCACCGTCGCCGGCAAGCCCGGACCGCAGCAGGTGCAGTTCCGCGTCATCGCCACCGACACCGAGGCCGATGCCATGGCGGCGCTGGACGCGTTGAGCAAAGGCGCCGAATTCGGTGCGCTGGCGCGTAAGGTCAGCAAGGACCCTTCCGCGTTCGCCGGCGGTGAAGTCGGCTATGCCGGCCGCGACAAACTGACACCGGAAATAGGCGCGGTCGTCTTTACTTTAGTGCCCGGACAGACAACTGCATTTCCCGTGTTGAGTAATGGCCGCTGGTTCATCCTGCAGGTCGAGGGAAGACGGCAACAGGGCACACCGACGCTGGCGGATTCCAAGCCGGGCCTGGCGGCGGATCTGACTCATGACGCGATCGCACAGATCCTGCAGCGGACACGCGCAGCGGTTGTCGTCAAGGATTACGGCCCGACCGGAACACGCGGGCGTGACGATGCAACGCCAGCGAAATCCCACTAGAAAAGGCCCATCAGCGGAGAATAAATACATACGATCGAATTATCTTATAAATGAGGTACATATATCTAAATAGTGAGAATAAGCAAAAGATTATTTACAACCTATGCGTCTCCTGATAGCTTGCAGGACACTTACAGTGACTGATGGGTAACGGCACACACCGCTACCTCGCACGCGATGGAGATAGCGATGGGTCCCGTTCTGAAAACAACCGCGGTTGCGGCGGTGTTGGCGCTCGCCGCTTCGGCTTCCGCCCAGGCCCAGGTCACCGAACCGGTTTCGGACACATCGACGTTTTCCGTGCCGAATACCGCGGGCTGGTCCATTACGCTGTCCGGTTGTAGCTACACCGATGATGGTGTCGCCATCAGCGGCTGTGCGCAAACCGGCGAAAACGTGGTCGCCAGCGTCGCCGGCAACACCCTGTCGCTGGTCTTCGTGGGCACCAACGGCCCGAACGCCAATGCGTTCCTGTATGACAACGGCACCGGGTCGCAAACCGACCTGACGGTGAATGTCAACGTCACCGCGCCGAACGGACAGTCGATTTATTCCGCCACCGACACACTCAGTTCCGCCAGCAGCACGACCGGCCTGGCCGCGATCACCGCGACCGAAAACATCGCCGGCGCCTCGTCGATGACGTCAACGCTGGGTTCCTCGCCGCTGTTGAAGTCCGAAACCTTCACCCCGATCCACGGCCCGATCACCGGCGGCGTCGACGTGTTTGCCGGCACCGGCCTGGGCGGCAACACGACCACCATCCCGTCGGTGACCCTGACCTACACGGCGGTGCCGGAACCGGTCTCATCCAGCGTTCTCCTGGTCGGCCTGGCCGGTCTCGGCTTCATTCGCCGGAAGATACGTCCGGCCTAACCGCTTCGACTTCTCCTTCCCGGCATTTTTGAAGAAACCTCCTTCTGAGGGCGTCGAATCATGTCCACGACCACGTTCAATCCGGTCACCTATAACGGCCTTTCGTTCACCAACATCGTGGTCACGGAAACCGATGCCGGTGCCACGGAAATGCTGCTGTCCTCGCCGCAGCCGGTGCAGGGCGTCACCACAACCACCGGTACCGGGCTGCAATGGGGCGGCTTCCAGGCCGGCGCATTCTACGCCAATTCGTCCGAAGTGCTGAATATCGGCTACACGATCGGTGACACCGCTTCGTCCACGCTGATCGACTCGCTCAGCCAGCTTTACGTGGTCGACCAGTTGACCGGCATCGGCGCCAGCCTCACCGCCGTTGAAAACGCCTACAGCCCAACCGGCGTTCTCCTCGGCACCGAAACGATCATCAGCACGGTCAACGCCGGCGGCCAGACCGTGACCGAAACGCTCAATAACGGCGTGCTGGCAGCCTCCGGGACCGCTCTCACCCTGAGCCAGGCCGAACAGTCGATCAACGTGCAGATCACCGTGACCATGGCGACCGGCGCCACCGGCACCGCCGTCGCCGCCAGCGAGTTTCAGCAGACCTACAGCTCGGTCCCGGCCGCGGCGACGGCGTCGATCGGCGACATCGCCTTCCTCGACCAGAACGGCACCGGGGTGGAAAGCAGCTTCAACGCCGGCCCGGGTGTCGCCGGCGTAACGGTCGACCTGCTGAACGCCACCGGGACCAGCGTCCTGGCGACCACCACCACCGATGCGAACGGACTCTACAGCTTCACCGGGCTGGCAGCCGGCACCTATGAGGTCGCGTTCGTCGCGCCATCAGGTTATTTTTTCTCGCCCGAACTGGCCACCAACACGCCCGGGATGAACAGCAGCGCCGACGCCACGACCGGGATCACCGGCCCGATCACCCTGACCGCCGGCGAAGTCGACAACAATGTCGAGGTCGGCCTGGTTCCCGCAGCGATGCCCGGCGGCGGCCCCGCCTCGATCGGCAACACCGTCTGGCTCGACAGCAACGGCAATGGCCTCGACGACAACGAAGCCGGCGCTGCCGGCGTCACCGTCGATCTGCTCAACGCCTCGGGAACCGCCACCCTCCAGACCACAACGACCGATGCCAACGGCAACTACGCGTTCACCGGCCTCAGCGCCGGCACCTATGAGGTGCAGTTCGGGCTCCCGGCCGGAGACGCCTTCACCACAGCGAACGCCAGCCCGAACAACACCGGCGACATCAACAGCGTCGTATCCGGCACCGGCTTGACCGCACCGATCACCCTGACCTCCGGTGAGACCGACGACAACGTCAATGCCGGCCTGATCAGCCTGACCCCCGCCGTGTCGATCGTGAAGACGGTCACCTCGGTTGGCGGCGTCGCCGGCGACCCGGCGGCGAACAAGGCGGGCGAAACGATCGATTACAGCATCGTCGTCACCAATACCGGCAATGCGGCGCTGACCAACGTCGTCATCACCGACGCCACGCTGAACACCACGCTGGGCACGCTGGCCAGCCTCGCGGCCGGCGCCAGCGTCACCTACACGGCCTCACAGATCACCACCCAGGCCGAAATCGACAGCGGCGCCGCCATCAGCAACACCGCGACTGTGTCCGACACCCAGAACGTGATTGGCTCCTCCACCGCCAGCACCGCGGTAACCGACACCCCCGCCATCTCGATCCTCAAGACGGTCACCTCGGTCGGCGGCGTGGCCGGCGATCCGGCCGCAACCAGCGCCGGCCAGGTCATCGATTACAATATCGTCGTCACCAACACCGGCAACGAGACTCTCACCAACGTCGTGGTGAAGGACACCACACTCGGCACCACCCTCGCCACGCTGGCCACCCTGGCAGCCGGTGCCAGCGACACGCTCACCGCGGCGCAGACCGTCACCCAGTCCGAGATCAACTGCGGCAGCGCCATCACCAACACCGCAACGGTGACCGACACCCAGACTCCGTCGGCCTCGTCCACTGCCAGCACCGCCATCGCCAAACCGACCGGGGCGATCGGCGATTTCGTTTGGCTGGACCTCAACAAGAACGGCATCCAGAACGCCGGGGAGCCAGGCGTCAGCGGCGTCAAGGTCGCCTTGCTGGCGGCCGACACGCTCGTCCTGAAAATCTCCGAGGACTACTACCTCGCCAACGCGCAGTACACCGTCTCGGTCAACGGCGTGCAGATCGGCGGCACCTACACGGCGACGGCGTCGCATGCCGCCGGCCAGGACACGGTGCAGACCCTGCAGGGCGATTTCGGCACCAATCCCACGGTCGTGGTGAACTTCCTCAACGACGCCTACACCGGCACGCCGTCAACCGACCGCAATCTGTATGTCGATGGCATCACCTACAACGGCATCAACGAGAACAAATCCGCCGCCCTGCTGAGTTCGGGGCCGCAATCCTTCGCCCTCACCGGCGCGGGCGGCACCGTCCTGGCAACCACCACGACCAACAGTGCCGGCCTCTACAGCTTCACCGGCCTGAACGCCGGCAGCTACGAAGTCGCCTTCACCACCCCGGCCGGCGACACGTTCACAACCCAGTATGCCGGCACCAACACCGCCATCGACAGCAATGCCAATCCGGCAACCGGCGTGACCGGTGTGGTGACGCTGACCACCGGCCAGGTCGACAACACGATCGACGCGGGCCTCGTGGCCAGCGCCGGCCTGTCCGTGCTGAAGCTGCCCGCGACGGTCGTCATCAACCAGTGCGGCCAGGAAACCTACACATTCGACGTGACGAACACCGGCAGCACGGCGCTGACCAACATCAGGATCACCGACAATATCGGGTCCGCCGCCAACCCCGACATCATCACGCCGACCCTGGTGACCACCGGCACCAACGGCTCGCTGGGGGCCGGACAGACCTGGGTCTATTCGGAGACGGTCAGCCAGATCAATTGCACGTCGGCGTCCTCCGGTTCGGTCTGCCACACCACAACCGGCACCAACCTCTCGGCAGGCTGCACGGCCTGGCTGCATTCCAGCTTCAACCCGACCTCCACCGCCAACGGCGCGACCTACAAGTTCCAGGGCGTCACCTGCGAGATCAGCGGCGGCGGTGTCGGTTCCAAGCCGATCTCGGTGGCGTGCCCGGACTCCGAGATCACCTTCTCCAGCAGTTGCAAGCAGGCGACGACCGTGTTCAACGCGTCGAGCAATTGCTGGGTCACCACCCTGCCGGCGAATTGCAACCCGGGCAGCGTATTCCTCTCCGGTTGCCCGGTCACCATCCCCAGCGGCTGCAGCTTCGACAACGCGAACGTGACCTGGTCGATCGGCGACAGTTCGAACAACTGCGGCGCATCGGCCCTGAGCTGGGACGGCACTTGCACCGGCTACAAGACCTTCAGCCAGAACGGCTTGAACGGCGCCTGCGACTACAACCAGATCGGCGTCAAATCCTGCGACAACCTCAGCGGCTACGGCAGCGGCGGCGACTGCAACAGCGGCTACGGCTGGGACGGATCAAATTACTGCGGCACCGGCAACGGCTGGGCCTACGGCTGGCAGGGTTCCGGCGCCAACAACTGCGGCACGCCCGAGAACCAGTATTGCGGCAGCAACTGCGGCAACACCAACGCCTGCGGCAACAACGGATGCGGCGGTGGCGGATGCGGCGACAGCCACGGCGGCTCCTGCGGCGGTTCGGGGACGGTTTCGTCGAATGCCACAAACATCGCGGGCGCCGCGGACACGGTGACGGTGACCGCCAGCAGCGGCCCGACCACGCTCACCGCGACCGATACCAAGGAAGTCGAAATCCTCGGCCACAACAGCAACATCACCACCAACGGCACCGTGCCCACGGGCAGCCTGTCGGCGCTGTTCGGCACGCCACAGACGCTGGAGTTCATCTATGCGCCGGGAAACACCGTGTCGTCAGGCACCAGCGGGTCGGTCAGCGGCAGCAACAGCGCCTCGACCGCCTACATGGTGATCGAAAACGCCGCCCATTCGTCGATCTACTTTGCAGGCGCCGTGACCACCGGCGAGAAGATCTTTGCCGATGCCACGATGAACCCGCTGACCAACACGCCGATCACCGGCGCCGATTTCGCCAATACCGACGGCGGCCAGTCCATCCTCGCGCTCGTCTACACCAGCCAGGCCGCCTTCCAGGGCGGTTCGGCCGCGGTCCAGACCGACAGCGACAGCGGCGTGACCGGCACGATGCATCTCGGTGACACGATCGGCAGCATCCAACTGACCGGCTACGTCGGATCCACAGGCGGCCACCTGAGCACCTGACGACCCGAACGGCATACGGTCAGACTTCGGAGTAGCCCGATCCGCGGATCGTCACGCCACGCCCCTTCGCCTCGGTGATCCAGCCGAACTCCTTCAGGATCTGCTGGCTGTAGGTGACGCGTCCGTTCACCTTCGCCGCCGGCTCGCTCGCCAGCAGCAACGCCGCGCGCGCCATCAGGATCGGCGGCTCGCCCTTCGGATCGTCGATCCCGGTCACCAGCTTATGATGGATCGTGCCCGGCGTCGGCACCACCTGCGACGGCGACACCGCCGCCACGCTGATCCCGTCATACTGCGCAACCTCTTGGGCGAGACCCTGGGTAAACCGCTCCAAGGCCGCCTTCGTCGCGCCGTACATCACCCCGCCATGCACGGTCTTGTCCTCGTACGGCCCGCGCCCCGGCCCGATCGCCGCACCCGAACTGATGTTGACGATCGCCCCGGACCGGCGCGGCACCATATCCTTCAGCACCTCTTTCGCCAGGATGAACGGCGCGTGCACGTTGATCGCAAAACACCGCACCCAGCGATTGGTCGGATAGGACTCTGTGGGCAGGTAATAGTTCAGCGCCGCATTGTTCACCAGGATATCCACCGAACCGTAGGCGGCCCGAGCGGCCTCGACCAGCGCAATGCAGTCGCCCTCCGAGGAGACGTCGGCCGCAACCCCCGTCGCCTCGCCGCCCTTGCCGCGAATCAGATCGACCGTCCGCGCCAGCGACCCTTCCAGCATGCGGTGCTCGCCTTCATTCACCGTGCGCGCAGCGCAGACCACCTTCGCCCCTTCCGCGGCGAACAATTCGGCGACCTGCTGCCCGATCCCGCGGCTCGCGCCGGTGACGATCGCCACCTTTCCCGTTAGCTTGCCCATGCGACGTTCCTTTCCCGATCAATCCCTCATCCGGCTCGTTCTGCCGGGATGCAACCCTGCCTAAGCGGCCGCGCGAACGAACGGATTGCGCAGCACGCCGATGCCCGTCAGCTCCACCTCCACGACATCGCCATCCACCAGGTCCGGAGACGTCCCGTCGGTCCCCATCCAGATCACATCCCCGGGATACAGCGTCAGATACCGCGTCATCGCCGCGATATAATGCGCGATGCCAAAGATCATGTCGTTGGTCTTGAACCGCAGATCCTCCCGGCCGTTGACCCGGATCGTCGTCTCCATCGCATCCAGATCGACATCGGTCTCGATCCACGGTCCCATCGGCTTGAACGTATCGGTGTTCTTGCCGCGCCAGAACGTCCGGTCGCCACGCTGCCAGGTGCGCTCGCTGACATCGTTGCCGATCGTATAGCCGAACACGCACGACATCGCGTCGGCTTCGGTCAGGTGCTTGACCTGCTTGCCGATGACCACCACCAACTCGCCCTCATAGTTGATTTTCGGCGGCGCATGATGCGGAATCACCACCGCTTCCTCATGCGCGATCAGCGCATTGTTGGCGCGGTAGCCGATATCGGCCTTTTCCGGAAACACCGGCTCGACGCCCCGCTTGTGCGCCATTTCGCGAATGTGCGAGGCATAGTTGATCCCCGCGCAGTAAAACGTGCGCGGAACCACCGGAATTTCCAGCTTCACCTCCGACAGCGTCAGCAGCCGCCCGGTGGGCGTCGCCGCCTCCCACGGATCGCCGCTGATCTCGCTGATCCTGTCGCCGGAAAGCGACCCGTACGACGTCACCCCGTCCTTGCTGAACCGAACCCAGCGCATGGTCGGACCCCCCTTTTGATCCGCCCATGATCGCGCCGAGACGGTTGCGATGGCAAGGTCAGGCGGCTGAACGCTCCTCTACCACGATGGTATCGATCAGCGCGTCCGGTTCGTACATCCACCGCGACAGCGCCCCCGCCGCCATCGCCCCGGCGATCGGTGCCAGCCAGAACAGCCAGAGCTGGCCGATATATTCGCCACCGGCGAACAGCGCCGGGCCGGTGCTGCGCGCCGGATTGACCGAGGTGTTGGTCACCGGGATCGAAACAAGGTGGATCAGCGTCAGCGCCAGGCCGATCGGGATGCCGGCGAACCCGCTCGCCGCACCTTTGGACGTTGTGCCAACAATGATAAAGATGAAAAAGAAGCTCATGATGAGTTCAGTGATCAGGCACGCCAGCAACGAATATTTGCCCGGGCTGAGATCGCCGTAACCGTTCGATGCGAACCCGCCCGGCACCCAGTCGGGCTTGCCCGAGGCGATGACCCACAACACGGCCGCGGCGATAATCGCACCAATCACCTGCGCAACAATATAAGGCAGCACGTGCTTGTTGGCGCAGCGGCCCGCGGACCACAGCCCCAGCGTCACCGCCGGATTGAAATGACCGCCCGAGATATGTCCAACCGCATACGCCATCGTCAGCACGGTCAGACCAAACGCAAAGGACACGCCCAGCAGACCAATTCCTACCGCGGGAAACGCGGCAGCCAGCACCGCCGCGCCGCATCCGCCGAATGTCAGCCAAAACGTTCCGAAAAGCTCAGCCGACACCCGGCGCGACATATCGCTCTGCATGATGATTCCCCCAATCAGATTAAGAGCTGGCCACCCATATACACGTAACAAACGCGCTGGGAACCCCCAGCGGGAGTTCCAGTCCACGGCCAGCCATATACGCCGAAACCTTATTGGTTATTAATGAATTTCCCAATCAACCATCTGTGAACACGCATGAAACTCTCACGCCGGCCACTCAACCGGCCGCAGCCTCCAGCGCCGGACGCAGGAATGCCGCATCGAACACCTTGGTCGCCATCACCTGACACCGGCGCATCAGGCGGATTTCGTCCGCACCGTAATCGGCAATGGCGCGATGAATGGTGCCCAGATGATCCCAGATCAGCAGATCGTTCTCGTTCCAGTCATGCGTGTAGCGAAACCGCATTTCAAGCTGATGACGAAACAGCAGGTCCAGCATCGCATCGCTTTCACTTTGCGACAATTCATTGATCCGCACCGCGTAGCCTTCATTGCAATACAGTGTTTTTCGGCCGGTGATCGGATGTGTCAGAAACACCGGATGCACCACCGGCGGACGCCGCCGGCGCTGCTCATCCGTCATCGCCGGCCGCCCGCTCGCCTTGTGCTGGCGCATATGCTCCCAGAATTTCTCGAAATTATGCGTCGCCGTCATACCGTCCAGCCGCGTCTTGATCGCTTCCGGCAGCGCATCGTACGCCGCATGCATGTTGGAGAATTCGGTGCCACCCAGCGGCTTGCCGTCACGCCGAGGAATACGGATCCCGTACAGCACATTCACGAAACCCATCGTTTCACGGTACGACATATCGGTGTGCCAGTCCTGCCCCGCATCCGGGCTGCCGATGTAAGCCCCGTTCTCCCTGATGTTCGACAGGATCCCCACTTCCGGATAAGCTTGAGTCCGATCCGCCGCTCGGATCGGATTGCCTTGGATCTCGCCGAACAGTTCCGAAAACCGCTTGACGTCGCCGATGTCCAGACGCTGATCCGGAAACCGCAGCACGCCGTGATGCCCAAGCGCACGCAGGATGCGGCCGAAATCGGCGTCCGCAATCGGCCGCGACAGATCGATGCCAACCACGGTGGCACCCAGAATCGCCCCCGTCGGTTCAATTCTTAACATCGGACTCTCCCTGTTCTCTCATCAGCAACAACGCATCAGCGACCGTCAGGCCGGTCCCGTCAGCATGCACGATCACCGGGTTCAGTTCGAACCCGCGCACATCATCCTTCAGCATCAGTGCGGCCCGGGACAAGGCCGCGACCAGCCGCGCAACCGGCGCCAGATCGACCGGCTGCGAACCCCGGAAGCCGGTCAGCAGCGGCGCGGATTTCAGCGACAGGATCATCCGCGTGGCCTCGGCCTCATCGATCGGCGCCGGGGCATGCACCACATCGCCGAACAGCTCCACCGTCGTGCCGCCGAACCCCAGCATCATGATCGGGCCAAACACCGGGTCATCCGCCATGCCGATGACCAGCTCATGCCCGTTCGGTGCCATGCGCTGCACCAGCACGCCGTCGATCGTCGCGTCCGCCGCAAAACGCGCCACATCCGCCAGCATCGCGGCATAGCCATGGATCACCGCCGCCCGGTCCGCCAGGTTCAGCCGCACCCCGCCGGCTTCGGTCTTGTGCGGCACCTGCGCCGACTGCACCTTCAGCGCAACCGGGAACCCAAGAAGCTCCGCCGCATCGCCCGCCTGCTCCGCCGACCCGGCCAGTCTCTCCGGCGCGTCCGGCAGCCAGGCCGCCAGCACCTGTTTCGCCTGATACTCCGGCACCACCGCCGGCAGCCCCGGATACAGCCGGCCCGACACCGGCGAAAACGGCTCCGGCAGCGACCGCTGCAAAGCCTCGGCATAATCCGCCAGCCGGCCCAACCCGACCCCCACATTCCGCAGGTCGCTGTGCACGAACAGCCCGCAGCCGGCCGCCTTGCTGCGGCCGAACTCGGACGGCAGCGTGTAGCTCCACACCGTCATTGGCTTGCCACAACTTTCCGCCACCGCCCGCACGCGGGCGGCGTCGAGCGAGGCTCGGTTTTGGCTGGTGAGGGATGTGATGAGGACCAGCATGTCGATCTCGTCCGACCGGGCGAGATGTTCCATGGCCGTCATCATCGCCGCACCGGTGGTCGATCCCTGCGCCGTGACATCGACCGGATTGCCCGACGCACCATAGGACGGCATCAGCGTGCGCAGCGCCGCCTGCGATTCCGCCGACAGGCCAGGCACGATCAGGCCATGCGCCGACAGCGTGTCGGCCATCCAGGTGCCGCCACCGCCCGACGGCGTTATGATACCGGCGCGGCGTCCTTTCGGCAGCGGACAGGTCAGCATGATGCCGGCGATGGCAACGGCTTCGTCCGGGTCCTCGGCCTGGATAACGCCGTAGCGCTCGAAAATCGCCTGATAGGCGGTGTGTGAACCGGACAGTGACGCGGTATGCGATGCCGCCGCCCGCGTCCCGGCATCGGAGCGTCCGACCTTGATCGCGATCACCGGCTTGCCCAGAAGGCGCGCCTTCGCCAGCGCGGCCACGAACCCGGGCCCGTTGCGCACCGCCTCGCAGAACAGCATCACCGCATCGGTGTGCGGATCTTCCACCATGTAGTCGAGGAAATCCGCCATGCTCAGATCGGCCTCATTGCCCGTGGAAATCACGTAGCTGAAGCCTAGACCCGCCGCCTTGCCCCGGTTGAACAAGGCGAAACCGATCCCGCCGGACTGCGCGATCACCCCCAGCCGTTTCGGCGAGACCAGGACGCGGTTGTCGTCCTCCCTGGTTTCAACCGTCGGGCTGAACGTCGTCGCCACCCGCCCCAACGCGTTGTAATACCCCTCACAGTTCGGCCCGCACGCCCGCAGCCCGGTGCGCTGCGTGATCGCCAGCAGCTCCGCCTGCATCGCACCGGCCGCGCCACCCTCCTCGGCAAACCCGGACGATATGATCAAAGCGTTTTTCGCCCCCGCCCGAGCGCATTCCTCCACCGCGGCCGCAACCCCGGCCGCCGGAATCGCAATCAGCGCCAGATCGATGCCGCCCTCGATCGCCGCGATCGAGGGATAGCAACGGAACCCGTCGATTTCCTGGTAACTCGGGTTGATCGGCAGGATGCGGCCGGGATAGCCGTTCTCGTGCAGTTGGCGGAACAGCCGCCCACGGATGCGATGCACGTCAGGCGACGCCCCCAGCACCGCAATCGACTCCGGCCAGAAGAAACTGTGCAGCGGATGCGCGGTCACGGTCGCGCCCGATTCCGCCGCCGCACCAGACGTGCCAGTTCCATGCCCCTTGGTCCTTTTTTCCGTCCCGACGAAGATTGTTATCCCGCTCAGCCGATGGGGCAAGGCAGGTCCCTCTGCCGGGCCACGGGAACCGGCGGCGCCCGCTCACGCAGTCGACAATTCCGTTATTTTCAGACAACGTTAAACCGTCTCTTCATCGACCCGGCATGACTGCGAGTCGCGCCGGCCAGTACCTCACGCGCGATGCGTCTCTGGCCGCGGATCCTGT
>Ga0302320_10014348_pt1 | contig 16412 bp, 15 predicted proteins | sample Bog_T0_3_FD_202130 | JGI IMG/M metagenome (GOLD analysis project Ga0302320, IMG submission 202130) | Peat permafrost microbial communities from Stordalen Mire near Abisko, Sweden - Bog_T0_3 | ecosystem: Environmental > Terrestrial > Soil > Wetlands > Peat | place: Sweden: Abisko, Stordalen Mire... | reverse complement strand
TGAGGAAAATCTCAAGCGGGCGCGCGCAGAAGCCAAAACCCGTCAAGAGTTAGAATAATCACTTCGCAGGGAGCCGCAAGATTCGTATCAGGCTCAAGAGCGGCGCGGCGAGCCTTATTTCAATCCGAGGTTTTGCTCGTAAGCGCCGAGTTTCACGTCCGGCGTTTCCTGTTTGCCTTTCATCTCCAGCTTCAAACGGTTCAACCGCGATTGCGCCAGGTCTGCCACCGGCAAACCGGGAAATCGTTCGATGATTTTTTCCAAAGTGTCATGCACCGTCTCGTAATCCGCGCCGCCGTGAATCTGCAAATCCGCCAGCAGGTTCAGCCAGTGCGCCACGCGCTTCGTGGGCTGGTTGGGTTCGTTGATCATTTGCGCCAACTCCAGCGTCGCTAGGTCGAGACGCTTGTAATGCCGCGCATAAAGAATCGCCAGTTTTTCCCGCACCTCGGTGTCAAGCGGATGCTGTTCCAGCTGCTTAACATATTCCGCCGCGAGCTGTGCCGGATCCGTTTCCTCTGGAATCAAATGCCGGGTCGAATCCATCAGCCCGAGGTTGTTCACGCCCGCCGGCAAAAAGGTCGCCTGACGGTCGTGCGCCGCCAGCAGGATTTTTTCCGCGCCGCCCAAGTGTGCGATGCGCTGGGCCGCCTGCGCCGCGAGCGGCGTGTCCGGAAACCGCGCGATGATTTTTTCCAGCACCGCGCGCGCCGAATCCGCGTCCTGCGCCAGCTTGAGATGCCAGTCGGCCAGCTGTGTGAGCGCGGCGGCGACCTGCAGCGGCGACGCGTCCTTCCGCTCGCAAAAATGGTTGAACGTGATTTCCGCCCCCGGCAAATCCTGCGTGTCCTCGGCTTGGATGCTGGCGAGCAGCGTCACACCCTCGAAATCCTCCGGAAATTTTGCCAGTTGCTCGCGGACGGCCACGATGGCCTCGAACGGGCGGTTTAATTTCCGTTTCGTAATGGCGACGGAATACATCGGCTTTGGCTCGACTCGTTCCTTGCCGCCGTCGTAAAGCGCGCCGATCGGATTGGCGATCAGGTCAATGATGCTGTGCCGCCAGGTGATGGCCATCACAATGCCGCAGATCAACGTCAGGACGATTGCCTGGATGGCGTCGAAGCCGCCTTTTTCACCTTCCGGAGCAATTACGAAGAAGAAATATCCGCCAACCAGTGCGGAAAATATCCATTTGAAAATCAATTTTGCCGGCTCGTCGCTCTTCTTGAGCATGAAAAAAAACAGCCAGCCCACCAGGCCGATGGTGACCACCAGTCCAGCCGTCCCCAGCACGATGTCGAAAGCTCGATGCATGGCAGCAAAGGGAAGCTCCTCCGGTTTGCCGGCAACTTCAAGCAAATACTTCAATCGTAACGATGCGGCTTTGACAGGATCATGTTGCTCCGCCGCTCGCCAGCAGTTCGTTCACTTTGGCGATTACCGCGAATGCATCGGCGACGTAAAGCACGTCGGCCTTGCCGCGCGCCCAGCCGCAGTTCGGGTCGAGGCTGATGGCGCGGCGCTCGCCGATGAAGCGCCAGCCGACCGTGTGCGGCTCCTCGCCGTGACAGCAGGTGCTCAAGCCTTTCGCGTGGCGCGGTGTCGCACCGGTCTGGCCGATCTGGTTCAGGTGCGACAGGAACGGCAGCACCGCCTGGCCTTCGCCGCCCAAGTCCACCAGCGATTTGCTACTGCCCAGCGAGGCGCGCGAAGCTTTCAGAAATCCAAGAATCAATTTTTCCGCCTCCGGCAAATGCGTCTGGCCGTCGGCCTGTTTTTTCGTCCAGCCCGCACCGGTCACAAACAGCAATTGTGCGTCAGGCCGAATGGTTTGCGCGTCGGCCTTCGGCTCGCGAATGCCAACCACCGTCGTGCGCCTGCTCGCGTCAGTAAGATTCACAGCAACCATTTCCACCGACGCCGTGCCGGTGCCGCAATCGCACGGCGTCTGGCTGCCGGGATCAATGCCAATGAACCACGGCCGCTGTGTCCGCGTCAGCGTGCCTTCCATGCGCTGCTTGTAAAACCAGCGGCTCACGGAAATTTTTCCGTCCACCACCGCCACGCCGGTGACATGCGTGTCCGCGCGTCCGCCGAGCCGCTGCGCCACACCCGGCAGAACGCGTGCCCAACGCGACGTTGCCGGAGCCACGACGACCGTCGCCTGTGCCGCTTTGCAAATCGCTTCCGCCGCCGCCGCGTCCGTGGCATAGCGTGACTGGGTGAAATCCGCGCCGGTGACGCCGAAATATTTTGTGGCCGGGCACGCCGCGATGGAATTGGCCGCCGCCTGGATATTTTCGCCGATTAAACCGACGAGGAGTTTTGAGCTGGCCAGTGATTTGTGCAGCGCCGCCGCCGCGTGCAACGCTTCGCGCACCGGCTTGGCGAGCGAACCGTCATTTTCCGTGTGAGCCAAAACTAAAATCGTTTCCATATTTCAAATTTAATCTAGCGGGGCGAGGCTGCTGACGAGCCTTTGGTTCCGGCTCGCGAGGACGTTCGCATCACCGGTTTTTACGTTTTGATCCATTCCACAATTTCTTTTGCGATGTCATCCGGCGATTTGTCCTTCACGATTTTAGTTTTGCGCAGTTGTTTTGGCAGCGCCACACCGGCGAAGCTCAAGCCTTCGCCGGTGAGCTTAACCGGCTTCGCTTTTTGCAGCGCCGGCATCACGGTGCGCATGTTGACCATGCCGACCTGCGGATTGTTTTTCGGCTCCGGCAAATTGCCCGTGGCCCAGCCGAGCAACGCCGGCGCGCCCGCGCATTTTGAAACCTGATGCTTGCCGCCTTCGATGCGTTCCAGAATTTCCAACGAGCCGTCGGCGTTCACCGTGATCTGATCCACGCCTTGGAATTGGTCCATGATGCCGAGGCGTTCACCCACGTCCTGCATCGTTGCGACCGCGCCCCGCGAGGCGGATTCCCAACCGCCAAACACCAGCAGCTTGGATCTGTCAAGGTTGGAAACCGCCGCAATGGCTTCAGCCAGTGCGGCCGCCGTTTCGGTCGCGTCAGTGAAACCGCTGGCGGAACCGTCAAGCGCAACGAGTTCAAACGGCACTTTTTGTGCGACGGTCATCATCACCTGCTGGAGCTTGGCTTTGGGGCCGAGACTGATCAGCCAGACTTTGCTGCCGGGCTGGTTTTTCGCCAGATTGGCTGCTTCGTAAAGCGCGTGACCCGCCCACGGATCAAGGACGGCGGGCAGCATCATTTCATTTTTCAACGCCGGCCCGCCGGGCGAAACGACGGGTTCCAAGGTTTGCAACGGATCGGGAACAATGCTGCCGCAAACCACAATTTGATAGGCTGTGGTCATAAAAATTCAGGTTGGCAGGAAACTGGAGAAAAAGCAAAAATATTTAACTTCTAAACAGAATGAATAAGAAAGACGGATGTATGTTTTCAAAAAATATGATGTCTGCAAAAACTGTTTTTTGGATTATGAGTCCTCTGCTCTACCCTTGAGCTATGCTGGCCGCCGTCGATCGGGCGCGGCATGATGGGAACCGCGCGCCTCAACAGGAGGTGGCAAAATACCCCAACATATTTGTCCTGCGTGAGCGCAGAGTGCGCAGCATTGGGCAGGTTCGTTTCCGTTGGCCGGATTTTATTCCACCAGACAACCCGCTTCCCGCATTTTCTGGAGCTTGTAAATCAGCGCCCGCCGGCTGATGCCCAGCGCCTTGGCAGTTTCGGTGCGATTGGATTTATGCTGGTGCAACGCCTGTAGGATGGCCTGCCGTTCGATTTTATCCAGCCGCTCCATTTCGCCCGGCTCCGGCGGTGCGACGGGGATGCCGCCGGCATCGCGCACGCGCGTAGGCAGGTGATCCGGCAGGATGAGTTCGCTGCGGGAAAGCAGGACCGCCCGTTCCATCACGTTGCGCAGCTCGCGGACGTTGCCCGGCCACGGATAATTTTCCAGGCAGGCGGAAACCGTTTCCGAAAAGCGTGCCCGGCCCTTGGCCAATTCCTCGATGAACTTGGCGGCCAGCGGCAAAATATCCTCGCGCCGTTCGCGCAGCGGCGGGATGTTCAGCTCCACCACATTCAAGCGGTAAAACAAATCCTCGCGGAACCGGCCGGCCTTGACCTCATCCTCAAGCACGCGGTTGCTCGCGGCCAAGATGCGCGCGTTGGTGTTCACCTCGCGGTTCGAACCGATGCGCTGGAAGCGTCCACCCTGCGTCACGCGCAGCAGCTTGGCCTGCAGCGGCGGTGACATCTCGGCGATCTCATCCAGAAAAATCGTCCCGCCGTCCGCCTCCTCAAATCGCCCGATGCGTTGAGACGACGCGCCGGTGAATGCGCCTTTTTCGTGACCGAACAATTCGCTTTCCAGCAGCGTTTCGGGAATCGCGGCGCAGTTGACTTTGATCAGCGGACCCGCCGCGCGCAAACTCCAGGCATGTATCACGTCGGCCAGGATTTCCTTGCCAACGCCGCTTTCGCCGGTGATCAGCACGCGCGTCTCGGACGGCGCGATGAGCGACGCGTCGCGGAAAACGGCCTGCATTAGCGGGCTGCGGGCCACCACGAAATCCGGCAAAGGTTTTTCCGCGTCATGACGCGACGCGGCGGGCGAAATGCCGGTGGCCTGCCGGACGGAAGCGAACAGTTCATCCAGATCAATCGGCTTGGAAAGATAATTGACCGCGCCATCGCGCATCGCGGCCACGGCGTCGCGCACGTCGGTGAAGGCGGTGACGAGCAGGACGGGCAGCGTGGCGTGTTCCTTGCGCGCGAGCCGCAGAGTTTCCAATCCGGTGAGTCCGGGCATCCGCACGTCGGAAATCATCATGTCGAATTTTCCGGCGCGCAAAGTTTCCAAGGCTTTTTCGCCAGAGTCCACCACGACGGTGCTAAAATTCTGGCTGCGCAAAAAAGAATCTAGCAGGCTGCGCTGGCCGGGGTCGTCGTCCACAATCAAAATGCGCGGCGACTCGGCGGATTTTTTGCGCAGTTCGGTTGCCATGCGCCCAAGCTATCCGAATCACGGCATGAGTTTCAAGTGGGCGATGCGGAAAACGGCACCTTTCGGCTCGTTGGGCAGGCAGACGATTTCCCAGCCGTGCGCCAGAACGATCTGCTGCACGACCGCTAGACCGAGGCCGGTGCCCTTTTCGTTGGTGGTGAAGTAGGGCTTGAAAATTTCCTGGCGGCGTTCGGGCGGAACGCCGGGGCCGTTGTCACGAATTACCAGAAAACCTTCGGCGGCGCTTTGCCGACCGGTGATTACTTGGATTTCAGCCGCCATCGGCACGGCTTGAATGGCGTTGAGCAGCAGATTGAACATGACCTGCCGCAGCAATTGCTCATCGGCCTCAATGGAGACCGGCTCGCCTTTCACCGCCAACTGGATCTTCTTTTCCTCAAGATCGTAGTTCAAGGCGCGCACCACTTCGTTCACCACGGAATTCAGCGCGAGCTTGGTCCGGCGGATTTCGCGCGGGCGCGAGTAGTTAATGAATTCGTTCAACTGCACCGTGACCTTGTCGGTTTCGTCCACGATGGCGCGGGCTTTCTCTCGGATTTCCGCCGGTGCCTCGGCTTGTTTGGAAAGCATCTGCGCCATGCCGCGGATGATGTTGAGCGGATTGCGCGTCTCGTGCGCGAGGCCGGCGGCGGCGAGATTCATTTCCTTGAGATGCGAATTCAATTCACTCGCGCGGACCAGCCGGATTTGCAAATCCGCCGTCTTGGAAAGGTTGCGCAACGCCAACCCTGCGCCGACGGCGGACATGCCCGCGAAAAATACGATGATAAACCGCAACCACAAATCGCGAACGCAAACGGCTCGGTAATTTTCCGTGGACATGGCGAGCACCAACCCGTGCAGTTCGTGAGTGGCGGCGAGCGCCTTGAAATCGGCGTCGGACATCCAGCGCATCCACGGCGGTCGGCGCGAGCCGTCGCGCGGACGTGCGCCGGCGTTGTCCGTCGGCCCGCCCGGGCCACCGTTGGTGGATGTATTTGCAAAACCGTTCGTCGGCGGTTCTGGCCGGGGAAAATCCCGCTCGCCGCCGTGCATCCCGTTGGTCAGATCGTGGAACGACGGCAGGACAACGGTGGCATTATTCGTCACGCCTTCGGACACGCTCGCGCCTTCGACGGGATTTACAAACGTCACGCTGTCTTTCCCCCAATGCTCGCCTTCCTGTAAAAATTCTTTGGCGTCATAATTCGTTTCACCGACCGCGATCACCGGGTCGCCGGCGGTGTTCAGCAAAATGACGGAGATCAGTTCGCTGGATTTGACGAGTTGATTGGTGTGGCTGTTGACGAGCAGGTTGAGCACCGGTTCGAGGCGGTCCTGCAAGACCGTGCTGCGGAAGCGCAGCGCCCGGATGACCGCGCTCAACGTGTTGGCGATTTCGTTGGACCGGTTGCGCAAATCGGACTTGGCGGCTTCGCGAACGCGGACGTGCTCCTCGACCTGCCACGCGACGACGAACAACCAAGCGCCCAGCAGCAGCAGGCCGTAAATCAAAAGGCTGTTGCGTCTCGGTTGCATTTGCAAATTGTGTTAGCCGCTGGCCGGAAAAAAATCAATATCGGCCTGCGGTTATTTTTTCACCGGCAATTGATCCAGATAATGATCCAGTTCCAGTTCCGGAACCGAGTTGGTGATCAACTGGGCCTGGCTGGTTTCGTGCGCCGACATTGCGGCGAGCTGCGACGGCATCTGGATGATGTGCGGCGTGAGGAAGATCAGAAGTTCGTTTTTCTCGTTCGATTTGGCGGTGAACTTGAAGAGCTGGCCGAGCAGCGGAATGTCGCCCAGGATCGGGATTTTACTTTCGCTGGAGGCCTTGTCATTGGAGATGAGTCCGCCGATGACGACGGGCTGTCCGTCGGGCGTCACGACCACGGTGTTGGCGGAACGTTTGAGGATGTTGGGCGCATACACGGCCGGCGAAGTTCCCGTCAGGCTGCCGCTGCCGTAGGCAATAACCTGTCCGGGGGTCGAGGTGTCAACGGACGTGATCTGCGGTTCGAGAATCATCTGCACCAGGTTGTTCGCCCCGATGAACGGCGTGACGTCCAGTTGGATGCCGACGTTTTGATAGCTGCCGTTGATGCTCGGAACGCTGGCGCCGCTGCCACCGACCGAGGTGTAGGTGACGCCGCTGGGCAGATAGATGCTCTGGCCAACGACAATTTCCGCCATCTGGCCATCACGCGCGAGAATGGACGGACGCGAGAGCACCTGCGCTTTGCCGGCGGTGGCAAGGGCCTGAATGGTCGCCGTGAAATCGCTGCCGAGGATTTGATAAATACCGCCGTTGCCGGTAGCCCCCGCCAGCGTCTGCGGCAATCCAAAATTATTGCCTGCGTTCACGCTCTGTTGAACCGGGGTGATGCTGGTGGGAACAATCGTGTTGGCTGAACTTGGCCCGCCGGGAACCACCGAATAATTGGTCATGTAACCGGTGATCTGCGAAAAGTTTTTATTCATGCCGGTGTAATTGCCCTGAACACCGATTGCGGACGCCTTGTTGTCCTGCACCTCGACGAACACAACCTTGATGAGCACCTGCGGTTCGGGAGCGTCGAGACTGGCAAGCACCTGTTTGATTTGTTCGCTGGTCTGCTTGTCGGCGATGACGATGATGTTGTGCGTCACCGGATCCACCGAAATGGTGGCGCTGCCGACCGAGCCGTTGTTGTTGTATTGGCCGCCGCTGGTCGTGGCCCCGCGGTTGGCGTTATTCCCGCCGCCACCAAAACCGCCGAAGCCCCCGAAACCACCAAAACCGCCACCGCCGATGGTGCGCTGCTGGGCATGAATAGACATCGTGGCGGTCAAAAGAAAAACCAGCACCGCGCCGGAGAATTTTTGGAATCCGTTTGTTTTCATAGTTTGCCTTTATTATTGAAAATATTTTAGAACTGCCGTCCGGTGCTGCCACCGCCGGTGGAGCTGCCGGTGCTGCTGGTCGTGGTCGTTGAGCCCATGGTGGTCGTGCCGTTTTGGGCGCGTTGCTGGAGCGCGCTGTTTTGCGACGACGACGAGCTTGAACCACTGCGCGACGTGCCGCTGGACTGGAACATGTTTTGCAGCACCTGCACCGCCTGCTGCGGATCGCCGTTTTGCATCTGGAAAACATAGACACCCTGATCGCGGTCCGAAGCCACGTCCAGATCCGTCATCATGCTCGCGATCTGGCTCATCAACTCCTTCGGCGCGGTCACGATGACCGCCTGGATGCGCGAATCGGCCACCGCTGTGACCTGTGTCGCCTTTTTGATGCGGTCGCTCGAACTGCTGCCGGAATTGGCGGCACCCATCATGGCCGCAAACGGGTTGAATCCGCCGCCCGGCCCGCCACCGCCGCGGCCACCGCGAAACGAGATGGGCGATTGCGTGTTGTTGCCCGAAGTGCTGCTGGGGAAAATGCTGCTCAATTCGTTGGCCACGTCCGCCGGACTGGCGTATTTCAAACGGAACACGCGGATTTCCGTCTCCGCCTCGGCGCTGTTGTCCACCGCCTGGATGATTTCGGCCAGATGCCGGATGTTGGACTGCGTGTCGGTGACCACCACCGAGTTGCCGGCCTCATTGGCCACAATCGTCGCCTGCGGTGAAACAAACGACGACAAATCCGAGACGAGCTGCCGCGCCTCCACAAACCGGATGGGAATTATCCACGTCGCAATCTCGGCGTTGTTCGGAATGTCGCCGGGCTTGTTGCCGGTCTTGACCGGGATGTTGCGCGTCTTCGCGTCGGTCTTGTCCACGATGGTCAGCGTCCGCCCGTCGCGGATCGCGGCGTAATTGTTCCGGTTCAACTCGGTGTTGAGCAGATTCACCGCCTCGTCCTGCGTCACCGGATGCGTGCTGGAAATGGTGACGGTGCCGTTGACATGCGTGTCCTGCACGATGATGAAGCCCGCCGCGTCGCTCAAATAATTCAAAACCATTTCCAGCGGCGCGTTGCGGAAATTCAACAGCAGTGCGTTGGAATTATTCGTGCCGACAGCCTGTGCGGGCGGCGCAAACGGCGACGTCACGGCTTCCGGCGCGTTTCCCTTCGGCAAAATGACCGTGGACTCGACCGGCTGGTTTGCTGCGGGCGAGGCTTCGGCGGGCGTCGGGTTTGGAACCGGTTTCATGTCCGGTGGCGCGACCGCTTCCGGCGTGTTGATGCTGTTTGTGTCGGCATTGCCGGTCGCCGGCTGCGCGTTGCCGGAGAGCAGCATTCCGCAAAGGCAAGCGGCTGCGAGAAGGATGGTGGTTTGGATTTTCATTTAAGTTCCTGTTCTCTTTTTTGCATGAGTTTTTTCAAAATGTCGTTGGGCGCGCTGGCGGAACTGGGTGCGGAATCGGCGGTGGGGCTGGCATCTTCAGCAGCCGCCGAGTTGTCTCCCGATGTGAAAGCGGACGATTCACCTGTTTCCGAGCGTCGCCATTCGCTGCCTTCCTGCCGCATCATGTCACCGATTTTCAACTGCACGGTTTGTTTCTTGTCGGCTGTCTGTAGCTTGACGCCGGACAGCGTGATTTCGGCCACGGTGTAGCCGGCGATGCTGTTGCTGTCCGATTCATAAAGCACTTTCCGCAGATCGGAGTTGTTCCCGTCGAAAAACGCGAACATGCCCTTTTCATAATTCATCGTTCCGACCAGCGTGAACGCCGGTGCCGAGCGTGACACCTTTGGCCGGTAGGTGGACGCGCCGGGCGACGAATGCGAGAATCGGTTCGGATCAAAAATGTTGCGCTCCGTGATGAACCGGCTGAATTGCGCATAGTCCGTTGAACTAGGCGCGCTGTTCGACTGCGCGGCGGCCCCAAAGCCGTTCGCCAGCGCGAACGCCAGAACGATCCAAAATTTTAATTGCGTTGGTTTCATGGTTTCGGTGTCAGCGCCAGTCCGCTGATTTGCAGGCCGAGCGTGAGCTGCTGGCCGGTGGCGTCGTGCGCGCTCAACTCGACCGAGTCGGCCTTGAGCGGCATCGGGCCTTTTTCAACCTGATAAATAAACTGGCTCAACGCGCCGAGTGAGCCGGTCGCCTCGACGCGGCAGTTCAGCGTCATATAATTTGTCGAGTCGTTTTTCCATTGCGGCAGGACGCTGGTGATTTCCGCGCCGCTGCTGCGCGACCACGAGTTGAACGCCGTGATCATCTGGTTCTCGGCCAGCGACGTGTTCGCCGGCAACGCACTTGCGCGCATGTTGTCCCAGCGGCTGCGGATGTCCGCCTCGCGCTTCTTTAGGAAATTTCCATCGTTGACCTTCACATGCAGCGCCTTGATCTCCTGCGAGCGCGCCGACCACAAGCCGGCCAGCGGTTCGTAAATCCAATTGACGCCGACGAGCAGCGCGAGCGCCGCGCCGGTCAGCATGATCAAAAACTGCTGGCGGTTTTGGATTTTCATTGCGCGCCTCCGGTTCCGTATTGGAATTCAAACGAGAATTGCATCGGGTTTTTGCCGCGGATCGGGCCGTTCTTCAAATCACTCACGCCACCGGCCTTCCGCAAATTCGCCTCCATCGCCAGCAGCGGCGCGTAATCGCGCGTGTTGCCGGAGCAGCTCACCGTGTTGTCGTCGCGGATCTCAATGGTCTTGGCTGTCACCGCGCCGTCTTCGGGAAACGCCAGCGACAACTGCCGTAAAATCGCCAGGTCGCGGAACGAATCGTCGAACCACGGGCGATACTGCCGGATCTGATCCTGCACGGCTTCAAGCTCGTGAACTTTCGCCGACATGCCCGACCATTGTGACCGCAGCCGCCAGAGCTGGATCTGTTGGATGAAAAACAAACCACCAATGATCACCAAAATTCCAGCGGCAATTGCTCCGATCGTCCGCAGTCGGCCCGACGAATACTTTGTGGCGAATTGTTCGATCAGTGTCGGCTTGGGCGGCAGAAATTCAAACGCCGGTAATTGTTCCACCAGTGCCCGCGCCGCGAGGCAGAATGCCGCCGACACCGGCGCTTCCGCCGGAAGCTGCACGCCAAATTCGTCCGGCGCGTAGGCCGAAACCATTTCGACCTGCAAACCCATCGGCTCGAAACGCAGTTCCATTTCGTCCGCAAGTTCCTGCGCGAGTTCGCGCGGGCCGAAAATGCGGATGCGTTTCACCGCGTCACGCAATTCGGCGGGCAACTGTCCGAGCGTGATGCGCATCTCGCGCGCGACGAGGTCGGCATGCAACTTGCGCCGGCCGCCCTCGGTTTCCACCGCACCTTCGAGCGCGCGCAGCGCAGCCACGCCGCCGCCGCAGGTGATTTGCAGCGACACGGTGCTTTCACCAATCGCCAGCGCGAGCACGCCATGAGAATTTTTCGCCGGCGGCTGCAATGCCGCGAGTCCGAGTGCGAAGTTTACCGGCTTCAATTTTGCCGCCGCCAGAACCTGCTCGATGGTCGCGATGTGCGCGCCGGGAATGCCCGCGAGCAAAACGTGTTTTTTTTCGCCCGTCAGCGGGCAGCGTGAGTTTGCCAGTTGCAGCGTCGCGACGTCGGTGGAAAATCCGCGCTCGGCCTCGATCTGCAACAGGCTCGCGGCGTCGGCCTCCGGCAGCGGCGGCAGTTCCGTGTGCGCCATCAAAACCCATTTCAACGGCAGGCCGAAAACGCAATGCCGTTCGCGCACGCCGGCGGCGTCGAGCTGGTTGCGGATTTCGCGGCCGACCAGTTCCGGCGCGGCGGTGAGCGGATCGAGCGTGAGCGCGATGGAAAAACTCTGCTGCAATTGCAGCGAGCCATTGACGCGCCGCAGCACCACGCCGTCGAGCCGGCTGCCGTCGAGCGTGAGACCGAGCACGCTGGACAGTTTTTTGCGTTTGCGAAAATTGATTTTCAAAAGGTTGTTCATGGCGTCGTATTGTTCGCCAGCAAAGTCTGCCGCGCCTTGTCGCCGAGCGCCCAGCCGAGCCGGCTCAAGTCCTGGCGGTAAAGAATGATCGGCGTGCCTTCGCTGGTGTCGAAAATGAACTTCACTCGCCGGTAGCCGCGGCCGAACGGCCCGACCGCCGCGATGTCGGCGGTGAACTGAAAACTTTTCGTGGTGACATAATCACCGCGCTGCAACGCCGTGATCACCGGGCTGTTGTTGCCCAGCGCGTCAATCAGCCAGCCGATGGAATTCAAATTGCCGTTGCTCGCATTTTGCGTCCGGTAAGTGATGAGCGTTTGCGCTGCGGCCAACGCTGTCTGTTCGTCCCCGTTGTTCAAGCCCTCGAACAACGCCGTGAGCACGTCGGCGTCGGCGGTGTTGACGTTGATGCGGCCGCGGAGGTAAGTGTTCGTGCTGGTCGTGACGTCGTTGTAAATCTTCGCGAAATCTGCTTCGCTCATGCCGAAATTCCGACAGCGAAGGGCCAAATCCAAAATGCCTTTGCAGGTATTGACGCCGGCCGTGCCGCCCGGGTGAATGCTGGTATAAATGGATCGGGCCATGGAACTGGCGCTGCTGACGCCGTCGGCTTGCAACAACGATTCAATCGTTTGCCACGACGACGTGTTCACGTTCGTCAGCGACGTGCCGTCGGAATGAAAATTCGGTTCGCGCGTGTAAACCGTCGAGTATTCGAGCAGGCCATAATTTATTTCGCCGGAGCCACCCGAACTTTTTTCATTCGCATCAAGCACACCGTTGCGGTTGAGGTCGTCGCCGGCCAGCAGATCAACCGTCGCGCCATAAACGAGCCGCAGTTCGTCCACGGTTTCAAACGGCGCGTATTTCGGCACGTAGCCGAGCGACGCGTAATCCAGCGACACGATGCCGTTGGTGCCGCGCCAGTCCATGATGGCGTTGGCAAAATCAACCGTCATGTTCGGCAAATACGAAAGGACGTTCGTGTTGACGGTGTTCAAATTTAATTTCGAGCCTTCGTCAATCAGGCCGAACGTCGGCTCGGTCAGATTCTGGCCGCTCGTGTCGCGGCCGATGAGCCAGAATTTCGCGTCGCCCACCGGCACGGCCGCGCACGCGAAACAATTGGTGGCCGGCACCGCGCCGTTCGTCGCGTAATTCTGGAGCACAAAGCCGACGTAGCGCGCCGCGCCTTCGATGGCCTGGTCCGCCGCGAGTCCGCTGGTGCGGTTGTCCGAGGCCTGCAGCTCATAGGACATCGAATTGGCGAAATATAGCGCGATGGCCACCAGCCCTAGGCAAATCCACATCACAATGATGAGCACCGAGCCGCGCTCGGCGCGTTCATCAACTTGAAAATTGTGATGGTGCAATTTCATTTCAACCTCCGGTGTTCGCGGTCAAAACCATGTTCGTGCGGGACTGCGAATCAATCGGCACAACCAGTTCAATCGGCTTCGTGCTGTTGCCCGACATCTGGATGTCCACGCGAACGGCCAGCGGCAGATTGGTGTTCACCGACATCGCACCGGTCGTATCCCAGGTGTCCTGCCATTGCGCGCCGTCGTAGCAGGAAAACTTGATGCTCGCGACGCCGCTCAACATGAGCTGGTCGTCCACTTCCGGTGTTGTCACCGTCAAAAGATTCCGCACCACGCTGCGGACCAAATCTTGGCCGGCGGCGGAGCGGTTGGCCGGCTGCTTCAATTCGTAGGTGACGCGCTGGATGTCGGCCCACGGCGCGCGGTCGCTCAACGCGCCCGTCGCGGTGAACATCTCAATTGCCGCCGGTTCGGCCACACCGAGGCTGGACACGCTGCCGACCCGGAAATCGCCGGACAAAACTTTCGTGGTGCCGTTCGTCGGCGTCATGACGCATTGCAAATCACGGCGTAGAAAGATCACCGTCTGGTCAATCGGCGACGCGGCGTCCACCATGTCCGCCGTCGCCTGATGCAGCCGCAGCGCAGTGAACAGCACCGCGTTGACGGCAATCAGCACAATGGCGGCGACGCCGATGGCGAGAATCATCTCGATCAGCGTGAACGCGTGCCGGTTGTTCATTTTTATTTTCACCGCTGCAAATTCATGGTTGCCGCCGACTGGTTTTGCAAATTCGCCAGCGTGCTCAACTTCACCGAGTAATCTTTTCCCTGCGCCTGATATTTCACCTCGGCCGTCAGCAATTGCATCGCATCCTGCGGCCAGCTCTGGCTGGTCAGCGTCCAGCGAAAATCCAGCGTGCCTTCCGTGACCGTGCCGTTTTGCTGGCCGCCGCCGGTCCAGTTCGTCGTCACTAGGCTTTCATTCAAAATCCGGTCGGCGATGCGCGCCGCCGCGCCCTTCCGCACCGCCACTTCGCCCGCGAGGCTCGAAACGTGCAACGCCTCGACCGCCGCCGGAATGACGATGGCCAGAAACAGCATCGCCGCCAGCACTTCGGCCAGCGTGAAGGCGGCGCACGTCTTAGTTTTGGCTGTCGCTAATTTCATAACCGGTGCGGTTGCGTGTCTCGACCAGCCAGCGCGAAACGCCGGCGGAATCCGTCAACTGCAACTTCTGCGGACTGCTTTCATCCACCGTGCCGTCCGCCAGAAACCGGATCGCCGGCAAATTGTTGAACATTGTCGGCGCGCTCAAGCCGGTGGTCGGCACCGCGATTTGCAACGTCGAATCTACCGGCAAATTTTCCGCCTTCGGGTCGCCGGTCTTACCGGTCGTTTCCGCCTGGAGGCCGTAAGCGCCCTGTTTCTCGTCCACCCACAACACCATCGGCATGCCTTCCGAAACTGCGCGGCTCTGGCCGGCGTGCATCAGCGCCATTAGCCGCCGCGCCTCGGAATCCATCGCGCGGCCGCGGATGAAATTCGCCATCGGCGGCGCGGCCAGCGACGTGATGATGACCAGCAGCGCGAGCACGAGAATCAGCTCGATCAGCGTAAAGGCGCCTGAAAATTTCGAGTGACGAATTTTGAATGATGGATGCGCGCCGGACAGCCGCGCTGGCGGCGTTCGCAGTTCGTAATTCGCAATTCGCCATTTCATTTACTTCGTCCAGTTGACCACGTCATCGTCCGTGCCTTCCTTGCCGTCGGGACCAACCGAAAGCAGGTCGTAGCCGGTTTGGTTGTGCTTGCCGGGAAAATAATAAATGTAAGGATTGCTCCACGGATCCACCGGCAGCTTGTCGAGATACGGCCCGTGCCAGTTCTTCGCGTTGGACGGCTGCACCAGCAAATCCTGCAGGCTCTTGGGGTAAAAACCGTTGTCAATTTCATACTGGCCGAGCGCGGATTTGATGCCGCCGTTGATGTCGGCCGTGGCCGCCGTCACGCGCGCGCGTTCGGAATTGCCGGCGATTTTCGGGATGACCAGCGCCGCGAGGATGCCGATGATGACGACCACCAGCATCAATTCCGTGAGCGTGAAGCCCCGGCGTGAATTGGTTTTATGAACGATGTTATTTTTGATTTCGATTTTCATAATCTCTCGTTTTTTTATTTGATGTATTGACTCATGGACAGCACCGGCAACAGCATGCCGATGAAAATGGTGCCGATGAACGCGGCGATCAGGAACAGCAGCAGCGGCTCGGCGAAGGCCACGGCGGTTTTCAGGTTGCGGTCCAGATCGTTTTCGGTGGTGGCGGCGATGCGCACGAGCTCGGCGTCGAGCTTGCCGCTTTCTTCGGCGACCGAAATCATTTCCAGCGTCGAGCCGGTAAAAAGCTGTTTGCAGTCCGCAAGGCTCTGTCCCAATCGCCCGCCCTGCTGCACGCGCTCGATGGACTGGCCGACGGCGTCCACAAGAATCTGGTTGCCGATAGAGCGGCGCGAAACATTCAGGCCATGCACGAGCGGCACGCCCGCGCCGATCAGCGTGCCGAGCATCCGGCAGAAACGCGCCATCGCGAACTGCGCAATGAGCGGGCCGACCAGCGGCGATTTTAAAACCAAACCTTCCCAAACGCGCTTGCCTTTTTCGGAGGTGAACCAGGTGCGCACCAAAAATCCGATCGCGATCAATCCTGCCGCGACGAACAATCCATAGGAGCGCACGATGTGGCTCGCGCCGATGATAATTTGCGTGATAAGCGGGAGCGAACTGTGGAGGTTGTTGAAAATATTCTGAAATTTCGGAATGAAAAAAGTGAGCAGCAAGATCAGCACGCCGAGCGCGAGCACCAGCAAAATGCACGGATACAGCATCGCCGTGAGGACTTTCGCCTTCAAATCCTTTTCGCGCGCCTGAAATTCCGCGATCTGCGCCAGCACCACGTCGAGGAATCCGCCGGCCTCGCCCGCCTCGACCATCGCGACATACACGCGCGGAAAAGTTTCCGGCGACCGCGCCATCGCGTCGGCCAGCGACATGCCGTCCACGACGAGGTTGTGGATTTCCTTCCACTTGGCCTGCGCCGCCGGCGAGGTGGATTCCTTGTGCAGAATCACCAGCGCGCGGCTCAATGGCACGCCCGCCGCGAGCAGACTCGACAGCAGCCGCGTGAAATTTTCCAGCTCCTTCGACGAAACTTTGTGCCCGCCAATCTTGAACGAGATTTTTCCAAGGCCT
>Ga0302320_10014347_pt1 | contig 16412 bp, 13 predicted proteins | sample Bog_T0_3_FD_202130 | JGI IMG/M metagenome (GOLD analysis project Ga0302320, IMG submission 202130) | Peat permafrost microbial communities from Stordalen Mire near Abisko, Sweden - Bog_T0_3 | ecosystem: Environmental > Terrestrial > Soil > Wetlands > Peat | place: Sweden: Abisko, Stordalen Mire... | reverse complement strand
CCCATAAGCTCCAATGGCATAGCGAATGGCGGCCATGTCGAGGCCCATCTCGCGGGCAAACTGGCCAGGATCGCCCACGTAGTCCACACCCTTGTTGAAACGGCCGCTGAACTTGGGAGCAATGGTCTGGATTGGAATGCCTTCATCGGCGATGGCGGCGAGGATGATGAGTAGCTCCGCCGGCGATTGCGCGGCATCTGTCTCGTCCATCGAGACCTCGGAAATGAATTTGCCCTTGCCTTTTGCGCGCTCGATCTGGCGGTAGATCTTGCCGGCCTCTTGCACGGCGAAGAGAAACTTGGCCGCAGTCTGGCCAAGCAGTTCCGGAGTAATCTCAATGCTTTGGCCTGTACCCTCCATTTGGATGGTTCCGAGAAGCTCGGAATGCTGCTTCACGAATGCGCTGATCGAAGACGGCTCGGCGGGTTTGCCGATATAGTCGGCCACGTCGAGGGTATAGAAATCGCAGGCGGGGAGGAAGCGATCGACTGTCGAGAGGTTGATGTGGTCGGCGTCGCAAAAGTAAGGCAGCTTCCAGCCCAGTTCCTTGACCGCGGTGTCGGCGGCCGCGCGGACCGAAGGGGGCTCAGAGCCAATGATGGTGTGCTCACGATTGGACTTGTTCCACACCGGAATGACGTCGATGCCCGCTTTGGCTGCGAGGATGCATGCTTCGAGTTGAGCTTTGGACTGATGAGCGAATCGATCGCCCACCCCAATAGAGAACTTGCCGAGAATCGTCATGATGGTCCCTAAAAAGCCTTTCATTGCAGACGTGGAAATGGCGGCCAGGCCACGTGAAGCGGAATCACGATGAAGCAGACCGTTTTACGTTGAAGCCGTCGGGGGACAGCGCGTCCAGAGACCCTAAGAGGTCTGACCACTAGGATACACCGTTCTAACTATAAGTAGCAATTTCCCTGATGATTTTGTGCGACAAAAACGCTTTACCGGTGCTAACCTCATTATGCGGGTTGGCCCCGTACTTAGGAAGTGGTGGATTTGGTCAATATGCAAGGCGGCAAGTCGCAAATTCTCGACACTCAACTCACCTCGCAAGTGGTTAATTATATTCGGGCAAAGATAGAAGAGGGTGCGCTCAAGCCAGGCGACAGGATTCCGCCGGAGCGGGAATTAGCCAAAGAACTGAAGATCAGCCGCGCCAGCCTGCGCATGGGCATTGGCTATCTTGCCGCTATGGGCGTGATGAAGGTGCGCCACGGCGTGGGTACTTTTGTGGCCGATGGACCGGCGGAATTTGGCAAGTCCTCTCTCGGTTTACTGGGCGCTCTGCATGGTTTCAAGTCCTGGCAGATGTTTGAGGTGCGCAACCTGCTTGAGACGAGCCTAGCAGCATTGGCGGCCGAGCGCGGCAGCGAAGAGCACTTCACGCTGCTGGCCGAAGAAGTGGCAGAGATGTACGCCACGATCGACGATCCAGCAGAGTATCTGATTCATGATGTGCGCTTCCATCGCACCATCGCCCAGGCATCCGGCAACCCGATTCTCGCCGCGTTGATGGAAACAATTTCAACGGCGCTCTACGAAGACCGGCGTCAGACGGCGGAGCGCGCGAAAGATCGCAAAAGCTCCCTCGATGCGCATCGCGAGATCTATCGGGCCATTCGCACGGCCAACCCGGCAGAAGCGCGCAAAGCGATGGAACGGCACCTGCAATCGGCCGAGAGCGAACTGGCGGAAGAGAAACCCGTGCTCACGCGCGGAAGAGGACGTTCGACGAAAGCTAAGCAGGCCAGCGCATGAGTGAGGCAGATCAACTGACGCAGCCAAGCGCCGTCCGAATCCTGCCGCCATTTGACCTGAGACTGGGCTGCCGGTAGACCGTCTCAATCGAGATGAAAGACCTCTTCGAGCGGAATCATATTGTCATCCGCAGCGCCTTCCGCCATTGGCTCGAAAAATGTAGACATTTCTGCCTGCCACCTACCGTTAATGGGGTGGTTCTTCATCGCCGCGATACACTTCTCAAAATCCTCGGCCTGAAGATAACCAACCAGCAGACCGTCCGGCCTCAGAAATAGCGAGTAATCCCGCCACCCGGTTTCTCGCAGGGCATCGAGCATCTCCGGCCACACTTGGGCGTGGCGCGTTTTATACTCCTCCACCCTATCTGGGCGTACCTTCAGTAGAAAACAAATGCGCATTGGTTCCTCTTCATCACCTATCTTCATTCCGGAAGGTCTTGCTCACAGTATTAGGGCCGAAGCCGACTTTCTTAGGTTTCAGAATAGAAGTATATTGTCTATCGGAACTATTGTAATCGCGGTACTCGTACATGAGTCCACCTTTCGGGCTTCTCCTAAGTATCTCGCGATTTGCAGTGTACAGCCTTCAGGCCGCTCTGGCGAGCTTCTTGGGCTTGAATGTGCGCATTATGACATAAACAATCAATTGCAGTGTGATGGCCCCGGTGCAATCCAGCAAGACATCCCAGGGGGTCCCAGTGCGGTTAGGCAGGAAGCTTTGATGCCACTCATCGCCGCTGGCAACCAGCGCTGTGCCAAGCAGAGCAAGAACGGCGTCCTGGATAAAGCGGGAATGGGGCAGGGTCATCCACCAAGCACGGAGCCATGCTAATCCAATTAACCCATAGCCAAGAAAATGCCCGGATTTGCGGATGTTGTGGTGCAGAATTTCCCAGCGGGGGGCGGATACGTGACCGAAGATCCTCTCGTATAGAAACCGCAGCGGGCCGCTGGTGTGGTCCGAGCCCAGCATCTCTGTTGACTCAATCAAGATGACGCCGATACCTAGAGCTACTGGCAGCCAGGCGTTTACCCAGAATTTGAGGCCGCCTCGGCTACTCGACATGATAGTTGGGCGCCTCTCGTGTGATGATCACGTCATGGACGTGACTATCGCGCAAGCCGGCGCCGGAGATGCGCACAAACTGTGCTTTTTCCTGCAATTCCGCGATGGTTGCGCAACCCAGATAGCCCATGCCGGAGCGCAGGCCGCCGACGAGCTGGTAGACCATGGACTCCAGAGGCCCGCGGTAGGGTACCCGCCCCTCGATGCCCTCCGGGACGAACTTCGCAAGTCGATTTTGGCTGGCTCGCTCGCGTTGTACAACGCCCTCGCTGCCTAACTCGGCGCTGGCCAGGTCGGATGTACTCTGGAAATAACGCTCGCCCGAGCCCTGGCTCATGGCGGATAAAGAGCCCATGCCGCGGTAGCTCTTGAAGCTGCGTCCCTGATAGAGAATGGTCTCGCCGGGACTCTCATCCACACCGGCAAAGAGGGAGCCGATCATGATGGAGCTGGCGCCGGCGGCAATGGCCTTGGTGATTTCGCCGGAGTACTTGATGCCTCCGTCTGCGATGACCGGAATGCCGTGCTCACGTCCGGCGCGTGCCGCTTCGGCAATGGCTGAGATCTGCGGCATTCCAGCGCCGGTAACCATGCGCGTGGTGCAGATGGAGCCGGGGCCGATGCCCACTTTGATGGCATCCGCGCCCGCCTCGATCAGCGCCAGCGCGCCCTCGTAGGTGGCCACGTTACCGGCCAGCAAGCCGATATGCGGGAATTGCTTCTTGACTTCGCGCACCGCCTCCAACACCCGGGAGGAGTGGCCGTGCGCTGAGTCGATGGCCAGCACATCCACGCGCGCGCGCACCAGTTCGGCCGCGCGCTCAAGAAAATCGCCGGTGGCCCCAATGGCCCCGCCCACGCGCAACCGGCCCTGATCGTCCTTGCTGGCGCTGGGGTACTTGAGCTTCTTCTGGATGTCCTTGACCGTAATCAGGCCCTTCAGATTGTATTGATCGTCCACCACCAGCAGCTTTTCCACCCGGTGTTTATGCAGGATCAGTTCGGCCTCTTCCAAAGTGGTGCCAACGGGAACCGTAATCAGGTTCTCCTTGGTCATCACGTCGCCGATGGGAATATCGGTGCGGGTTTCAAAGCGCAGATCGCGGTTGGTGAGGATGCCGACAAGGCGCTTGCCTTGCGTGACTGGCACGCCTGAGATCTTGTAGCGGCGCATCACTTCCAAAGCGTCGCCGATCATCTGGTCTGGTCCGATGGTCACCGGATCCACAATCATGCCGCTCTCTGAGCGCTTCACCTTGTCGATTTCGCCAGCCTGATCGGCAATGGTTAGATTGCGATGCACGATGCCGATGCCGCCCTGCTGGGCCATGGCGATAGCCATGCGCGACTCGGTCACGGTGTCCATGGCAGAGGAAAGCAACGGGGTGTTCAGCGTGATTGCACGAGTCAACTGGGTCTGCGTGCTGACCTGGACAGGCACCACGTCGCTGTAGGCGGGTACCAGCAACACGTCGTCGAAGGTAAGGGCTTCGGGTAGGTTTTTGGTAAGCATAATGCTCTGATGCGCCTGGCAGGCCGGGAATCCAGTCCCCGGCGCGGCAGGCGCTTCGCTTTATTGTAACGGAGGGGGCTTGGGTACGCGGCTCAGCCACTGCGTCCGCCCAGGCTTCTGCATTTTCGGATCGACAGTTCGATGACGCATTCCATCCCCGATGATTCACTGCCTGATGCGGGATGCCGGTTCGGTTCAGGAAAGGGCTGGGCCGTCCTCCGTGCATTAGGGGGATTTTTGGCTTTTCTCTTCTTTTCCATCGCTTGCGTTTGCGACTGCAATGCGGAAACGCAGGCGTCCAATCTACACCCGCATTGGCTGCAAGTTAACTCCAGCGGACGCTTTCCGTTCCCGAAGCTCGAGAAACAGCAGCAGGAATTGCGCCATAAACACTTCCCGTAAAGCCCAGTCTCATTCCCAACTGCGAAAGGATGGAGGCGAGCTGCAACTCGATGGTTTCGCCCGCGGCAGTTCGTGATCGAACTCTCGATGAAGGACTCGCGTCCTATTGGCTAATGGCTGGTGGCCCCGCTGTCATTACTGACCATGAGGCTTGAGACGTTCACAGGCTCGAAGTCGGATAAGGTGAGATTTCTTATACAGGAAAGATCATCATCGTTCCAGCGAGCATCGGGCGTGCCAATCAGCCCACCGCTGTCTCCGTTGTCGGCCAGGATGATTCCATAGTTTCGGAATCCGGTGATAAGAATGGCCGCTTGTGGACTTGCGGAAGCACACGAGGGAGTCGCCACGGAGGCCTTTAAACGGTAGATCTCGCCAGCAGCTCCGGAAAAGGCGCACGTTGCGGGATAAGGAGCAACTGAGGAAGATGGAGATTGGGAAATCTCCGATTCCCTCGGGATTTCATTCCCAGACGCTTCGTAGCAATCGCTCTGGCCCGCTGCCTGCGTCGCTGGCCACACCCAGTAGTCCAAAGTATGGTTGAGCGTAAACCGGATGGGATGCTGAACTGTCCCGTTCGGAGAAGTGGGTGTGCCGGTCCCGATGACTTCGTCGGCATTGGCCAGTAACGGTGCTACTGGCAGTCCTGCTGCGTCCGAGGTTCCGTTCCCTTGCGGCGTGAGGGCATTTGAAGACACGTTGGGCCAGAGAGCGTTCGAGGAATCGGTCCATGGGCCGTTTTCAAAGATTCCCTGCCACATCTCGTAAAGGGCAGGGTTGTTTCCGCCGCCCGCTTCCCGGTAGACCAGAACGTGCCCGTCCCCCCCTGCGCTAACAGAGTAGGCGGTGCCTTCCACCGGGGCATATGCCGGAATTGGACCGGAGGTGAAATAAGACTGATATACAGTGGTTGAGACCGCCACGTCCGGCTGATTGTAAGGAACTTCGATGGCCGGAATTCCATTCGGAAGGTTAGCATACGCCTCCCCTCCGAAATACGGCTTGACGGACTCCGACAGATAGCCGCTGTACATGGGCGCAGCTGGGGAAGTATCCACGGGCAAGCCGGTCGTGGCTGCGTCCACCCGATGGTGAAAGATAGAGGTTGACGGAAAGATGCTGGCGAGGAAGGCGTTGCTGCCATTGATGGCGAAGCTTATCGCCTGGGTCGCCTGCGCAGCGGTCGAGTCCGTCACGATGAATTCGGGTACGTAGGTGCCTTGGCCGCCGATCAGCGAGCTACCGATCTCGCCTGTGGCTGCATCGAGCGACAATCCCTCAGGCAATGGAGAATAGCTTGGACTCGTGTTTTGAGAAGAATACGTGTAAGTGTAAATGGAGAAAGTGTAGGGCGGAGTGCCGCCGCTCGCGACAATAGTGCAGCCGGCGTACGCCTCCCCTTGTGTTCCGCCTGGGCACGACGTCGTAGCGATCGCCAATGGACCACCGGAAGTTTTCACAGTGACTTTTTCCGTGGCGGTTGTCGAGCCGGCAGCATTGGTCGCTGTCAACGTGTAGGTTGTTGTCGCTGTTGGGCTCACGCTCGTTGAGCCGCTTGCCGATGTAGATGTAAATGTACCCGGCGTGATAGCGATACTGGTCGCACCGGTCGTTGCCCAACTCAGCGTGCTGCTGGAACCAGCGGCGATGCTTGCTGGGCTGGCCTTGAAGCTGGTGATGGTAGGGACGGCGGGAGTCACCGTCACTATAACCGTCTTGGTGATCGCCGTCCCGCTGGAGGGAGTAACGGTGAGCGTGTAAGTGGTCGTCACCGAAGGCGAAACGCTCACTGGCGTTCCGCTCGTGGCGGGAAGGTTTCCCGGCGTGATGACCCCAGTGCCGTTGGTGAAGATTCCCGTCAGACTCGTCGAACCACCAACAGTGATGCCTGCCGGGCTGGCATTGAAGCTGGTGATCGTCGGCGTGGCTGGGCTCACCGTGACCATAGCTGTTTGCGTGATCGCCGTCCCGCTAGAGGGAGTCACGGTGAGCGTGTAAGTAGTCGTCACCGAGGGTGAAACGCTCACTGGTGTTCCGCTCGTGGCGGGAAGGTTGCCTGGCGTGATCACACCTGTGCCGTTGGCGAAGACTCCCGTCAGGCTGCTTGAACCGCCAGATTGAATGGATGCCGGGCTGGCGGTGAAGCTGGTGATCGTCGGCGTGGCTGGGCTCACCGTGACCGTAGCTGTTTGCGTAATCGCCGTCCCGCTGGAGGGAGTCACGGTGAGCGTGTAAGTCGTCGTCACCGAGGGTGAAACGCTCACAGGTGTTCCGCTCGTGGCGGGAAGATTGCCTGGCGTGATCACACCAGCGCCGTTGGCGAAGATTCCCGTCAGACTCGTCGAACCACCAACAGTGATGCCTGCCGGGCTGGCCGTGAAGCTGGTGATGGTGGGGGCGGCTGGAGTCACCGTCACTAAGACCGTCTTGGTGATCGCCGTCCCGCTAGGGGGAGTAACGGTGAGGGTGTAAGTCGTCGTGACCGAAGGTGAAACGCTCACCGGCGTTCCGCTCGTGGCGGGAAGATTGCCTGGCGTAATCACCCCTGTGCCGTTGGCGAAGACTCCAGTAAGGCTCGTTGATCCGCCAGCGGTGATGATCGTGGGAGTTGCCGCAAAACTGACGAAACTGGATTCTGTACCAGATAACACGGCAGCAGTCGGATTGATGCACCCGGTGATGCCGGTCAGAGAAAGGCCCAAAACAAATGCCCAGAAGGCATAAGCGCCCACGCGTGTCATTTTTGGCTCCCCATGACCGAAGCAACCAAATGGACGTCAATACTGCAATGAACGGGCAGAAAAATGCATCCCAGCGGAATTCCCTGCTGTGGATTTGACTCGCGTAATCTTACCGGTATCGACGAGGGAATGCAAGACAAAGCAGCCGGGCGCTCAAAGGCAATCGCATCGGAATTGTTGCGGGCCTTGGCATTCCCGGCTGCGTATCAACATGGTTCAGGAATGGTTCCGCAACAGCCGTCCACTAGCATCGCCGACTCACGAAGAAGGAAACTGGGCGCGACTTCCCCTGTGGCGCAATCGCCGCGAGAAAGGCAGACAGCTTTGGTGTGATCTTCTGCACAGAAATGCAGCTTGTTTGGTGTTTCATGTGCGCTTTTCTTCGATCGCTTGTTGCTCATTGATCTTCGCCAGTAGCTCTTTCGGGGCCGGCCTGCAACCGCAATTCTTTGTGTGTTCACGGTGCCACTCAATCCGCTCTTTCTCCGTCGCCCCGTTCGGCATCTTGTGCTGCTCGTGCCACTCCCGATTCATCGTCCCTCCTCGGCCTTGCCGCCAGATTCATTTCTCAATCAGGGCAATCATACCCCCAAACGCAACGGCGGCCTGGGCGCATTGCCCAGGCCGTCGCCGGTGATCTGTTGGTATTGGACTAAGGCCATCGCGCTGCCGCGAGTGCCCGGCATCTTCACATTGGTATCGTTGCCTCGTCGCGACTGCTCGTATGGCGATACCCACTAAGGTGGGCTCCTCGGCGACTTGTTAAGTCGCGCAAATGGAAAATCACCATCTTGCGCATCGGCTCAGAGGGTTACATTCCAGTGAAAAAGCAGTAGCGTCCAGTGCGGATCAATTCCTCTCCGCCGGAGCAACCTGGGGGTCTGGGGCGCGATGCCCTAGGCCTCAGTCACCTCACGTACGAAACATCGACAAGAATTTTTCTGCATCTTTTGGATCTACCTCCTTTCCCGTGTGAAATCAATCTAGCCCTCTATTCACGCGGCGTCAACCATAAGTTTTCCCGGAGGTCGTAACTTTCGGGGCATACCATTCCCAATATCCGCGCACTACACTGCCGGTTCACCATCCTTCGATTCCGTCGATCTCTGTTCCCGCCGTCACCAACTGTGCAACCACTCTTCATCCCGCCCGATCCGCACCGGCGCCTGAAATAGCTCGCTCAGCCTGGCTTCGGTGAGTAGTTCCTCGCGCGGTCCGTCGGCCACGATCCGTCCATCCCGCATCAGAATCACCCGCTCGATCTCCGGCAGAATGTCGCCCAAGTGATGCGTCACGAGGACCAGCCCGGTACCCTCCTGCGCCAGCCGCCGCAGCGTCTCGCGCAGTTCCCGTTGGGCCGCAAGGTCCAGCGCATTCGAGGGCTCGTCCAGCAACAGTTGTCTGGGCCGATGCACCAGTGCGCGCGCAATCAGAATCCGCCGCTTCTCTCCGGCAGACATCTCGCCCACGCGTTGTTCGGCAAGATGCAGGGCCTCCATCCGTTCCAGCGCCTCTACTGCCCGTTCGCGCATCTCTGCCGTCACGTGCAGATTGGGCCATAGCGTCGAAGCCGAAAAGAACCCTGCGATGACCGCATCCAGTCCGGTGGTCACGGCGGTCCGCTCCCCGGGCAACTCGCCGAGCAGCCCAGCAGCCACCACGCCAAAGTGGCGGCGCAACTGCGTCAGATCCCACCGCTCGCGGCCAAAGATCCGTACCGACATTCCTGGCTGAACGATCGGATAAATCTGGCAGGTCATGGTCAGAATCAGCGTCGACTTGCCGCACCCATTCGGCCCCAGAATGGCCACATGCTCCCCTGCGCGAATGGTCAGGTTCACGTCGCGCAGCACCACCCGTTCACCGCGCGCCACGTTCACCTGCCGCAGTTCAAGAAACTGACCCTCCTCCACACTCTTCACCGCTTTCGTATCGTTCTCTGGCATTGCACCCTCATCCACCTGCTAGATTAAATGGGATAACTCCCATGCCCTCGACCGGAACCGATATGCCTGACTCCTCCCAATTTCTTATCCCTCACGGCTTCCGCTTTGGCGCTGTCAAAGCCGGACTCAAGAAGAGCGGCCGCACCGACTTTGCCCTGATCGTGGCCGATGCGCCGGCCAGCGCCGCAGCCGCCTTCACCGCCAACCGCGTCATCGCCGCGCCGCTCATCGTGGATAAAGAGCATCTCCGCGCCAGCGGCAGCCGCGTTCGCGTGGCCGCCATCAACGCCGGCAACGCCAACTGCGCCGCCGGCGAGCCCGGCATGACGGCCGCCCGCGTCACCTGCGCCGCCGCGGCAGCGATCTTCGATTGCCCTCCCGAACAGGTCTTTCCTTCCTCCACCGGCATCATCGGCGTCCCCTTGCCCGCCGAAAAGCTCATCGCCGTCCTGCCGGCTTTGGCCGCGTCATTGGGCTCGGAGTTCGACCACTTCCAGCAGGTTGCCCAGGCCATCCTCACTACGGACACCGTGGAGAAAACCGCCTTCGCCCGCGTCGAGATCGATGGCAAGGAAGTCCGCATCGCTGCCCTCTGCAAAGGCGCAGGCATGATTCACCCGCAGTTGGTTCCCCACGCCACCATGCTGGTCTACGTGCTCACAGACGCCGCTGTGGAACCCGCCGTGCTCGATGGCTACCTTCGACAGGCCATCGAGGTCAGCTTCAACCGCATCTCCGTGGATGGAGACACCTCCACCAATGACACCGTGCTGCTGCTCGCCTCGGGAGCCAGCGGCGCGGCGATCGGCTCGGGCAATCCCGAGTTTGCGGCGGCACTGACCCAGGTTTGCACCTCGCTCGCGCGCCAGATCGTCGCGGATGGCGAAGGTATTACCCACGTTGTCGAATTGCACATCGATGGCGCGGCAACCAACGGCGACGCCCTTAAGATCGCCAAGGCCATTGCCCACTCACCCCTTGTGAAGACTGCGTGGGCCGGCGGAGATCCCAACTGGGGCCGCCTGGCCGCCGCCATCGGCTACTCCGGCGCGGAAATCGATCCCGACCGCATTGACATCCAGTTCGGCGACCTGCCCATTTGCCGCGACGGCGGCCGCGCACCGGAGTTCGATGAAGCCGCCGCCCATGCTTACATTGCGCAGCGGGAGTTCAACATTTCCATTCAGCTCCATCAGGGGCCAGGCTCCTGCGTCTTCTGGACCACCGACCTGACCCACGAGTACATCCACATTAATGCGGACTACTCTAGTTAGCCACCTTCATCCATTTGGTTCGTAGCCGCACAAGGCTCTATACTCATTTCCCGTACACTGCCCGTCGTGCCGCCCACAAATTTGGCATTCTCCGGCAAGGAGCAAGACCCATGGCCGCCATCACACCCATCCGGGAATCCGATCTCGAGTTCGACAACGGCAGCTTCGACTCAGCCGCTTTCACCGCCTGCGCGCTCTCCAGTTGGCAGGAGCTGGCGGCGGTTATCGATCACACCCTTCTCAAGCCCGACGCTACCCGCGATCAGGTCCGGAATCTTTGCGACGAGGCCATTCGCTATCGCTTTGCGTGCGCCATGGTCAATCCGGTCTGGGCCTCCACCGCGGTTGGCGTGCTCTCTGGAACGGGGGTTCCTGTCGGCGTGGTGATCGGCTTTCCACTGGGCGCTTCCCTGGTCTCCACGCTCCGCCAGGAGGCAGCGGCTATCACCCGCCTCGGCGTTCGCGAACTGGATATGGTCCTCCCCATCGGCCAGCTCAAAAGTGGAAACCACCAGGCCGTACACCACGCCATTCACTCGGCTGCCACAGTTGCCCACCATCAGGGCGCGCTGCTCAAGGTGATTCTTGAAACGGCTCTGCTCACCGTGGCGGAAAAACTCCGCGCCTCTGAGATCGCTATCCAGGCCGGCGCAGACTTTCTCAAGACCTCCACCGGCTTCGCCTCCGGCGGCGCAAATGTAGCCGATGTGGCCCTGCTGCGCGGCGTTGCGGGAGGCCGCTCCGGCGTCAAAGCCTCGGGCGGCATCCGCACCCTCGCCGATGTCCGCGCCCTCCTTGAGGCCGGCGCCAACCGCATCGGCGCATCGGCATCGGTAGCCATCGTCCGCGAGCTCGGCGCGCCGTAACTCATCCGCTCACATAGAACATGCAACAAAGCCGAAGAAAGAATGTGTTGAGTTATCGCGCCGTATCCACGGCGGCGCTGTAGATGGTCAGCTTCACGCCGGGCGGCAGGCTCTTGCCGAAAGATTGAAGTTCTGTCCGCACCGTCTTCGCAGTGGAGCGATCGGTCGAATAGAACTGAACTTCCTTCTGGGCAGACGATACGCGTTCCCGGGATAAATCCATGCTCGCCACCTTCACCCATGTTGCTGGAATCTGGTCCTCGAACCACTCGTCGTAAATGATGACAAGGTGGACTTGGCTGCTCTCCACAAAGGCGCGATAGTCCTCGGCATCCGCGTCGCCCAATCGGAGGATACGCGCCGGTTCACTGGCAAGGCCGCCGAGATCGAGAACGAAATTAGGGTTATGGTAAGAAACCAGGCCCAGATCGTTCACGGCCACCGGCGCGCGGTAATAGTCGTTGACGAACCGGTGCATTTGGAACTGCTGCTCATAGATATTGTTGGCATAGAACGGAACCAGCCAGGTGGAACGGATATACCGCGAGCAAATCGCTGCAAGCGCGATCGCAGTTACGCAGGAATAGAGGAGGCGCCTCTTCTTATTCGACAGCACATTGCGGATTTTCTCCCGCGCCAGGCAAATTCCAATCGCTGCCGTTCCCAGCATGGCGTAGTCTTCATACCTGTCTAGCCAGCCGAATTGGCCGGCGGCGGCGTGACCGCCAATCAGACAGACAAGCAGCAGCGCCATTAGGCCCCGCGAAGTCCAGCGCCAGGGTCTGGCCGGAAGCTCGCCAAGGCATTGCAGCGCGGCGGCTACGCCGAAAACTAGCATCGCAAAGCCAGCTGGGTGGAGAGTCATGCGCAGTGCGTTCAGGCCGATAGACGCCAAGAGCCCCCTGCCCTCGCCTCCCATGCCGTTGGCCGCCACTGCCGACTTAGTCAGGATAGAACTCGGCAGTGGCGACAACCCCAGCTTCTCGAGAAAGAATGAAAAGCCTCCGAGGAAAAGCACAATAACCGCGAATGCCGCAAGTGCTGTGCGCCAGCGCCCACGCAAGGCAACCACCAGCAGCGCTCCAAGGCTCAGAGCCAACCCCTCATAGCGCAACAGCGGCCCAAGAACAATCACCGCCGGCAGCCAGGCCGGCATCTTCTCCGTGTCAAGAAAAAGAGCAATCCCGTATACGCAGGCGGCGACCGCCGCAATATGCAGGCTGTGTTCAAGCCCCGTGAAGACAACGCCGATGAGATTCAGGCAGATGGCAAGCAACAGCAAACCGGCCGCCTGCGCAACCATCCCAAAGGTGTCTTCGGCGAGGCGCAGATGCGCAAAGAGCCGCCATATGATCGCCAGCGTTGCAAACAGCGCCAAGCAATTTATCAGGAGGGGTAAATAGGGATGGAGAGATCTACCCGCTGCCGCTGTCAGCAAAAACGGAAACAGGATTGAAGAGGCAGGCGCCGCGTGCTGGCCCGCATTGATGCCGTAATTGCCATGGCTGATCTGGTCGCTCAGAGAGAGCGCGATATACGGATCGTCCATCGAGTAGATAAACGTCCCGTTATTCAGCTTCAGAATCGAGAGAACCAGCCCTAGCAGGATCGCTCCGGTCACAGCCAGGACCAGCAGAAAAGCTACCCGCTCCACCCGCCATCGATGCGGCTTCAAGGCGCTGGCCGCCTCTGCCTTTGAAGCGAAATCTACACGGATGTCAGACACAATGATGAACCAGCCTCAAACATAGGATCGCAATCCGCCTCATACTGGCATTTCCTGCATCGCCAATCGCATTGCAGCCAGTCAGAGATTGTGAGTATCGACCGTTTGCTTACTGCGAGGGTAGCATAATCACGGATACATGTTCCCGAGCCCGCCACACGCTACTCCCTACTCCCCTGCTCGCTACTTCCCCGATCCGTTATCCTCGTATACAGCCCTATGTCTTCCATTCCACCATCTCCGCCCGGCCATCCCGACTTTGAAGGCGACTATCGCCCCGCCGGCCCAGCCTCGCCGATTGAGTCCATCAATGCCCGCGTTGACCCGGCAGACGTTGCCTATCTCATGGAACTGGCTGACGCGCTCAACACCACGCTCGATCTGGAAACCCTGCTCAACCGCACCTCGCAGCTTGTTCGAGCCGTTATTCATTACCGCATCTTCGCCATCTTCCTGCTCAACGACCGCACTCACGACCTGCGCATGCGCTTTCAGATTGGCCATAAGGTCGAGGGACAGCGCGTCCGTCTGCCCATGGGCAAGGGCATCGTCGGCCAGGTCGCCCTCACCCGCCAGCCCATTCTCGTCAACGACGTCTTGACTTCCGAACACTACGTATCCGTCAACCCCGAGGTCCGCTCCGAGCTGGCTGTTCCTCTCATCGCCAAAAACCGCCTCATCGGCGTCATGGACCTGGAAAGCGAACAGGCCGGCTACTTCCGTCCTGAGCATCTCCACCTGCTCACACTCACCGCCTCCCGTATCGCCCAGGCCATTGAGAATGCCCGCCTTTACGCCCGCGTCTCCCGCCAGGCGCAAACCCTCGAGGTTCTCAATGAGATTGCCGTCGAGTTAGCCTCCATCCTCGACCTCGACCCGCTCCTCGAACGCATCGGCCAGCTGCTGCGCCGCCTCATCGACTACCAGATGTTCGCCATCCTGCTCCTCGACGACAAGGGCGAGACCCTCGTCACACGCTATGCATGGCGTTTCGGCCAGGCCCACGTACCCTACCGCCGCTTTTCCGTCAACAGCGGCCTGGTGGGCGCGGCCGTACGCGAGTGGCGGCCCATCAATGTCCCCGATGTGCGCAAAGACCAGCGCCACATTCCCACGAACCCCGAAACCCGCTCCGAATTGGTGGTGCCGCTCTTCTATAAAGGCCGCATCATCGGCGTCCTCGACCTGGAGCACACACGCCCCGCCTTCTTCCATGAAGACCACGAGCGCATCCTCACCACCCTCGCTTCCCAGGTTGCTATTTCTATTGAAAACGCCCGCCTTTACCAGGCCGTCCGACGCCAGGAGGCGCAGCTCGAACGCGACATCGCCATGGCCCGCGAGGTCCAGCTCCGCCTGCTGCCCACCCACCCGCCCGAACATCCCCACGCCGAGATGGCCGTCCGCTTTCTGCCTGCCCGCACCATCGGCGGAGACCTCTACGACTTCATCGACTACGGACCCGGCCGCACCGCCATCGTGCTCGGCGACGTCAGCGGCAAAGCCGCCCCCGCCGCTCTTTTCGCCGCCCTCGTCAGCGGGATCATGCGTTCTGCTGCCGTGCAGCAGCCCGAGCCAGCGCCCATGCTCGCACTGCTCAACGACGCCCTTCAGGAGCGCAAGCTCGATTCGCAATATGTCACCATGCTTTTTGCCCTTTGGAATGATGAGAGCCGAACGCTGCAGGTGTCTAACTCCGGCGCAGTCCAGCCCATTCTCTGCCGCTTCGGCCAGTCCGAAACCGTCCGCGCTGAAGGCTTTCCCCTCGGCCTCTTCCCCGATGTCGCTTACGACGAGGTCAGCCTCTCCGCGCAGCCCGGCGACGCCATTGTCTTTGTCTCCGACGGTATTCTCGATGCCGAAAACGCCCAGGCCGAAATGTATGGCAATGACCGCCTTGCAGCCCTGCTCTGCGCAAACCGCGACCAGCCCGCCCAGGCCATCGCAGACGCCATCCTCGACGACGTAGCAAAATTCCAAGGCGCGCAGGATCGCTTCGACGACGAAACCATCATCGTTCTTCGCGTGCGGTGAAGGATTCAATCAATTGCGGCTTTGCAGATATTCCTTGGTGTATTCTGCTTGGGTAGTTGTTAGCGCCTTGCATCTCCAACGAATCCTTGATCTCTGACACCTGATCCCTGATCTCTGACATGGCCTACTTCCTCTTCAAGACCGAGCCCGATGTCTACTCCTTCGATGATTTCCTTGGCGACAAGGAGACGATCTGGGATGGCGTAACCAACCCCACAGCCGTGAAATACCTGCGCGAGATGAAGGCGGGGACGAAGTGGATTTTCTACCACACCGGCGACCAGCGCACCGCCGTGGGCACTGCAACGGTGGTCAGCGTGGACCCAGCCGATCCCAAGGTGCCCATCGTCAAGGTCATGGTGGGCAAGCGCCTCAAGCATCCCAAGACCCTGGCCGCCATCAAGGCCGAGCCGCTCTTCGCCAAGTCGCCGCTGGTGATTATCGGGCGGCTGTCCGTGGTTCCGCTGACAGAAGAGCAGTGGGAGTGGTTCCTGGCGTAGAGGGAATCATCGATCCGGCCGTGAACGGTTGAACTTTGGGTGTCCCTGCTTTGCCGATTGGGGTCCGACGTTCCCCGCAACTTCAGGAAATGAAGTCGGGAGGGATTCATTTCGTCGATGGTGCAGCACTGTTCTTCGCCCATTCTGGTATATAAGAGGGCAGGTAGCCAGTGTTATGGCTTTCTACCACACCCCTCCCACTATCGATCACGGTAAAGTTCCCGGCACCATCCATGTCGTAAAAGAATAGATATGACTCGCAGGCGCATTCCTGTCTCTTACCGTCGTATATCACTTCACTAGCGAATTCCACGCGATATGCGAAAACCCGCCCGCCGAGATCGAAGGACCAGAGCATAAGGATCTTAATTGGTTCGCTCTCCCTGACCTCAAGTCTGCCGGTGTGATCCCTGACGCAAATTACATTGGTCATATTTGCTTCCACGTCTGCCGGTTCAAGGATGGTCACAAACACGCCTGGTATATTGGAAAACTTCGCACGCTGCTTTAGCGTTGCGCCACGTACTCCTGGCACGGTCCAGCCGTCCTTCTTATAAACTTCGGAGAAACTGCATGTT
>Ga0302320_10014346_pt1 | contig 16412 bp, 17 predicted proteins | sample Bog_T0_3_FD_202130 | JGI IMG/M metagenome (GOLD analysis project Ga0302320, IMG submission 202130) | Peat permafrost microbial communities from Stordalen Mire near Abisko, Sweden - Bog_T0_3 | ecosystem: Environmental > Terrestrial > Soil > Wetlands > Peat | place: Sweden: Abisko, Stordalen Mire... | reverse complement strand
CAGCCCCGCGCTGATGAGCAGCACAAGGCAAACAGTAATTTGCGCAACCACAATGCTGCCGCGCAGCCTGGAGCGCCGCGGGCCCGCAAGCTGTCTCTCATCCTTCAATGCCGGAAGAAGGTCGCGCCGTGTGCTGCGTATTGCAGGCATAACTCCAAAGACGATACCGCTCAAAATCGCGGCCACAAAAGCGAAGGCAAAAACGCGCCAATCGAGCGGGGCTTCAATCGACACAGGGATGGTGGCGGGCTTCAGACTCAAGAAAGCCGGGATCGACCAATAGGCCACCAGCAGTCCACCGGCGCCGCCCATCATTGAAAGCATCAGGCTCTCAGTCAACGCCTGGCGAATGATTCTGAACCTGCTCGCACCCAGCGCAGACCGGACCGCGAGTTCGCGCCGCCGCGTCGTTGCACGGGCCAGCACAAGATTCGCCGCATTGGCGCACGCAATCAGTAGCACCAGGCCCACCGCTGCCATCAGCAGCCCTGTGAAAGCTGCCACGTAGCCGCGATAGGGGCCTGGCACAAGTTGGAGCTGAAAGGCGCTTGCATCCATGACCGCCGCATTCGGATCAGAGGAGTGAAACGAACGAGCCAGAACTGTCAGGTCTGCCTGCGCTTCATTCCTCGAAACTCCCGGCTTCAAGCGGCCCAATCCAAACAGCCAGAATGACGTATCGCTACCCATCCGGTCCGGGTCGTGAATCAGCGCTGGCGTCATCGCCAAGGTGGTCCAGAAATCATGCCTCGAGCCGATGATGACGCCCTCGAAGCTTGCCGGCGCAACTCCAATAACGGTATAGCTGGCTCCATTCAAGGTCAGTGCGCGCCCTAGGACCGAATGGTCCCCGCCAAGCTGGTGTTGCCAGAATGGATAACTGATCACAACGGTAGGCGCGCCGGAGCCCCCTTGGTCTTCGTCAGGCTGGAAAAAACGTCCGAGAGCGGGTTCCACTCCGAGCACGGAAAACAAGTTGCTTGAAACCAGTTGGCCATAAACCATCTCTCCTTCACCGCCGTGGCTCCAACTGACGGTATGAGGTTCGCCGTCAAACGCCGCAAAGCCGGATAGGGAACGGTTATGGTCGCGAAGACTCACATACCCGGGGTAGCTTAATGGGAGAAAAGCCTCGATCCCTGAGGCTTTCACATTGTGCGTCATCACTTCCACAAGATGTCCGCCCTCCGCAACCGCGGGCGGCCTCAGCAGCAGCGCGTTCACGAATGTGAAGATGGTCGTATTCGCGCCCAAGCCAAGTGTGAGCGAAAGGACCACCGTGACGGAGAAGCCGGGAGAGTTCTTAAGTTGGCGCAGCGCATAGCGCATGTCGGCCCACATGGACTCCAGCGTCGGCCATTGCCACACTTCGCGGCTCCGCTGCTCGATGAGGGTGACGTTGCCGAACTCGCAGCGTGCGGCTCGTTCCGCTTCCTTCCGAGTCATGCCTTCATCCATCGAGTCTGCAATCTTCTCTTCAAGGTGATCTCGGATCGCCTCGGAGAGTTCGTTATAGCGGCGGCGACGGGTAAACAATTGCTTCAGCCACATCATGAGGAAACTCCTAATTTTGGGCGACTGCAAGAACGCGGGTGATTCCCGCAAACATCTTCTCGAAGCTCGATCGTTCGTCCTTCAGATGCTTCCGGCCCGCCTCTGTCACCTTGAAAACACGGACCGGGCGTTTCCTGGCTGAGAGTCCCATTTCAGATTCCAGCCAGCCCGTCTTCAACATCCGCTGTAGGGCTGGATACAACGAACCTTCCTCAATCTGGAGAAGATCGTCTGAAATGTCCTTGATGTGCTGCGCGAGCGCATATCCGTGCATAGGTTTCCGATTCAAGGTTTGCAAGATCATCAGTTCCAGCGCACCAGGAAAAAGGTCGCGGTATTCGGATTTCTCCACCATGCGACTATAGTATATCCAAAATAGTATTCTGGAAATACTCACTTCAAAATAGTTTGCCGTAATTCTGCTGACGAGACAGCGCCACGAGCCATCGAGCGACACCATCGGCTGGCGGGCCTTGTCGCGGTCGAAGACCGCAGGCGGGTGAGTCTGTCCCGAGAGAAAAGCAGCACCCCCGCCCACGACTGTGATGAGCAATGGAATTTGCCACCAACGCATGGTGAGAATCATCTCTCTGGTGGGAGCGATTGATGGCTATTGCGGTAAAGAGGCGCGCTACCCGTCGCAGTCCTGGATGTGTGGTTGGCAAACCCGCACCATGCGGGACATCGTAGCCCTGTCGATCGCGCAGCAGAATTTTGATATGCAATTGCTCTCCATCTTTGGAGCGTCAGCATTGCTTCTGGCAGCGGTCGGCATTTACGGGCTCATGAGCTACCCCGTGCAGCAGAGAGCGCACGAGATTGGTGTCAGAATGGCCCTCGGTGCGGATCGCCAAAAAAATCCGAAATATGGTGATGTGGCAAGGAATGCGTTTGGCGCTTGCTGGAGCAGTCAGTGGAACGGGTGCGGCTTTGACTCTCACCCACCTGATAGCGAGCTTCTTGTTCGGAGTGAAGAGTTAGGATGCGGCCGTATTTATTACCGTGCCTGTTCTCTTGAGCTGCGTGGCTCTGATTGCAGTTTGGGTACCGGCGGAACGGGGATCGCGAATGGATCCGATACAAACCCTGCGTGCGGAGTGATATTGGCGCAGAGGCAATTCGTGGCTGGACAGGATTCGCACTTTTGCCTTTTCGGGGACGGCCTTTTCGGAGACAGACTGGAGCGATCCCTAACGCTAGCGACGAGATTTTCTTCGTCTGTCCTCGTTTCGTCCATCCTCGACGTTGCTCGATACAAGACAGAAGCCATAATCGTAAGTGACGGTTTCGCCTCAATTGAGGCGAAACCGCCGACGCACTCACCGACAATGGAACGCGAGCCACTTGTCTGTGTAGTCGCCAACTGGGACACTTGCCGGTTATACGGCAACTTGGCAGAGACAAAGCCGATCCGACGAGTGAATGAGTGACTCGGCCTGTCGGCAAAACTCGAGAATATGTCGGCGATTCCGCTGACACGGATGCGCACCTCAATGGCATCGAACGATCCGCAGCGCGGACATTGCAGGGCAGCGGCTACTGGAGCCCGTTCCACGCCATTCGGTGGAAAAGTTTGTCCATCTCGCCTGGTGGTTCCTTCGCGCCGCGGTCCAGCCACCATCGCAGCAGCGACAACAAGCTTCCCGCCAGCGCACAGGCGCGAGCAGCGCATTCTGCCTGGGTGGGCGTTGGAGGACGCTGAATTTCTTTAAGACGGCGCTCGATGCCGCGCGCAAAGTAGCCTTGTGCAAGATCGAAGAAATCATGGAGGCGGCCTGCGCCGGCAAGGATGCGATAGAGCTCCCTCTGATTCTTAATATGCTCGAACATCTCCGCCACAGGGACAACTCGATTTGACACTTCCCTGCGAACGCTGAGCGCCGTGCTCATCGTCTCGAGGAATATTTCCAACTGACTGAGAAGCAGGTCGTTCTTGTCGCGGAAGTGAAGGTAAAAGGTAGAGCGGCCGACCGAGGCACGGTCCAGCACATTCTGCACCGTCACGTCTTCGATCGGTTTCTCATGGATCAAAGCCACGAAAGCGCTACCGAGCCGCTCGCGCGTGCGCCGGGTGCGTTCATCGGTTTTGCGCGGTTGTTTTTCTGGGCGTACCCCTTGCCCGGCGCGGTGTTGCGATTTGGAGCTCTGATTCCTGGACATCGGCCGCTCCTATGTTCAACAACTCCGAATTCTCCATCGACTTGGCGCCGTCTGATCTTTAGAGTCCGAATCAGAGGAGAAGCATGGGCGCTGGTCAGCGCGGTTTCTCAAAGCAGCAAATGTGAATACAAGGAGAACAACAATGAATCGCTTCCATCAAGTCGCGTTCGGGATCATCCTGATCTTCGCATTGAATGTGCCGGCACAACAAACGGCTACCGCGCCTGGCTATGCCGGCAGCGGCGAACAAGGCCAACCCAGCATGCAGGATAATGTGCCGAGCGCCGAAGATCAGCTGAAATTCCTGACCAGTACGCTCGATCTCAACGACGATCAGCAGGCCAGAATCAAGCCAATCCTCCAGCGTCTGCATGACGCCACCGTAGCGATCTCGCAGGACCAAAGCTTGTCGCGCGACGAGCGACTGTCCCGGGTAAGGCCACTTCGCTACAGGGCGCACGACCAGATCAGCGAAATACTCAACGACCAGCAAAAGAAAAAGCTAGAGCAGTACATGCAGGGAGCGCACCCGGAGATGCACGGCAATCTAAGCGGGGCGACATCCTCCTCGCAACCCCCACAGCATTAGGGGATCGCGGTCCACATGACAATACCCACTACCGGCGCGAGGTTGGTTATCGTGTGCGGGCTGCCGGGTTCGGGAAAAACAACCCATGCGCGGCGCCTGCAGGCCAGATGTGGAGCGGTGCGCCTCTGTCCCGATGAATGGATCGAGGCTCTTTCGCTGACTATCAGGGATGAGCGTTGGCGCGACAAGATTGAGAGCCTGCAGTGGCAGCTCGGTCGGCAGCTCCTCGCCCTGGGTCTCACTGTAATTATTGAATGGGGTACGTGGGAAAGGTCGGAACGGGACGCATTGCGACTCCAGGCGCGAGAGCTTGGAGTCGCTGTTGAATTGCATTATCTTTTCGCGCCGCATGAAGTCCTCTTGGACAGGGTTCAGCGACGAGGTAAGGAGACTCCGCCCATCGGACGGGAGCAAATGATGCATTGGGCGAATGCATACCAGGAGCCGACAGCCGAGGAAAAGTCACTTTTCGATAGTGCCGTTGGGTTGGAAACACTCGCCCCTCTCAACTAATGACAACTCGCCAAGTATCAAATGGAAAGCGCCGCAACGTCCAATGAGCGCGTTGGGCTTGTCTACTCCAGTCGAGATATCGCGACAGGCGGATCAGCAAACACACGCCGACTGTCGATACGAATTGGCGTGCCCGCTGCCGTTCAAGAAATGCTCTGTTGACAGCTTCTTCGCAATCGGCCTAGGCTGCTGATAGCGAGACCACGCGCTAGACCTTCTTCGATCCGCCCCAGCCGGATCGCATTGATGGAGGCAAAGGGGAGAATATCCTCGTCGGTCGCCTGAATCAGGCAAGCCTGCCTTCGGACGAAGACGCTGGGGATCTTTGTCGCGAGGGCGAGAGGCGTGCCTATGACGGCCGAAAAAGATTTTAAACGAATCGTGCGGGAGACTGCCCGCCGAAACGGACAATCCTACGCGGCTGTTCAACGACGCCTCCGAGCCGACGGCACCAAACCGTCCACGGAGAGACGACCCATGAACATCGTTCGTACCATACCAGACATCCGTTCTTTGAATATGCCAGCGAGCCGCGCTTTCTATGAAGGCATAATGGGCTTCAATGTAGCCATGGAGCATGCAGGAATGATGATCTTGGCCTCTGCAACTCAGCCCAAGCAGCAGATTACTGTCAATGCCGATGCAGCAGACGCCAAGCCGCTGCCTCCCGGCTTTGCCGTAGATGTGGGTTTCCCTGAGAACGTCAGCGAGATCCACGAGCGAGCGATCTCCCAGGGAGTGACCATCATCGAGCCGATGGAAGATAAGCCCATCGGAATCCGGCGATTTTCCGTACTTGATCCGAACGGAACACGCGTCACCATTGTTGCCCACCTGAATCCGGCCGATCAGCCTCCACGGTAGAAGCGGTCATGGGCGCTTCGGTCCTTATGACGATGCGTCGATCACTACCTATGTGCATGGATTAGTGAGTCGGTGAGGCCGCGCTCGTTGTGTTGCTGAATTATGACTCCCGAATTTGACCACGAGTGGCATCTTCGTTGGGACTCGTCTCGAGAACCAGTCAATGATTTTTCATTCTTCCCCAAAAATAGAACCAAGGAGCAAATGAATCGTGAAATTGAATGACAAACTTCTAATAGCTGTACTGGCGGGTCTTGTGGTTGGCGCTGCAGGCCAAAGTGCGATGCATGGCCAGCAGGTGAAGGCGCTGCCCGTCTACGTAATCTCAGAAGCTGAAACAATTCGAGACGCCACTGCTGTAACGAGCTATGGAACGAAGGTCCAGGAAACCCTGAGGCCTTTCAATGGCCATTATCATTTCGTCGTCACGGGCAGCAAAGTAGAGAGCCTCGACGGCGACGCGCCTCCCAAGGGAATTGTCGTGATCGCATTCGACAGCACCGAACAGGCACAGGCCTGGTACACTTCGCCGGCTTACGAAGCAATTCGACCGATCCGGCTTGCTGCAGTGAAGGGCCGCATGTTTACTGTGGAAGGCGCCGCACAATAGCGACGCCGTCTTTCTGTACCATGTCGATCGACGCCACATCGCCAAGTCACTCATCGAGGGGCGCATTTCACATGGACGTGTAGTCGCCTACGCGTCCACATGGTTTCCAACCCGTGCTCAGTTTTGGAAGTCACTTCTCTCGGTAGCCGGTTTTACGGCCACTTGCCGAGAAAACTGATCGACCTGAATGGCTCAATGAGTGCGTCGCCCTGCTGACACCATTCGAGAATTACTTCCGGCTTTCCTGTGACTCGGGAACTGCTTGCGGCGTTATGCGCCTACTTAAACGGTGGAACGCGATCAGATTCATCTTGATTGCATCCAAACAAATGACGAGTCGCCGCGAGTTCACACGCGGTCTCGAAGCCCGTCTGTGAGTACGTTCTGGCTCAACGAAAAGGAATAAATGACGACCATCAGCCCGTTTGAAAGAATCCTCGTTGGAGTGAATGGAACCGCAGGATCGGAACACGCACTCGAAGTTGCGATCTCGCTTGCGGCCGGCATTCATGCGCAGCTCATTCTGCTCGGCGTCATCGCCCCGCTCAGCGCAGAAACGCAAGCCGAAGGCTTTGGCCTCGAAGAGGCCACGAAGGCGCGCGCCGATCTCGAGGAACAGGTGCAAAGCGCGGAACGCCTTGCCCGCGAACAAGGCGTGGACGTAGTAACGGAGATTATCCAAGGCGAACCGGAAAAAGAAATCGAGCGCAAATCTGAAGAAGTATCGGCTGACCTTATTGTTGTCGGACACCGCGACATCGGTCGCGTTCGGCGATGGCTCGAAGGGTCCACTTCGGAGACACTGGTCCGCAATTCCGCAATCTCAATTCTGGTCGTGCACGACCATCACTCCCTGTAGCGTTGAGACCTCGCGCTCTAATCGGTTGAGCCGTCCAAGCGCCGACAATACAGCGGGAGTTCCTTCCTCCTTGGCAATTCGTGCCCGGTCAAGCGCCTGCTCTGCAATGCGGCTGATTTCATGCAGTAGCTTGCGAATCTCGGCCTCCATTCGTCCGCGGCTGTCCTGAATGCGATTGAGGACATCATTCTGCACGCGCGCGGTATTCGTCTCCAATAGATGCCGCAGAAATTCACGACCCTCGTTCGTGATAACTTTGCGCGCTCCTACAATCGTCAAAAAGACATCGGCGAGCCAGCGAAGCGGTGATGGAGGTTGCGCAGTTCCAATAAAGTTTTCGAAATAAAAACTGGAACGCACCCGGAAGCCTTTCTCTGGATCGAGCGCATGGGGCATCCGCGTGAGTTCGCTGAGGCCCGCATCGGCGAGCTTCTTTAGAAAACTGTTTCCCATCTCAACAAATCGAAGGGCCACGGCGCGATACTGGCGCTCGCCCTCATCCTGCTCGGGTTTGAGCCAGGGCATTACCTTGCGGCGCGAAATCTCCTGCGCGAGGTGCATCACTCGGCGCCGATAGTTTGGGCCAAAGCCGAGGGCTACGGATGGTAGCCCCTCAGCAAATTCTGTTTCCGATTCCGTCCATGCGGAGGTAAAGAACTGCTTGTGCCTGTCGCCGAAGAGGTCTGAAATCCGATGCTGCTCCGCCATAAACAGGTAATCCAGTTCTCGCATGGAGCGCTCAGCGTCGCCGATGGTTTCCTTCATGAGCACGATGCGCCGTTCGGATTCTTCGAGTGGTCTCTGAAGCGCGTCGCGGTCTTCACTGACGATTGCCAGAAGTTGTTCACTCAATCTCTGGAGACCGCGGTCGCAAGCTGCGCGAACCAGATTCCTCCCTGAATCGTCAACGAGGTGATGCAAAGTCGCAAGCAGTTCTTCCCAATCCCGCAAAGGGCCGCGGTGTTCCATCCGCTCTGCGGCGCTCACCTCAAAAACTTCCCCCATCGGACGACACAGCCGCTTCTCCAGAATCTCGCGGGTGAACTTGACCGCCGCTGCACGCTCCGGATCACTGGTGCGGTCCGCTTTGTTAATCACCAGGATCAAATCCTGAACTTGTGCGCCGATTGATTCCACCAGGGCCAATTCCTCGCCCGCAATCGGTGGATCGGCTCCGACGACAACCAATGCTGCATCGATGTGAGGAATAAATGCCTGCGTGGTTGCTGTGTTTCCAGTGAAGACCGAACCCAGACCCGGCGTGTCCACAAAACACATGCCGGAGGACAACAACGGGCTGGGCACGAATACTTCTGCGCCGTCCACGCCTTTCTTGTTCTCCGGATTCAGTTCTTCAGTCACGTATTGCTTCAAGTCGGACATACCAATGTCCTGCCAGGAGCCGTCACGCATGCGAATACGCGCGCGAAGCTCCTCGCCAAACCGAATCACAGTAGGCACCGCGGTGACGGGAACAAACCCAGTGGGAACAAGCTCGCGGTCGACCAGAGCGTTAAGAAGCGTGGATTTTCCCCGCTTGAACTGCCCGATGCAAGCTACATAGAAACGTCCTTCGGAAACTCGCCCAGCGAGCTCACGTGCCTCCTCGGCCACAGCCTCAGACTCAAGCTCCTGGGCCAGACCGGCAAGTTGCAACAGTCGGGAGGCACCGTCCACCGATACGGATTCCTCAGTCGGAGGTCTGCCGTCATGCTGCCCCACCGAATGGCTCGCATGTTCCTGCATCGCGGAGTGAACCATCTTCCCCATCCAAGCCTATTAGACCTTCACTGGTTCGATCTTCGAAGTTCGCGAGTATCGAATGACCTCGACACGGGACATCGCGATGAGACCCTCTTCCACCATCGCGTCGAGATGGGGAATCAGCTTTTCAATCTCTTCCTCACGGTCGATGACAGTCAGCATGATGGGCGCGTCCTTCGAGAACGTCCAATGACTGGCGTGGTGAATTCTGGTACTCGCTCCGTACCCTTCAATCCCTCGATACACGGTCGCACCGGCCATCCCCAGTTCCATACATTTCGCCACAATCGCTTCGTGCAAGGGCTTTCCCTGCCACTTGTCGCCCTCACCAAAATGAATCCGCAACATGCGCGCTTGATATTGGTCTTTCATTCTTGAGCCTCCGCTCACAAAGAAGGACTACCCGATCCTGATTCCGGCACATCTATGTCCAGTGCGCGGTAGGAATACTTGATGATGTCTACGTCCGAGAAGACCACGAGTCCCTCTTCCACCATCTGATCCACGAGCGGAAGGAAGGTCCTCAGTTTCTCCTCCTTATCAACCGCCGAAAGCATAATCGAGCAATCGTGCGAAAGGTTGAGTGCCTTATCCTTGTGAATTCGTCGGTGTGCACCATAGCCGAGGATGCCTCGGTAAACAGTGACGCCGGCAATGTCGTTGGCTCTCATCGCTTCGACAAGCGCTTTATAAAGAGGCTTGTCCTTCCAGCGGTCCGCTTCGCCGATATAGATGCGCATCATCTTTGCCATGCCCTCTATCTTCAGGTGCGCGGGTAGTGCAGTCGTCTTTTGCTTCGAGATCCGGGCGGGCTTCGTTATGGTGGTCTCCTGGACCTCGATCATCCCGGTTCCAGCCAACTCCTCCAGCTTCCCGAGAAGCTCCGTGACCTTTTCGCGAGATTCAACAAATTCAATCTTGAGCGGAAGATGGTCCGAGATCTCGATAATACTGGCGGAGTGCATGTGATGATCCGCGCCAAATCCAGCTACTCCTTTCAGGACGGTTGCACCCGAAACTCCTCGATAGAAGAGATAATCGAGAATGCTCGAATAAGTTGGAATCCCATGATGCTTTGATCCCTCACTCAGATAGATCGAAACCTTCAATGCCTTTCCGGCATTCAGCATATGTCCCCCTCAGGAATGTAGTCCGCGCTGTGACACAAGGAACTCGGCTGCGCGTCCGAGCGAGCCCCACCCTGGTCTTTCCGCCTCCGGTTTATCTCGCAAGCTCTCGAGCTCTTGCGTCAATTGCCGCCGACAGTGCTCGATAATCGCGTCGATACGGGCTGCAACTACAGGTTGAACTTGATGCCGCAGTTTCATCCCGTGTGGGATACACAGGATTGCGTCTGTTCTAAGCCAATCCGACACGTCTGTCCGGCGAATACAGCTGAGGAATTCGCGAATGCGACGGTCTTCCTCCGCCACAATTTCATTGCAGATATCACATGCCGTGACCTCTTTGGAAATCGGCGCCGGGTCATCGACCAGCTTGATAAAGACCTGTGCGGCCGTCAATGCGTTCTGGACCGCCGCCAATCCCCACGTGTGAAAGTTGCAGAGACGGTGGGTCTCCTTTTCTGGGCGGTTTTGTAAACGAGCCGCCTGATACTCCTTAAGGAAGCGGCAAAAAGGGCACCCGGGCTCCTCAAGCACATCCAGGATGGATTCGTAGAAAACGAGCTGCTTCTGTGTTCTCATCAGAGGATCTCCGCAATCAGAGAGCCGGCCCATACCGCAGCAAGTCCGAGAAGGAAACTGCTGACCGCATAGAGGGCGGCGAGTAAGAAAGCACCATTTCGAATCGTGGAAAGAGTCTCCCACTCGTACGTTGAAAACGTGCTGTATGCCCCAATGAATCCGACTGGCACCAAGAATCTCCAGGCAGGATTTAGGTCGGCGCGCTTGGCAAAAACGGTGAGCGAGAACCCGATGATCATGCAGGCGGTGTAATTGATGATCAACGTCCCGAAAGGGAACTTCGTACCCACCCTGTTAGCAATCGCAGAGCCGACCCAATATCTCGTCATAGAGCCGAGCGCGCCGCCAACCGCCACTAGAAAGTATTTCTGCAAGCCTGTCTTCTCCTAGCCATGCTTGGCGATTACCAGATTGACCTCTTTCGCAGTCCAGGCCCTCAGAGTGGCTAGATCGCGCTCAAGTTGAGACATGTCAATGTGGTCTGTTGAAGTTCCAGCTATCCTGTGAAGTTGAACTCGATAAGCTTCAGCATGAGAGTTGATCAAGAGCACCATCCTGCTCACAAAATGATTGCTCCATTGCGAAAGCGCGCTGCCATAGAGATGAAGAGCCTGTTTTAGCTCGACTCCAATGCTGTCCCGTAGGCTGCTTCGGACTCGGGCACGGGCCACACTTGCTCCCAGTAGTTTCCACGCAGCCAAGTTGATTTCATCGGCAGACGCCTGAAGTTCAAAGCGCGGCACATCGCGCAATAGGCCCTCCAACTCACCTTGCTGCGGGGTGTCAGATCGCCTCATCTTCCGTGCCACAGTTTGCAATGCGTCAATCGCGCGCTTGCCAACGTTGCTGGCGGTCTCCAAAACATGTGCCACGGATTCGCTGACGGCACCATACAGCCAATCCGATAGCTGAGCCGCGGACACGCGAGAGGTAGAATTCGTTTCCATCCAGCGGAGCGCACTTTCTGCCACCTGATTGAGAATTGCGTCCGGTGTTTCACCAAGAGTGAAGAATGCTTGGTTGAGAACGGTGCGCTGTTCTCCGACCTCGCCGGTGACAAGACGCAGTCGCTCTTCCAAATCATGCGCATCGACTGGTAGATCGCGGCCGCGCCGGCTTTTCTGGTCAAGGGCTGTCTCAAAGGCCACCGTCACTGCCTCGCGCAAGGCGCCGATCTTTCTAGCAGCGGAACTTGCGCGGAGATTGCGAGCTTCATTGAACCTGGGAAGAAGCTCCTGATCGGAAAAGTTATCCAGAAGCGTGGATTGTTCCGGGAGTGAACTCACCGGGTGGACGTTTAGATTCAATCCCAGTTCCTGTTGCAGTGTTTCATGGATATAGCTGGTAACACTTTGGAGATCGCCCTTAGCCAACAGGTCCGCTTTACTCAGTAAGACGATAACTGGAATTGCAGCTTCGCGGAGCAGCCGTAATGTACCGATGTCTTCCTCGTTCAACGTAGCTCCGGCATCGATCAGTAACAATGCGAGATCGCAGGAGGGAAGATAGGCGAGGGTTTCCGCGGCGCCACGTTTAGCCAGCGATCCAAGTCCCGGCGTATCCACGAGCACGATCCCCTGTTTGAGGCGTGGCGACGGAACTTCGACCATTACTCGGGCGACATTGCGGGAGTTGCCGGGATTTCCCTGCTCTGTGACCAAGTGTCCAAGTTCCTCGACACTAACGGTCTCAGTACGTCCGCTGCCATACCGTACAACCGCCTTCAGACTGGTCCCATATTGCAGCCTGGTGGGAACCGCCGTAATGGGAAGCACCCCAACCGGAAGCACGTCAGTTTTCAATAATGCATTCAAGAGCGAGGATTTGCCGCTGCTGACTCGTCCAAACAGCGCCACTTCGAGGTTGTTGTCCTCCAATCTCGAAGCAAGTGAATCGATGCGTGGCCGAAATTCCACCATTCCGTTGCGCGTGACGAGTTCTTCAATCAGGCGCAAAAGCCCCATGTCGAATCCTGTCTCTTCAAGCTTCCGCAGACGAGTCTCCAGGTTCGTCCCGAGGCCCTGGCGAAGATAACGTTCCATGCTTGAGACCAGAGACCGAAGCTCATGAACAACACCGTTCAATTCACTGACCGCATCTTCGGGGACCGGTCCACACCCGCTCATATAGCTTGGCCTGAGTTCTTCAATTGCAATGTCGACAAACGCCAGATCTGTCAGCACCGATCGCGTCACCGGGATTTGCGGCAGGTCGGGCTTCATGTGCTGCCAGTCCAGAGCTCGAAGCAGTTGAGAGCGGAGACGTCCAATATGGTCTTCGATGACTCGAATCTGGGCAGGCGCAATGTCCACAACGTAGCGCGGGAACGGAGACTGCGATGCCGCCGAGTGAAGAGCCTGTTCGACTTCAGACAGCATTTTGTCGATGTACTTGCAGGTGACATTCAGTCGGCGCTGCTGCGCATCGTTCAGCGCCCCTCGCGCTCGCGCCTTTACAATTTCCGGTCCGGGTTCGGGCATGACTCCTCCAAGTTGTCTTTAGCTTCGAGGAGTCATCTGCCCAGCTAGACAGCTATAGGTGGACTCCAACACCCAACGTTCCGCGCTATGCCTTTACCGGCTTGTGCCAGCGCTCGTACACGCTTGCGCCTGCATAACGGGCCTTTGTGCCGAGTTCGTGCTCGATCTCCAGGAAGCGGTTGTATTTGGCGATGCGCTCGCCGCGACTGGTCGAGCCCGTCTTGATCTGCCCCATCCCAGCAGCCACGGCTAGGTCGGCGATGCTGGTGTCATCGGTCTCGCCCGAACGGTGCGAGATGACTGCGCCATAACCGTTCTCGCGCGCAATCTGGATGCATTCGAGCGTCTCTGTCAGCGTGCCGATTTGGTTCAGCTTAATCAGAATGGCGTTCGCGATTCCATCTTTGATGCCTTGGCGGAAGATCGTTGGGTTGGTGACAAAGTTGTCATCGCCGATCAACTGAATCTGTGCCCCAAGCGTTTTGGTCAGGCGCTGCCAGCCGGCATGGTCATCTTCGGCAACACCATCTTCAATTGCCCAGATCTCCGGGTAACGGTCGAGCACGCCTTTCCAAAATTCGACCATTTGCTCTGGCGACTTCCTGCTCTTATCCGATTTTTCGAAGGCGTAAACGCCGTCTTCAAAAAGCTCGCTGGTGGCCGGATCGAGCACGAGCACGATATCCTTGCCGGCTTTGTAACCTGCCTTCTGAATGGCCTCAAGAATCAGCTCGATAGGCTCTTCGTTGGATGTGCACTGTGGTGCAAAGCCGCCTTCATCTCCAACGCCCGTGTTGTAACCCTTCTTGTGCAGAACAGCCTTGAGTGCGTGAAAGGTTTCCGCAGCCGCGCGCAGTCCTTCGCTATACGAAGGCGCCCCAACCGGCGAAATCATGAACTCTTGAAAGTCCACATTGCTGTCCGCGTGGCTTCCGCCATTAAGCACATTGAACCAGGGGGCCGGAATCAGATTGGCCTTCTCGCCTCCGAGGTATGCATAAAAGGGAAGACCATGGTCCGCGGCAGCCGCCCGCGCAACCGCTAAAGAAACGCCCAGAATTGCGTTCGCGCCAAGGCGTGCCTTGTTCGGCGTCCCATCGAGTTCGCAGAGCTTCTTGTCCAGTGCATTCTGGTCGTTGGCATCGAATCCATGAACAGCCTTTTGAATTTCGCCGTTGACGTGATTTCTGGCGTTCAGTACGCCTTTGCCTCCGTACCGCTTCTTGTCTCCATCGCGAAGTTCGACCGCTTCCCGTTTGCCGGTCGATGCACCGGAGGGAACCTTCGCAGTTGCCTTTACGCCGTTTGCGAGGGTAGCCGTGACTGAGAGAGTTGGATTCCCGCGGGAATCAAGAATCTCGAGCGATTCAAGTTTGACTACTTCAGACATGATGTTTACGCTTTCTCGGCTGGAAAAGCCGTTAGTTGTGAGCAGTTCACGATTTGTTGTCGAGCGGCATGTGAGAACAGAATTGCTGACAATTTCGATTCTTCTGTGCGTCGCCGCTCGCGTGTTTCGAGATCTTCATCCCTTGTTTATCCGATCAATGGACGATCATCACCGGGCAGTGCGCATACCTCAGTACGCGTTCCGAGTTCGAGCCCAGCATCCAGCGATGGAGGATCGTATGACTGCGCTTGCCCATCACGATGAGGCTGGCCTGGATAGTGTCCGCCTTATGGATGATCTGCTCGGCCGGATGGCCCAGTACAACGTCAGTTTCGAGTTCAATATCTTTTTGCTTGGTGCGTTCGCGCAGCGATACGAAGCTTTTCTCGTAGCGCTCTTGACCGTCTTCAAGCACTGCGTGAAATTCCGCGCTCTCGGCGGGTTCGGGCGGGCGAATTACCGAGATGACGAAGAGCTTGGCCCTCATATCCTCAGCCATCGCAAGCGCAACATCGAGTGCGTGCTCTGCATGCGGAGACGCGTCGAATGCGACCAATATCCTTTGAATTCCAACAAACACCGGACTTCCCATACGCTTCGCCTATCCTTCCTCTGCGGGTACTGGCCGCATGATCTCCTGCTCTGCTTTCTTACCTGCTTGTGAGTGGGGAAGAAGATGGCGGGGAAGAAAGAACGAGTTTGCAATCATGGTTGGAATCACTGCGCTCGCAATGACGGTGCCCACGATGTAGGAGTACTGCGCCTGCGTGATGATTTGATGATTAAGGCCAAACAGTGCCGAGATGGTCCCGAATGTGAGGCCGGTTGACATCATCAGCGTGTAGTAAGCTCCGGCTTTGCCGTCATACTTGTGAATCCTGACTGCCGGGTACACGGTAACCGCCTTGAACAGCGACTTTGCCCCAAATAGGACAAGAAGAGTAACGGGCGCCGCCATCAACGCCGGCACGGAGACAAACGATCCGGCGCGGATGAAGTAGAACGGCGTGAGTAATCCGAAGGTAAGTGTACGCAGACGGCGAATCAGTGAATGGTCTTTTCCGACCGTCCCGGCTAGTACCATGCCGATCATGTACGCCGGAAGCACCGCTTCGCTGCCCGCCCAGACTGCCAGTCCACCCATGGCAAACAGGAAGAAGAGAAGGTACTTAGCTTCCAACTCGGAAACCCTCCCACCATATTTCTTGAAGAACCGAGGCGTGAGAAAAGGTAGGACCACGAAGACGACGATGGAAACCACCACGAAGATGAGCGTCCTGATGGTAAAAGGAGAAAAGATCAGCCCGAGGGCAATGACGGTTCCGAGATCATTGATGAAGCAGGCGGCGAGAATTGCCTTTCCGTACTCCGTGACGTTGAAACCAAGTTCCAGCATCACTGCGTATACAACGGCGACAGACGTTGTCGAAAGGGCGACTCCGCACAGCCAGCTGGGCATGATGGCCCAATGCAGCAGGTAATGTGCAACCGCCGTACAACCGAGAAACGGTCCGAAGAATCCCGCCAGGCCGATAATTGACGCTTCACGCCATTTTGTTTTGAAGATGACAGGATCGAGTTCAGCTCCGGCAAGGAACGTCAGGACAATTGCACCGGTTCCAGCCAGGAAGGTGATCCACTGCGTATTGCCGGCAAGTCCGCCCTGCGCAAAGCCGAAAAGCCCGGTGAGGAACACTCCAATGACCAGTTGGGCGACGGTGCCGACCACAATCTCGGAAAGCGCTGTCGAGATCTTGAACCAGATCGCCAAAAGCGTCGCCGCCAGAGCCAGACCCACCCAGAGCGCACAAAGAGCCCAAGTGTTCGTCATGAATACGAACTCCTAGATTGTCGTTCAGGGAATACGGCCGGGACACAACTCCGCAACAGGATTCCCTGTCAGGAGTTATCATCTGTCCGGCC
>Ga0302320_10014344_pt1 | contig 16413 bp, 14 predicted proteins | sample Bog_T0_3_FD_202130 | JGI IMG/M metagenome (GOLD analysis project Ga0302320, IMG submission 202130) | Peat permafrost microbial communities from Stordalen Mire near Abisko, Sweden - Bog_T0_3 | ecosystem: Environmental > Terrestrial > Soil > Wetlands > Peat | place: Sweden: Abisko, Stordalen Mire... | reverse complement strand
AGTCCGGTAACTTCTGAGCGAGCGAGACCCGGCGGTATCTCAGATCGTAACTGTGTGCCCGCCACTACGTCGCTCATCGTCATAGTCAGCGCGTGAAAACGATTCGGATTCTGTCGCCCTGATGCAGCGGCGTGCCGGGCAAGGGCATCTGTGCGCGCGCCACTCCGCTTCCTTCCACCGTGACGTCAATGCCGTGTTCCGATGCGGCCTCCATGACGTCGCGCATCGATTTGCCGCGGAAATCCGGCACCAGTGGTCCCAACTGCGGAACGGGAGGCGCGGAGGAGGGAACTGGTGCGGGCGCCATTACAGGTGTACGGCCGGGAAGCGTTAATGCCAACGACGGCGCGGGCGACATATCGGCTGTATTGGCCACTGCCGCGGGCAGGATCTGCATTTGTTCGGCCAGCAACTGGCGCACACTCGGATCTTCCTCCATAATACTGGCTCCGCCGAGGTCCGCGATCGATACATCGTCGTAAATCTTTTCCTTCTTGCCTGGTTTAACCGCGATCTCCTGTTCCGGAATGTCGCGAGGAACGTCCAGCATCCGCAGCGCTTCCGTCATGATCGCAGTGAACACGGGCGCGGCCGCATCGGCCCCCTGACCATTTTCGCCCGAAGTATTGTGCACCGTGACCAGCACCACCAGCGCCGGATTCGTCACCGGCGCGAAACCTACGAACGACGCGTTGTAATTGTGCGAGTAGTGGTGCGTGGCCGTATCGTAAATCTGTGCTGTCCCCGTCTTGCCGGCCGACGTGTAGCCGTTCAGTCTTGCGTGGATGCGGCCCGTGCCGCGCAGAACCACTCCCTCCATCATCTGCCGCATCAGAATTGCAGTTTCCGGCTTGATAATGCGCACGGGCGGCTCCATCGGCTCAGTCTTGTCGCCGCGTTTCAGCACCAACCGGGGCTTCACAAGAAGACCACCATTGGCGATCACGCAGGCCGCGCGCGCAATCTGAATGGAAGTAACGCTCACTTCCTGGCCCATCGCGATGGACGCCAGCGAAGTGGTTCCCCAACGGTCCAGATGCCGCAGAATACCCTGCGACTCGGCAGGCAGCGGAAGACCGCTCTTCTGTCCAAAGCCGAAGCGGTGCGCATACTCATACATGTTCTCGCGGCCGACCTTCATCCCGATCATGATGGCGCCGATATTCGACGACTTCGCCAGCACATCGGCCATGCTGATAGTTCCGTAACCGTGGTGCGATTCATGAATCACGCGACCCGGCAGCACCAGGATACCGTTGCCCGTGGCAATCATCGAATCGGGCGTGAGGCTGGTGGTTTCGAGCGCTGCCGTCAGCGTGATGACTTTGAACATCGAGCCCGGCTCGAACGGGACAGACGCGCCCAGATCCCAGCGCGATATGGGATCGTCGCCCCGTTTCGGCGGTTCATTGGGATTGTAAGTCGGATAGTTGGCCAGCGCCAGAATCTCCCCGGTATAGGGATTCATCACAATGGCGGTACCGCTGCGCGCGTGCTTCGCGAGCACACCCGCCTTGAGTTCGCGCTCAGCGACGTACTGCATGCGTTGGTCGATGGAAAGTGTGAGCTGCGTGCCTGGACGCTCCACGGCATCCACGTGGGAATCGATTCCCTGATGCCGCACATCCATTACGACGCGTTCGGAGCCATCCTGACCACGAAGCACATGATCGAGATTGCGCTCGATACCCAGCACACCCTGAACCACCGGCCCCTCTTTCGGAATCACGCCAAGACCGCCCAGTACATGGGCGGCCGTCTCGCCGCTCGGATAATGGCGCTCGCTCTCGGTGTGGAACGTAGCGTACGCCAGATGCAGAGACTTCAGGCGCTCCGTCTCAAACGGATCCATGTCGTGCTTGATCCAGAGAAAGCCTTTGTGGTTGCTTTTGGCCCATGCCAGGCGCTGGTTCAGCGTCTGCTGATCGAGCTTCAGGAAGGTGCCGAGTACCACGGAGGCCATCTGCGGATCGGCAATCTGCTGCGGGTTGACGGACACCGAATCAACGGGGACACTGATGGCGAGCGGCTGCCCGTTACGATCGAAAATTGAGCCGCGGGGAGCGTGTATCGCCACCTGCTCTTCCTGCTGTTTTCGCGCGATAGTGACGTACTTGTCATGCTCTACGACCTGGAGCACGATCAGCCGGGCGAATATGGCGAGCGCCCACAAAAACAAAATCACCGCCGTCGAAGCGAGGCGGTGATTCACGGCGGCGGAGCGATCCCTGACCTCCACGGCTTTTTCTCCCGTTACCTGCCGCCGGGCACGGCAGGCGTCTGATTGCTGGCGAGGTTGCCCTGGGGATTCTGACCGTCGAGGTGAACGATCTGGCTGGACAACGGGCTCGTGAGGTTGTGCTCCTTCGCGATTTCATTCAGGCGCCCCGGGCTCAGCAGACCCGCTTCCCGCACCTGGAGTTCCCGTCTCTGATCGAGCAGTACCTGGCGCTCCGCTTTCGCGGCCTCCAGCTGGTAGCCGGCACGAACAAGAGCCACATGCGGCGCAACAATGCTCACGCCCAGCATGAGGAGTAGAGCGCCAGCGCCCACGGCCGACCAGCACTCGTCGCTCGCCCCCGGATCGGCCTGGCGAACCAGGCGCGAGTTGTCGATCTTCTTCGAATAGAAGAAGACGCTGTCATTGGGCAAACCTCGCAACGCGTACGGATCGCTCTCACGAATGCCGCTGTCGCTGCCGACGGCCGCCATCGCATTACTACGTTTCCACATTGTCGCCAGTGTCGCCATGATCTTTTCCGCCCCTCGCTGCTATCCGTTATCGATTTCGCCCACTACTTCCACCGCGCGAAGCTTAGCGCTTCGGGACGGCGGATTTTCCCTCACTTCACGATCACCCGGCACGATAGGCTTCTTCGTCAGTAAGACCGCCTTGCCCGTCCGGGCTAATTCGCGAAAACTGTTCTTCACTTTGCGGTCTTCCAGAGAGTGAAACGAAATGATGACGATTCGTCCGCCGGGACGAACCATCCGCGGAGCGCGTGTCAGCAGCGCGTCCAGCTCTTCCATTTCCTGGTTGACCACCATCCTCAGTGCCATGAAAGTGCGAGTCGCAGGATGTATGGGTCCCGACCTCGGTACAGCCCGTTCCACGATATCCGCCAGATGCCGTGTGCTCCGAACGGGCCGACCTCGGATCAGTGCTCCAGTAATCTTCCGCGCTCTCCTTTCTTCGCCGAGCTGGTAGAGCCAGTCGGCTATTTGTTTTTCTGCACTGTGATTCACCAGATCGGCCGCCGTCATGCCCCTGGTTTGATCCAGGCGCATGTCCAGCGGTCCATCTGACATAAAAGAAAATCCGCGTTCGGGATCCGTCAGGTGAAATCTGCTCACCCCGAGATCCGCCAGCATGCCGTCCAGCCCCTTGTGATTCAGTTCGGAAAACGCCGCATGCTGAAATTCGATTCGATCCCAATACTCCGCCGTGTTCGCCCGCGCCATTTCGAGCGACTGCGGGTCGCGATCGTTCGCGGTCACCGTGCCCGCTTCCGACAGCTTCGCGGCGATTGCCCGCGTGTGCCCGCCCATCCCGGCCGTGCAATCGAGATAGGTTCCCTCCGGCCGGATGTTCAGCAACTCCAGCGACTCCGCGAGCAGGACCGGATAATGTTGGGTCATAGTTCACCATGTTGCAATCACGCCGACCCTGCGCCTGGAACCATCTCATGGACGCCCCGCCGCGAGGAGTTCGTCCTCATCCGCGTTCGGATCGGCCGTCTCGGCATCGAGCGTCGATGCCTGATATGCAGCCGCTGTCAGAATCCGGATCCGATTCCGGTTGTACGGATAAACATGTAATTCCTGGCCATCCAGGCCCAGTTCGCGCCGCAACTCGGAGTTCACATTCACGCGGCCCTGGCTGTCTACTTCACACTCCGCGCCGAACCGGGCCGCGTTAAAAGCCGCGCGCCGAACGGAGGGCAGCTTCTCGTTGCTCGCGTGAAACTCTTCCATTTTCCGCCAGGATGCAATAGGATAGATCTCAGCTATCCTCCGGTCCGTCGAGGTCACAAACACCCTCCGTTCCGGCAGAGCGTCGAAGAAATGCAGATAATCCGCCGCCAGCTTGATCCTACCTTTGTCGTCGATGCGGGCCCGCGCCATACTACGCGGCATCTCGACAACTGGCACCGGATTTGGCGATTGATCCACTTTCGTTCCACTTTCGATCCACTACCCTGACACAACAGATTGTGCCACGTCCGTAACCGAATTACAAGCGGAATTTTGAGGTGATCTGCTGGCTTTTGTGCAAGTTACACACATAGCTATATAGCGCGCAAGTTGGGCATATAACCACAATCGGTAGTGATATAGGCGAAACTATGGCGAAAGTAGTACTGCGCCAGCGTCGGGATGGAATACTACAGGAGTGGCTAGAAGCGCGCGCCGACCAGAACTTCAGCTTGGTTCAGCTGCGATAGATCCAGGATGGAATCGTTAAATTGCCGGGTGTAGCGCAATTCACCGCTCAGGCGGCAAAGTCCGATCTTGAAGTCGACGCCGCCATCGAGCAGCATCCCGCCCGGCGAATTGGTGGCGATACTGCCCGGTCCGGACGTAATCGCATTCTTGATTTGGTAAAGATGCTCGAATGAAGCGCCTACGCCAACGAACGGCTGGAAAAACTTAGCCTTATTGCCCAGGCGATACTGCACAATAACCGGGAAACGCCATTCCGTGGCGGACGTATTGCCGACCAGGTTCGAGACGTGAAAGCTGGCCGGACGCGCCAGTGCGTCGAACTCCACACGAAAATGGAGAGGCAGATTGATCTGAACGCTGGGGCCTACCACAAAATTCGGACCCTTCGGCAGATAAGCGATCCCGCTAATCGTGGTCGTGGTCTCCACATTCATGAGCGGGACACCCCCGAGAGCGCCAACCGAAATTGCCTGCCCATAAGCCGCAGCGGCCGTCACCAAACCAGCAAGAATAAGTATTCGCATCTTTTTTAAAATAGAAACCCGTTTCCCTAAGATAACAATACGTTGCGATTTACTCGACCGTTACGCTCTTTGCGAGATTGCGCGGCTGATCCACATCGCATCCGAGGCGCACGGCGATGTGATACGCCAGCAACTGCAACGGAACGATTTCGAGAATTGGCGCGAGCAGATCCGGCGCCTCGGGAATCTCAATCACGTCGTCCGCCACCTTGCGCGCCTCTGTATCGCCCTCGGAAACGATCGCCAACAGCCGGCCCTCGCGCGCCTTCACTTCCTGCATATTGGAGAGAGTCTTCTCATAAAGCAGGCAGCTTGCGGGATCGGAGCGGTTATGCGTCGCGAGCACCACTACGGGCAGATTCTCGTCGATCAGCGCATTGGGACCGTGCTTCATCTCTCCGGCAGGATATCCTTCGGCGTGAATGTAGGAGATTTCTTTCAGCTTCAGCGCGCCCTCGAGCGCGATGGGGAAATGCGCGCCGCGGCCGAGGTATAAAACATCCTTCGCGCGGAAAAGCTTGCGGCCCAGATCTTCGAACAAACGGTCATGCCCGAGTATCGTTTCGATCTTGCCCGGAATGAGCAGGAGTTCCCGTACGAAATCGCGCGAGCCCTGGTCGCTCACGCTTCCGCGCACCTGGCCCAGATAGAGCGCCAGGATCGCCAGTGCCGTCAGCTGGCAGGTAAAAGCCTTCGTCGATGCGACCCCGATCTCCGGCCCGGCATGCGTATAAATCGCGCCCGAGGCCTCGCGCGTGATCATGGAGCCGACGACATTACAGATCGCCAGCGTCTTCGAACCCTTCTGCTTCGCCTCGCGCTGGGCGGCGAGAGTATCGGCCGTCTCGCCGGATTGCGAGATCACGATGGTCAGCGAATCCGGCGTCACAATCGGATTTCGATAGCGAAACTCGCTGCCATAATCGACTTCCACCGGAATGCGGGCCAGTTGCTCGATCATGAACTTACCGGCCAGCGCCGCATGCCAACTGGTCCCGCAGGCGATGATGCGCACCTGGAGAAACGCCTGGAATTCGGCGGGCGTAATATCCATTTCTTCGAGGAAAACGCGGCCTGTTTCCTGACTCACGCGACCGATTGTGGTGTCGCGAACCGCGCGCGGCTGCTCGAAGATTTCCTTGAGCATGAAGTGCTTGTAGCCGCCTTTTTCCGCCATGATCGGGTCCCACAGCACATGCTGCACGACGCGATTCACGTGATTGCCGTTGAAATCGGAGAGCTGTACGCCATCGGGCGTCAGGATCGCCATGTCGCCATCGGCCAGGAAGAACATGTCGCGCGTGTGGCCGAGAATGGCAGGCACGTCGGAAGCGACGAAGTACTCGCCCTTGCCGAGGCCGATCACGACCGGCGGACCTTCACGAGCGGCAACAATCTTAAACGGATCGCGGCGGCAAAGCACGGCCAGCGCAAAGACTCCGCGAAGTTCCTTGACGGCCTGGCGCACGGCCTGTTCCAGATTGCCGTCGAAATACTTTTCCACCAGGTGAGCGATGACTTCGGTATCGGTCTGCGTCTTGAAAACGTGGCCTTCCGCCTGAAGTTGCTCCTTCAGCGGCAGATAATTCTCGACGATGCCGTTGTGGACCACGACGATATCGCCCGAGCAATCGCGATGCGGATGGGCGTTTTCTTCAGTCGGCCGGCCATGCGTGGCCCAGCGCGTGTGGCCGATGCCATAGCAGCCATCGACGGGGTCGATCTGCAGCACATCTTCCAGATTGCGCAGTTTGCCGGACGCGCGACGCACGCCCAGCGTTCCATCGTCCTGGTAGACGGCGATACCCGCCGAATCGTAACCCCGGTATTCGAGGCGTTTCAAGCCATCCAGAATGATAGGGACAGCTCGTTGCGTACCGACATACCCGACTATTCCACACATAGACCCATTGTACGAAGGGACTTCCCGCAGGCCCGATTTTACGGGACCCAGGTGGGCGAACGGTTACGAAATTAATTCGGTTAGGCTGTCAACATTCGCGAGTTGCTGCGGCCAATCTCCAATTTCCTCGTCGGCGAGGCGACGCTCCTCCACGCGGTCGAGCTTCCTTAGCTCCCGCAGCAGACGAGTGCGTTTTTCGCGCGCTGCCCGCGAGTTGGGATCGCGACCTGCAGTCCGAGTCGGAATGACAGCACTTTTCCGCACCATAGTTGTAGTATGACATTTTGCAAATGTAGTGCCGTCGCAGTTCCGCACTGGCTACAGAAACCTATTTGGACGGACCCGTTAGCATGAAAGAATGAAATTCGCCATCATACTCGCAGCAGCGGTACTTGCCCACGCACAGGAGCCCGCAACCAAAAGCCCGCCGACATCGATGGCTGAGAACTCTCAGCCCGCCGTCGACGCCAGGCTGCATGCAGACGTGGTCAAACTGATTGAGCTTACCGGAGTCAGGGCGGCCATACAGAGCAGCTTTGCGCAAAACATCGGCGAGAGTAAGGCACGCGTGATGCAGGCCTGCGGCGGCTGTGCACCGGAGTTCGCGGAAGAGTGGGCAAAACGAATGCTCGCAAGAGCCAAAGTCGACGACTACGTTGACGTTTACGTTCGCGTCTACGAAAAGTATTTCAACGACGACGAGATCAGGCAGTTAATCGTCAGCCAGAATGAGGCGCGAAACTCTCAGCCGCAAACCATTTCGGACGCGCTCAAACAGAAAATAACTGCGCAGTTCCCGTCCTTGCAGAGTGAAATCATGGGCGGCACCACCCAGGTGGGTGCGAAGCTTGGCGGAGAGATTGGCGCGGAGATTCAGCAAGAACACCCGGAGTATTTCAAACAGCCGGCCAATCTACCGAAGTAGCCGCCAGCGTTCACCCCAGCTTTTCGATCCGGTAATCCTCAATCACAGGATTGCTCAGAACATCACGCGCAATCGCATCCAAATCCTCGCTCGCATCGAGCGTGATCTCGAAAAACTTACCCTGCCGGACATCTTCGATCCCCCTGTGTCCGAGGCCGTTCAATGCGGCGCGAATGGTCTGGCCCTGCGGATCGAGGACGGATTGTTTGAAGGTTACGTAGACGCGTGCTTTCACTGAATCCATGTTAACGCCCGCTATCGGGCCTCTTCAAAAAGGCCGATCTGCAGATCCGGCAGGCCGGACTTCCTGCGCTTCTTTTCAGGCGGCGGGGCGAAGGTGCGCATCAGAGCCAGCATCTTCTGGTGGGCCTCGCAGATCTCGACCAGCGAAGTGCAGCGCGGGCATCCGCCTTTCACCCCGCCACGTCCTCCTTCAAACGGATCGAACATCGGATGCCGCGAACATTTTCCGCGCCATCGCACGGTACCAATTTTCAACATCGGCTTCTATACTATCCGATACCCCGAGTCCAGTGAGAGCTCAGCGGCCGGAACCGCCAGCCGCACCCGCCGCGGCATAAGGTCTGACCACTGCGCCTTCGCGGACTTCGTCTCCGGGATTGGAGACCACCAGTTCGCCGCCCTTCAGGCCGCCCAGAATTTCCAGTTCCGCGCCGTAATCTTTTCCCGGCTGAACCGCCACGATATGGACCGTTTTCAATCCCCCGCCCTGCGGCGCATCGGTCAGCACCGCGACTTGAATGCCCCCCGCGTTGGTAATGAGCGCATCGCCCCTCACAATCAGCGGCGGAGAATCGCGGTGATCGCGGAAGTGAACGCTGGCATACATTCCGGGAAACAGTTTGCCATCCTTGTTGGGCAACTGCAGTTCGGTCAGCAGGGTCCGCGCCGACGGATCCAGAGTGTTGGCGGTGCGCGTTACCTTCGCCTGAAACTCTTTGCCCGGCAAATCGGCAAACGTGACAGAGGCCAACATTCCCGGGTGAATGGCTGAGGCGATCGACTGCGGCACTCCGACAAAGATTCGTAGCGTGCCCAGTTGCGCCACCCGGAACATCTCATTGCCAAACGCGAGATTCGGCCCCGTCGCGCCAGACTGCGTGGCCGGCGACGTTCCCTGCCCGCCTCCGTTGGCGGAAATCAGATAACCGACATCGACATTGCGTACCGTGACAACACCGGCAAACGGAGCCCGCACATTCTTGAACTCCTGCAGCGCGATTACCCGATCCAGATTGGCCTGCGCCTGATTCACATTTTCCTGGCTGGCGCTGACATTCGCCTCCTGCGCTACCACCAGCGCATCGGCCGTCTTGGCGCCTGAAACCTGCGTCTCGTAATCCTGCTGTGCGACCGCACCGGTCTTAATCAGACCTTCGTAACGCACCAGGGTCGCCTTAGCCAGGTCGCGCTGCGCGTCGTACTGGATCAGAGAAGCCTTTGCCATACCCATCTGCTGTTTCGCCTGCGCCACCGCGGCACGGGCCTGTGCCACCTGCTGATCCAGGTCTGGCGCGTCGATTTCGGCCAGAAGCTGGCCTTCCTTCACGTGATCGCCGATATCCACATACCGCTTGCGGACGTAACCGGTCGCGCGCGAATAAATAGATGCTTCCGAAAGCGCCGAAACACTGCCCGGCAGCACGATATCCACGTCGGCCGCGCTTCGCCTGACTAGCGCCGTGGTCACCGAAGGCACGGCGGTTTTGACATCGTTCGCAGCGGCTGCCGCTGCATTTTCCTGATTCCTGCGCGGCAGATACCCGCCGAGCCATACTGCGACGAAAACTGTCGCCAGCAGCAAAACGATCAGCATCACCTTGCCGCGCGAAACGTGGTGCGGATGCTCCTGGCTCACGGTATCCGTCTCGTTTGGTTTAGTTTCTATCATTCCGCCACCGGTTCGTCAAGAGACAATATCTGATGCGCTTCCTCTTCGATTTGCCGGTCCTGATTGATGGGCGGCTTGCGGCGCAGGAAGCTATATACCATTGGCACAAAAAAGAGCGTGCTGAACGTCGCAAACAGCAGACCGCCGATCACGGCCCGGCCCAGCGGCGCATTCTGTTCGCCGCCTTCGCCCATGCCCAGCGCCATGGGCAGCATGCCGACAATCATCGCCAGAGCCGTCATCAGGACGGGCCGGATGCGCGTGACGCCCGCTGAGAGTGCGGCTTCAATATGATCCTTGCCCTCCGCGCGTTCATCGTTAGCGAATGTCACCAGCAGAATGCTGTTGGCCGTCGCGACGCCCACCGCCATAATGGCGCCCATGAGCGAGGGCACGTTGATGGTGGTCTGTGTGGCATACAACATCCAGAGAATACCGGCGAACGCTCCCGGCAGCGCGGTGAGAATAATGAAAGGATCGAGCCAGGACTGAAAGTTCACCACCATCAGCAAATAGACCAGCAAAACGGCGAACACCAGCCCCAGGCCCAGCCTGCGGAACGAAGACACCATCGTCTCCACCTGGCCGCGCAGCTGAACGGTCAGACCTTTCGGCACGCTTTTGCTCGTATCGTCCAGAATTTTCTGGATGTCTTTCGCCACTCCCCCCAAATCGCGGCGGTCCGTGTTGGCGTAAACGTCGAACACGGGCTGCACGTTGTAGTGATTCAGCATTCCGGAGGTGACGGTCCGCCGCGTACCGGAGAGCAGATTGTCAAGCAGCTGCGGCTGTGCCGCGCTTCCCGGCGAACTGATCGGGGTATCCCGCAACGCCCCGATCGAATCCATCCGCCCCTGCGGCGTCTGCACCGCGACGCTGTACGTCACACCGTTCACAGGATTCAGCCACTCCGCCGGCGCTACCTGCCCGCTCGAACTCAGCGAAATCAACATACTGTTAGCCACGTCGCGCTGCGTCATTCCCACCTGTGCCGCTTTGTTCCGGTCCACGTTGAAATCGATGGCGGGCGTGTTCATTTCCTGCCGGATGTGAACGTCCACCGCACCGGGAACCACCGCCAGTCGTCGCTCCAGGTCCTGCACAACCTTGTAGGCGGCTGCCTGATCGCGTCCCGTAACCTGCACGTCGATCGGCGCGGGAATGCCGAAATTCAGAATTTGATTCGTAATATTCGCCGCCTGGAAAAACTCCGTCGCATCGGGAAACCGCGCATGCAGCATGCCACGCAGCTGCCTCTGCACGTCCACGACTTTCAGATGGCTATCGGGATTCAGGGACAACAGAATCTCGCCATCGCTCGTGCCGATCGTAGCCGAATCGCCGAATGCCAGGTTAAATCCATTGGGCACGCCGATGTTGTCGAGAATGTCCGCCACCGACCCCTGCGGAAGCGTTTCCCGGATCGCCGCTTCCACCTGCCCGAAGAGCCGCTCCGTTTCCTCAATCCGCAGACCTTCGGGGCCGCGCACGTGCAGCCGCATCTGTCCGGAATCGATGGTGGGGAAGAAGTCCGTCCCTACCGCGGCGATCAACAGCATCGACGCTCCTACAAAAACCGCATAAACAATCGAGACACGCGCGCGATGATGCAGGCACCACCCGAGCGCCTTCGCGTACTTTGCCCTCATACGTTCAAACCGGATGTTGAACTGATGATGAGTTTTCCAGATAAAACCTTTCGCGTGAGCCAGACCCTCTTCGCCTCGGGCGTAGATGTCCACTTCGGGGCGCAGCATATAGTGCATCATCGTGGGAACGATGGTGCGCGACAGGAAGTACGACATCATCATCGCGAACACCACCGCCATCGCCAGCGGGGTAAACAAAAACTTAGCCGGACCCGTCAGCAGCAGCACCGGCACGAACACAATACAGATCGCCAGCGTGGAAACGAACGCCGGCAGCGCGATCTGCTGCGCGCCGTCCAGAATGGCGCGCGTGAGCGGCTTCGCCATACCCATGTTCCGGTGCACATTCTCGATTTCCACCGTCGCGTCGTCCACCAGAATTCCCACCGCCAGCGCCATACCGCCCAGCGTCATGCCATTGATCGTATGTCCCATCGACCAGAGAATGATGCACGAGGTCAGAATCGCCAGCGGGATCGACGTGCAGACGATCAGCGTGCTGCGCCAGCTGCCCAGAAACAGCAGAATCATCAGCGCCGTCAGGCCGGCCGCGATCAGCGCCTCGCGCGCCACACCGACAATCGCGGCCTCCACAAAAAGGCTTTGATCGAACATCGGCTTCACTTCGAGCGCGGGTGGCAGCCCTGCCAGCACCTGGGGAAGCAGAGCCTTAATCTGCCGAACGATATCCAGGGTGGAAGCCTGCCCGTTCTTCAGAATCGTGATCAGCGTCCCGCGTTTGCCGTTCTCGCGTACGATGTTGCCCTGCACGGCATACCCGTCGCGGACCTGCGCCACGTCCTTGACGTACACCACTGACCCGTTGGTCACCTTCAGGGGCATATCGTTCAGCCCCTGAATCGTCGTCGGACTGCTGTTCAGCCGCACGAAATAATCGCGCGTGCCCATCTTCGCGTCGCCCGCCGGAAGAATCAGGTTCTGCAGATTGATCGCGTTCGAAACGTCGGTGGCCGAAACACCGTTGGCGAACATCGCCTTCGGATCCAGATCCACCATCACCAGTGCCTGCTTGCCCCCGTAAGGCGGTGGAATCGACGAGCCCTGGACCGCCGAAAGTTGCGTGCGGATAAAATTCTGCCCGTAATTGAAGATCTCCTGCTCGCTCATCGTCTTGCTGGAGACCCCCAGCTGCAGGATCGGCACGCTCGACGCGTCGTATTTCAGAATGCCGGGCGGAAATATCCCCGGCGGCATGATGCGCAGAATCGGCTGGCTGAGCGCCGTGATCTGCGCAATCGCCAGATCGATCTTCACATTGGGCTGAAAAAACACGCGCACCACCGAAATGCCCGTGTAAGAGGACGATTCGATGTGCTCAATATCGTTGACCGTCGTCGACATGCCGCGCTCGAACGGAGTCACGATGCGGCTGCTCATCTCCTCCGGCGAGATCCCGGTGTAGGTCCAAATGACGCTCACCACCGGTATATCGATGTAGGGAAAAATATCCTTCTGCATCGTCTCGATGGCGAGGCCGCCGAGCACCGCGATCAGCACCGCCATCACAACAAATGTATAAGGACGCCGTAAGGCGAGTTTAACGATCCACACAGTAGAAGTATTCCGGAACAGTCCACCGGAGGATCCCGCGACATAGAGGATCCGAAAAGACGTGGGCCGGAGTTAAAGACCAGTGTAACGGACGCTTGTCGTTGCATCGGGCCTGAAGCGAAGAAATAACGTGGATGTGCGCTGTAATGGTATGAAATCGCGCACTCGGGGCCCTGAATTGTCAGCCAGGCGAGCCCGCCTCAGTTCCCGGCGACGTCAGACTTTTCTTCGTCGGAAAAGCCCGGCTTGTCGCCTGCGTCGGAAAAGCCGGACTGGTCGCCGATGTCGGAAATACCCGGCTCTTCGCTGGCATCCGAGAACGTCGGTTTGTCGCCCACGTCGGCGCAGCTCATGCTCCCGAATTGTTCGTAATATTCCGTTTCGTTGCTCATACGTTTAGTCTCCCTTAGTCGATATTACTGATTCTTCGCCGCGATGGCCGCAAATCTTCGGTCGGCAATCAGTGCCGCCATCTCGGGGTTTCGTTTCAGGGCTTCGAGCGAATACTTCCTCTCAAGCGCCTTGCCAATCAGACGTAACGCTTCGTCTCTGTCATGCAGCAATTCGTGTCCTTCGGCGGCGCGATAAAGCACCTGCGGATTATCCGGCTCCAGCGCCACCGCCTGCCGGAGCAATGGCAGACCCTTATCCGCCACACCGATAGTCGCATAATACGAGCCCAGGGCCGAAAGCAGCGTGGCATCGTTCGGCTGCTTTTTTCGCTCTTCTTCCGCGAGAGCGATCGCCTTCAGATAGTTTTCGTGCGCCTTGTCGCGGTCGCCCGGAATCCGGTCGTAAGCTGAGGCAAGGTTCCCCAGCGTTAGATAATCGGACGGATCCATTTGCGACGCCTGCAGGTACAAACTAACCGCTTCCGGGTACTTGCCCACCTGCTCCAGGACAGCTCCCAGATTCAGAAGATAACTGGACGCGGGATCGAGTTGAATCGCCCGCTGAAATGCCTCTTGCGCGTCTTGAAATTTGCTCTGCCGCCGGTACGCGATGCCCAGGTTATTCCATACCCGGGAATTATCCGGCGTCAGCCCCACCGCAATCCGGTACTGCTTTACGGCATCCTCGAAGCGGCCGTTATCCCGGAAGAAATCTCCCAATTGCTTCGGCCAGCGCCAATCACCCGGCGCCAGGTCCTGGGCGGTTTGGTAGGCCGGCTCTACGTCGTCGGATCTTCCCTCTTTGGCGTAGAGTTCGCCGAGAGCGCCGTAAACCTCGGGATTCCGCTTGTCCAGCGCCAGCGCCGCATCTAGTTCCTGCTGAGCGAGACTGTTCTTGTCCGTCATCAGCGTGTACAACATTCCCGAAGTCACATGCACCGATGCCAGACCGCGATCCAGATCGAGCGCCTTCGTACACGCCGACTGTGCGTCGTTCAGAAGTTCCGGCGTTTGGTTGTTGCGGTATTCGATATAGTAAGCCCGGCAAAGTCCGCCGTAAGCCAGAGCAAACTGCGGATCGAGGGCTACGGTTTGCCGAAACCCGGCAATCGCTTTGTCCAGGTTGTGCGGCTGATAGTACTTATCCAGATACTCCTGCGCCTTCTGATACGAAGCATGGGCTCCGGCGCCGGACGCCACCGTGCCCGAAGGCAGAAACGGAATCATATGCCGCGCAGGCGTAAACCATACAACCGCTCCCAGAAAAACCACCGACGGTATCGCCAGCCACCAGTAAGTCCGCTTCCGCCTAGGCGAAGAGCTCTGCAGTGCGACCTGCGACGATCCCGTACCCAGACTCTCGGAAAGCGCCGAAAGCATCTGCCCCGCGCTTTGGAATCGCACCGCCGGGTTCCTCCGCGTCGCGGTCTCGATTACACCGACAAGCTGGTCCGGAACGTCGGTGCGCTCTTCATAGAGCGAGCGCCGCTGATTGGTCTGGTGCAGAGCGGCAAACTCCGGCAGCGTGGGCGCGTCCACCGGGTATTTCGCGGTCAGCAGGTGATAAAGCAAAACGCCAAGAGCGTAGATATCGCTGGCGACGGACGCCTGTCCACCGCCAAACAGTTCGGGCGCCATGTAAGCCGGCGTGCCCCCCAAACCGTGGTGATCGTTCTCATCGAGGGAAAGCCCGAAATCCATCAGTAGGATCCGGCCGCCCTCTTCCCTCATGGCGTTGCTGGTCTTGATATCACGATGCAGCAATCCGGCGGCATGTACCGCCGCCAGAGCTTTGCACAGATCGATTCCCACCAGCGCCGCTTCCCGCGGTCCAAACGGGCCCTGCATGGACAGCACCGAAGTCAGCGTGCGTCCTCTGACAAAATCGCTCCAGAAACCCACCCGGCCTTCGTGGGTATCCACCCCGTAAACCGATACCACGTTCGGATGCCGGACCTTAGCAAGCAACCGTGCTTCCCGAAGAATCTCACGTTCCTGAGACTCCTGACTGGAGACGCGCGGGAGCAGCAGCTTCAGCGCCACTTCGCGCTCCAGCACCGTATCGAACGCCCGATATACCTCGCCAAAGCCCCCCTGGCCAACGTTCTCCAGCAACTGGAACGGTCCCCAGACCTTCAGCGCATATTTCCCGTAATGCGGGTCGCCCTCGAAAATAGTGAGGGTCTCGTCCATCCTATAGCTACTAACTATAAGCCAAAACGGACTACGGGACTAGTTATCGGAAGCAAGCTTGTCGATGTGGTCCACTACCAGAACGTCGATCGGCGCCGTGCGCGCTTCCACCCGCAGACCCAGTTGGCGCTGCACTTCCGGGAAAACGTCCGCCACCACGTGATCGCCCAGCGGACCGTCCGCCCGATTCCAGGCGGGCAAAACAAATGCGAAATCATACGATCCTTTGACTCCCGTCATGTCAAGCAGCGGCCGGCTCAGCCCGTTCGATATCAGCCCCATAAGCGCACTGACCGGCTCGTTATACAAAGTCCAGTGCCTGGCCCCCGTCGGATCAACGGTACCCGGGTCCTCGTGCGGCTCGCTCCCCGGCGCAGGATCCTGCAGGCCTTTCGGCCCGCCCTTCGCCACCACCAGCGCGAATACGGGAGAATCCTTCTTTTCAAAATGCACGGCGAGATGAAAACGTTCCACCAGCAGGCTCTGGAACATCGGCAGTAGCTGATCGTGCGTAACGGGGCCAGCCGCTTTCGCAACGATATCGTAACGCGGCGAATCCGAACTGTCCCGAAATGCTGTCGGAATCGAGATCTGGTAATCCTGCAGGTGCCACGCCATCAGGATGCAGAACCTGACGCTCACATTGTGTCCCGTGAGACCTTCCGGGTTCGGAGTCAAAATCTGCGATTGCTCCGGCCGATCGTTCACTTTGATGGAGGCCGCTTCAAAGACTGGCCGGTCCTGACAAAACACCAGCCCCGGCAGCAGCATCACAAGCATCCATCCGCATCGCATGTTTATCAGTTAAACACAACCACCGGATGATAAACATGCGGTAGCGCGATTTTCCCGATCGCCACCAGCGACCCATCCGGTCCGACCGCCTTCACATGCTCC
>Ga0302320_10014343_pt1 | contig 16414 bp, 13 predicted proteins | sample Bog_T0_3_FD_202130 | JGI IMG/M metagenome (GOLD analysis project Ga0302320, IMG submission 202130) | Peat permafrost microbial communities from Stordalen Mire near Abisko, Sweden - Bog_T0_3 | ecosystem: Environmental > Terrestrial > Soil > Wetlands > Peat | place: Sweden: Abisko, Stordalen Mire... | reverse complement strand
ACATAGCAAAACATATTTTAATGCGTTGATTTTGTATTTCTGACGTAAGTTGGTTCATAATAATACCTCCTTTTAAAGGTTGTGATAATAAAAACATACTGATTTAGATAGATCTCTCATAACTTATATTTATATAACCATTGAATTTAGGCCAAAGGTCTAACAGTCAGAACAGGTGTTGCTGATTGTGGTGGCGATATTTCTTCTTTATCTCTCCTACCTTTTACCATTAAATAGTGTGACAATAATGGTTCCATAGCTTGCTGAGTTGTTGCGGCGCATAATCTAACATCAGCATTATCAGGGATCTCAAATGGGATCCCTTGATCTGCGGCGTTTTCCCAAATTTGTTGTTGTAAACAAGAGTTTTCAGCCGGATCGTTTTGTGCTTGCTGTCTTTGGAGTTTTACCATTTTACGATCATTACTTGCTTGCTGTTTTATGCTTCCTAATTGTTCATATAGCTGATTTTGTATTTGTTGTATTTCTATTATTAATTCTTTATGATCCCGCTTTGCTTGTAATTTTATAGATCTTAATTTTTCATCTAATTCGTTTTCTATTTTTTGCATTTCTATAACGGTTGATTTTTGGTATTTTTTTGAGTTCCATCTTATACCATCTAACTGATCATATGCATTACTCTGTATTTGTTGCATTTTTATGATCGTAGCTTCATGAGCCCGATTGGATTGTCGTTGGATAGCTATTAATTCTTCGTCTAGTTTACTTTGTGTTTCTTCAACTAATGTTTTATCTTCTTGCTTTATTTGAATTAATTTGACATATTGCTTATTTTTTATTTTTAACACATCTAACAGCGCTTTTTCTTGTCTTTGTTTTGCCGATTGTTGTTCATCTGCCAAATAATTATTTTGCCTGTTTTTTATTTCTAATATTTCTAACACCTCATTTTCTAGTTGTTGTTCTTCGGCATGTTGTTTTAAAGTTAAATCTGTATTTTGTCTGCTTTTTATTTGTAACACGGTTATCATTAAATTATTTTGTTGTTGTTTGGCTGACTGTTGCTTTTTTGCTAAAACATCATCTGTTACGCTTTTTATTGCCAGTGTTTTTATCAATAAATCCTCTTGTTTGTTTAACAATTCATCTTGTTTATTTAGTAATTTTCGTAAATCTTTTATTACAGCCTCGCATTCTAAGTAAACCTTTAATTTTATTGCTATCAATTCATCGTTTTGTGCATACTGCAAATTTTGCAGATCTTTTACTGCGACTTCACATTCCATTTGAATTTTTTGTTTTATTGTTGTTAATTCATCGTGTCGTTTGTTTTGCAGTTTTTGTAATTCTTCCACTGTAAATTCACAGCCTAATTGAGCCTTGTGTTTTATTGCGGTTAATTCATCATTGCGCTTATCTTGTAATTGTTGGGTTTCTATTAACACCGTTTGATAGTCTGACTGTAGCATTTGCTTAAATATTTGATTTGATAGTGTTTGATTGGTTTGAGGCATAACTATTACTCCTTTAACATATTGTAAAAATAAAATTACCTTAAGTAGTTTTTACAATCTCTCATCCTGACTAATGTCGGTTTTTTTTCTTTTGCTTTTAAAGTTAAAAATAAAACAACGTTTAATAAAAGTCAATTATATTTTTGAAAATATTTTTTATACAAAATTTTACTTTATAAAAAACTCAAACTGCCATTAATTAGTAATTATTATTTTAGCTATAATATATTTGCATAAAACTAATTATGCATTTTTTAAGCAAGATTGTATCTATTGATAACTTAGTGTGAAATAGGTGCATTTAATCGTTTACATAGGAAATTAAGAATGGAAGAAACACCTACAACCAAAGAATTGTCATCACCAGAACGAACTATAGCTCATAATTTATTGTTTTTATTAAAAAAGAAAAATTTGACTCTAACAAATTTAGCTAATCAATCAAATTTACCTAAAGGTACCATTAGCAATATAATTAGCAAACGCGTTCTTGCTCCGACAGTGCCTGTCATGCAAAAAATAGCAAATGTTTTTGAAATGACTATAGATCAAATTATTCAAAAACCATTATCAGACTATGATTACTATCTACACGTTAATAACTTGAATAATGGTTCTTTCTCGAAAATTCCAATTTTAAGCTGGTACAACATTGAACAAATGCTCATAGATCTTACTATTGTCGATAAGAACAATGCTTTTAATGGTTGGCTTAATTTTAATACCTTACCAAAAAAAGGTTGGTTATTTGCCTTGCGTTCAAAATCTAGTTATGAACCCAAAATTCCAGCTAATTCTTTTTTGATTTTTGATCACAACTCAAACCCAGTAGATAACAGCTACGTTTTAGCGCAATATAAAAATAAACAAGAATGTTCTTTAATACAATATTTTTGTGATGGCAATAATGAGTACTTTACTTCGTTATATGAAGATAAAAAAATAATTATTGAACCCGAACAAATAAAATTTTTAGGTGTGTTATTTGTTATTAAATTTGATCCAAATTAAAATAATTATCTACCGCACAAGATGGATAATAATGTATAGCAATGAATTTGCTATGTTTTTTATATGTAAATTGTTAAAATGCATGGGTATTTGCCCACATATTGCATAATCTGACGCAAAACGTTAACTAAATCCGAACCAAAACGATCACTAAATCCGGGCAAAACGATCATTAGATCCGGAGCAAAACGATCGGGCCTCAACGCTCACCAAAACTGATCCACCTGTGCTCATAAAAACTGATCCACTAAATGCGCAGATATAGAAATTAATATGGCTTTTTTAGATGAATAGTTTTATAACCAACACGTTTGAATTAATAGATCTAATAGGTGTAATGTCTCAAGAAATTTAACTCTATACACATGTTGTTGTAACCAAACAAGTATTTTTAATTTTTTTACTTATATTTTTAAAATTATTATTGTTAAATAAACAGCCAGCTGTTGATGAAGTGTTGGTAAAGCTGTGGGCAATAATGTGTAAAAATTCCTTTAATTTTTGCACATTTTGTCCATCAGCTTTATCAATACGTATCGTAGATTCATCAATAGCTTCATTTCTTAAAAACTAAAAAAATGAGATACTAGCATGTAGAAGCTGCAACAGGTAAAGCTCCTTTAGCTGTCATGGTGTGGATAATAAAAAATATTATTGAATTTTTTTAGTTCTGATAAACTACTTGGATTAGTAACAATTCATGAAAATTATTTATTAGGCTTTCCCGGTTTAATTGCAGCATGTTGTTTAATAGCTTTTTTGCTTTTAATAGAATCTATTGTAGATTGTGGTTCTCTTAAACTTGGGCCGTTAATATTAATAACAGTACAATGGTGTTTAATACGATCAAGCATTGCATCTACTAGTTCTTTATGTTTAAACACATCATACCAGGCTTCAAAGTTAAGGTTGGTTGTAATTATGGTAGATTTTTTCTGATAACGCATATCTATAAGCTTAAAAAAAATATTAATTTGCTCTGATGTTAGGGTTAGGTAACCAAGTTCATCAATTATAATGACGTCATAGTTGCACAAGGAAATTAATAATCTAGATGTGGTTCTGTCAGCAAGCGATGCATACAATTCGTTCAGTAAATCTTGCGCATTATAAAATTTGCCACGATAACCATTTAACAAGGCCGCGCGTAGTAAGCCCATTGCTATGCCAGATTTGCCGGCACCAGGTTTGCCGATCAAAATTACATTTTCACTACGTTCAATAAATGTTAGATTTGCCAATCCCATTATTTGAGTTTTATTAATGCCAGGTTGCCGTTTAAATGGAAAGGTATCAAGCGTCCAACTCCATGGTAATTTAGCATTTTTAATTCTATTTGCTAAGTTGCGTTCTTGTTGATCACGATATTCTGCTTCAAGAAGTTCCACTAATATATCAGATACAGATTTGCCGTGTTTCTCCGCATCGTTTAATGATTCTTCTATACGCTCTGCCATGCCTCTAAGACGTAAATTATCTAAAAGCGCTTTTATTCTTTCTCTCATACATCACCACTTGTTAAATTAAAATAATTGCCAGCTACTGATTTTATAATAAGTTCTTCTACGCGATTTAAATCGTATAGCCCATATTTTTGAGCTTGTGTAATAGCGTGTAAAAACGCATCTTGAGGATAAGTACGCTTGTAGAACAATAATCTATTTATTGCCCAACCACCTCTGCCTCGCACATGTTTTTTTAAATCACTTAGGTATAAATCTAAAATTTTATGATAATTGCGTAATGTATTTTCCGCATCATTAGCTGCTTTGTGTAATATTCTGGTGTAATTTTTTACGTGATGAGCAGCCAGACAACTTTTTTGGTTTCTAATGCCTATTAAACGGCGATGTATGGCAATTTCTTTATGCTGATAGAATATTCGTACCTCTTCTGGATATTTATAGATGTCTAATTTTCTACCAATTAACTCTGCTGGCGCTGAATACCTATTGTTATCTAAATTTATAAAACCATTAGAATCTACTTGACGTTGATAGTGTTCGTAGATTGGTGGCAACACCTCGGGCAAAAGCCCTAAATATATTTTTTCTTGTGCATAAGCATATTTTGGTGCCATGCCTAATTCTCGCTTTTCTTTACTGTTAGCATATGAGCACCAACACAATGCCTGGCAATTTAGATCATCCCAATTTTTAAATGTCCGTCCAGCTAAAAAATTGGTTTCGATATAATAAAATGGTCTTTCAATTTTACCCTTGCGATTTGGATCGTTAACACGATGTGCCACAAATTCAAAATTAAACATGCGTGCAAAAGTATTCATCTCTGGAGAAAAAACAGCATCAGAGCCACTACCAGAAGCAACAATCACGCTAGTATTGTCAATTATACAACGCTGGCAGCTACCACCCATAAACTCCAATGCCGCTTTAAGAAATGTTTTAGCTTCAAAGCGAGTAAAGCATTGGTAATACTGAACATAGATCATACGGCTATAGCCAAATATTAATGATGCGCATTGTGCTTTAATTTTTTGTTCACCCACTAATATATTATGTGGCGATGTATCATGTTGCATTTCTTCTCCTGGCTCAAAAACATATTCACCAAATCTTTTGGCCGGCTTGCGAAGATTTGCATCCTGTATAAGTCTGGTTAATGTGCTGTATGCAATATCAACTTTATATTCATCTTTTAAAACTTCGTGAATACGTACTGCATTACCAAGGCAACGACTAAATAATTCTGTAACTATTAGTATGATTTCACTATTCTGATTATCTATCGGTTTTTGCGGAACATCTGAACCATGAAGTAAAACGTTCTTAATAGTATTGCGTGACATTTTAAGCATAACGCTAATTTCTCGCTTGGATTTGCCTTTACTATGCAGGCAAAGTATTGTCTTGCGTATTTCCGAATCTAGCATTTGTCAGCTTCTCCACTATATTTATTAACGTATTAAATTGTATTTTTGCTTTATTAAATTTTTGCAGCAATTCTTGTGTTTCCATTTCTTTTTGATTTTGATAAAAAATTATTGGCGCTAGTAAAGATAATTCTGACAACCAAGATATTATCAAAGCTAATTTATATCGCCATTTACCTTCTGGGCCATCCTTTAAAATTATTGCCTGTTTGTCAGCATCTGTAATTTTCTTGGCTTTAAAAAATAATTCCGGATTATTGATCATGTTAGTGCGCTCTTTGATATTAGAGCTCTGATAATGTTTGTAAAATGTGTCCATATCTCGCGTTCGTTGAGCATTTTTTAAAAGGTAATTTAACAACGCCTGCGCATGTTCCGGTATGGCGCGCGCCATAGGCTCTATCACCCGCGATGCAACCCATATTGAAATTTTGCCATTAGACATAGCTTGTAAAGCATTGTCTGGTAAAAATTCAATTAACGATAATCTGCGGCTTACCCAGCTTTGATCTCGTCCTACTCGTTTAGATAAGTCCGTTTGCGAAAGACCATGCTGGGTGTGCAGTTCTTTTAGTAATAACGCCTCTTCAAAAGTCTCTAAGGCTCGCCCAGAATGATTTTTTAAAACCATCAGCAAAGCTTCAGCTACATCACACTGCCAGACTTCAGCTATAATTGTATCCTTACCGAGGCGTTTTAGTGCTTGCACCCGCAAATACCCATCTATAATGATCCACTTTTGCTGGCTGTCTGGAACAACTATCACCGGCATTAACTGGCCATTTTGCTCTATTGAATTTGCAAGACGATCCCTAGCACTAGCTTTATGAAAGCGCAAATGTGCGTATTGCAGATTTAAACAGTGATGTTCAACTGTTAATAATTTTTTAGTTATATTTTCCATGTGGTTAATTTACCAGTCATAAATATGCTTGGCTATAAAGTCATATCTTTGCAAACCGAATAAATATTCGTATTTATTGGTAATTCATTGAAATAATCGCAATATTTACAATTAACGCGTCGCTCTTTGCAAACCCACAGCCCTCTGGTATTAATCGGTAAACTCCTGATTTTATCTGGGGTTCAGAGGTTAACGCGTCGTTCTTTGCAAACCGTGACATATTAGCATTTTGCTTATGTGCCGTAGCTTTGCGCTTACGTTCCTTGCTCTTGCGGCGATTTTGCTCAACATATTTGGGGTGAGAATTACGATAATTGCTGCAATAACCTCTATTGTTATTTCTCCATCTTTTGCAAGCTTCGTTATGGTTGTATTTATAATCAGGATCACTGCTACGTTTCTTCTTGTGCCATAGATTTTTACGTATGTTTTGGCATTGGCGCTGACTACAATATTGTTGATTTGGATTTCTCTTAGATATAAACGCACAACAACAATTAAGACAGGTTGATTTAATTACTCTGTTCATGATTTGACCAATTTAAATAAGATAGTGGTTAAATCATAAGGTTACTAAATTTTGCTTGTTACTTAGATGGCTTCTATTAGTGGTGGATCACTTTTTTGAGCAGAAGGTGGATCAATTTAGATTAGCGCTGAGGTCGGCAAATCTGAATCAAAACGATCATAAAATCTGGAACAAAACGATCACCAAATCCGGAGAAAACGATCACTAAATTTAGCAATAAATTGAACTATTGAGTTTGCTATAAATAGTGACGCATCCATCTTATTTTTTAGTTAACTTAATTTTATGATTTTCCATTTATAACTAATTTATAGATGGAGAATTGATATGGTAATGCCGGAGTTAAATATGAAAAACATTATAGAAGTATTACGACTAAAACTTGATTTAAACTTAAGTCATAGAGATATTGCGCATAGTTTAAATTTGTCTGCTAGCAGCGTTAGCAAATATATTTCATTATTTCAAAATTCAAAACTATCTTGGCCTTTGCCAACAGATATTAGTAACACTCAAATGCATGAATTGCTATTTAAATCTATCAAAGAAAAAAACAAACAACCATCTGAGATTACTAAACAAACGCCAATAGATTGTGATTATATACATAAAGAACTTAAAAGAAAAAGTGTAACTTTAAGATTGTTATGGGAAGAATATAGTAAAACTAATATTGGTAAAGCATACAGTAAAAGTCAATTTTGTGCAATTTATAAATCTTGGTGTAAATTGCGTAATATTAGTATGCGACAACACCACAAAGCAGGTGATAAATTATTTATCGATTATTCTGGGCAGACTATGCTAATTATTGATAAAGATACTGGAGAAGGAAGAAAAGCAGAAATATTTTTAGCAGTATTAGGAGCTTCATCATATATTTTTGCAGAAGCTACTTGGACACAAAGTTCAGTTGATTGGATTGCGTCTCATATACGTGCTTTCGAGTATTTTGGCGGGTTACCTTGTTTATTGGTTCCTGACAATTTGAAATCTGCTATTACTACAGCATGTAAATATGAACCTAAAGAAAATTCTAGTTATGCTGAATTAGCTAGGCATTATGACACTGCTATATTACCAGCAAGACCAAGAAAACCAAAAGATAAATCTAAAGCTGAAGGATCAGTTTTACATGTAGAGCGTAGAATTTTAGCTAGGCTAAGAAATATGACTTTTTTTAGTTTATACGAATTAAATGAACAAATAAGCAAAATTCTAAAAGAAATAAATAATGAACCATTTCAAAAGATGCCAAATCAAAGTAGGAATAGTTTATTTCTAGAATTAGATAAGCCAGCATTAAAACCATTACCTCAACATAAATTTGAATTTATAGAACTTAAAGATGCAATAGTTCATATAGATTATCATGTAGAAACGCATGGTTATTATTACTCTGTACCATATCAGTTAGTGGGTAAAGTTGTAGAATTAAAAATTACACCTACGATAGTAGAAATATTTTATGATGGAAAAATAGTAGCTAATCATATTCGTGGTTATAAACGTGGTGGATTTGCAACTGTCACTGAGCATATGCCAGATCGACATAAATATCATGAAGGATGGAATCCTGGCAGATTTTTAAATTGGGCTGTTACTATAGGACCAGAAACAGTTAAAACAGTTCAACATATAATAGCAAAAAAGAAACATCAAGAACAAAGTTATAGAGCTTGTTTGGGTTTACTAAGTCTTGCTAAAAAATTTAATAATAAAAGACTTGAAACAGCCTGTACTCTTGCGAATAAAGTTGGTTCTTACAATTACCATACGATTGTTACTATTTTAAAAAATGGAACTGATCAATTACAACAAAATACTGAACAAGAAGATAAAAAATTTATTAATCATGAAAACATAAGGGGGCCAGAATATTTTAAATAAATTTAACAATAACAAATATAAAAAATAAGGAGGATAAAAATGTACTAAAGAAGATAACATTAAAACAGAATATTTTTGTTTAACACCAATTATGGTTGTAAATAATATAGTTTTTTTAATTGGTGTTGAATAATTGTTTATAAATCAATTAAAAATTAATTAAAAAAAGGAGACATTTATGTCAATCAATACAACTATTGAGCAATTAAAAAAAATTAAATTGACTGGTATGGTGACAGCATTAGAAGAATTAATAAAACAACCAGAATCATATAATTTATCTTTTGAAGAAAGATTAGGCATTTTAATTGACAGAGAAATAATTTGTAGAGAAAATGCTAGAAAAAAAAGATTATTAAGTTATGCTAAATTACGAACAGCTCACGCTTGTGTAGAAGATATTATTTATCAACCAATTAGAAGTTTAGATCGTCAAAAAATGATTTCTTTTAGTAGTTGTGATTGGATCAGAAGACAACAAAATTTAATACTAACCGGCTCTACAGGCACAGGAAAAACTTTTGTAGCTTGCGCATTAGGTCAACAAGCCTGTAGGCAAGGAATTAGTGTTAGATATTTTAGAGTACCAAGATTACTAGAAGACTTAAAAATTGCTCAAGCAAAAGGAGAATATAATAAATTTTTAAATATTGTTTCTAAGACAGAACTCTTAATTTTGGATGACTGGGGAATAAATCAATTGAAACCAACAGAACGAACAGACATACTTGAAATATTGGAAGCACGTCATGCATCAAAGGCTACCATGATAGCTGCTCAACTACCTGTGCCAAGTTGGCACGAATATATTGGTGATGCAACAATTGCTGATGCTGTGTTAGATCGTATTTTAAGTAATGCTCATAGACTAGAAATTAAAGGTCCTTCTATGAGAGAAAAAACAGTATTACTTGACTAAAAATAAATATTTTTGTTTAATAAATTTTAATAAAAAATTAATTAAAAAGAAGTTGTGGATAAAGTGATCGTTTTGATCCGGATTTGATGATCGTTTTCATCGGAATATGCACACATATTGTAAATTAGGGTGCGACTAAAAGTGTCACTTATCCAGGTCACGATGCTTTTCTCCAATAAGTATCCCAATCTCCATTATTTGCTCTACAAATTCTTAAAGCCAACATATCAGAACAATTATCTTCTCTCCACCAAGAACCAGCTATCTTTAGCCTATTTTGAGAAATATAACGATGTGCGCTTTCTATTTCTCCAAAGCCAACGGGTAAGTCATTTTCTATAGCCCCCTTACAATCTAAATAATTTGGACGATTATTAATATATCTATAGCAAGCTCTAACTGGTGCTTCTTTATCTTCAATAGCATCTGGCTCTAAGTATAATTTTAAATTTGTTAAAATTGTTTGCGATTGATTCTGTTTTAATAATTCTTTTTGTTCGTTTACCCAGTTCTTCTCGTTGCCTTTAGCACATAAAGGCGCCGCTGCCGATAAATATTCACACATATGATAAAGATCTATTAAATATGTTCCATTTGCTCCAAACTGATCATTTATTTGATCAGCTATCCATGCTGCACCGTCTCCAATACAATGTACTTTAGTATTTTTATCATAACCTACTCGTTTAACGCACTGATATAATTTTTGTCCAGCTTCTTCTGTAGAACCAATTATCCCTGCAAATATTGGTGTTGCACTGCCTTTCTCATGAGCTAAACTAAGTCGCATTTCTTTATAATAGGTTGATTTATGTTTACGTTTATCAAATTTTTCTTCAGTATTTAATGGTTTTTTATCATATGAAACTAGAGGAACCATACTCCCATCAATTTCTCCAATTATTATAGCCTTAGCTTCAGTATTTTTTATAAAATCTTTTTCCATTATCTTTATTTCGTGCCCATGATGTTCGGTAATTTTCCTAGCTGAATCTATTGGAACTTCAATACCATAATGTTCTTTTAATTTACTGTTAATTTTATTAAAAGGAACATCTGCCCCAAAATCAGTTATGGCTTTTTGTAATGGTATAGAATATTCACGACAACCTATACCTGCCAAAATAGAAAATGGTCTAAATCTTTGTTTTCTCACTTTATCAAAAAACATTAACTCTTCTACCTCTACCGATCCAAAGGTGGTATGCCAATGGAGCTTTTTTTTCCATTAAGACGAACTTCTTTTACTTTTTTTCTATAATTTGTTCCAGCTTTTTTATTTTGTTCATTAGCCCAGCTTTGTATAGTTTCTTTACCTAATACTCTAATATCATCTATTATTTGTTGTTCAGCTTCATGTGCTGACATTATTTTTTCATCAGAATTTTTAACTGTAGCCAACATTTTTTTTATTTGTTCAAACATTTTTGGATGTTCAGCTAAATCTTTTATAAGAGAAATATATTCTTCATTCATATCAAATCTCCTCATAATTTATGGCTGCTAAAATTGAGTTAATATCTATTTGTAACATCTGCCATAATTTTTGACTAGATCTAATTTACATAAGTGACACTTTTAGTCGCACCCTGTAAATTAAACAAAAAATTAATCTATTAGCAAATACCCATATTTTAAATGGGTAAGTATCTATAACCCAAAATTGTTTTATGCTGCTTTTTACGTAAGTAAGCAATTCTAATTCTAATATTAATAGTAATATTATATATATATAAACTACTACTATTAGACCCCTTTAAACAAAAAGGGTCTATAAATCCCTTTTATATAAATGGGGCACTCTATCATTTATTATTTTTTATTAATATATAACTATTTTTTTGAAGAACATGATTAAAGGTTTATAGACCCCTTTTATTTAATCATGTCTATAAACCCTTATTCTATTCAGGCCGATCAATAATATTGATCAACCTCATTTATAGATATGGTTGATCAATATCATTTATAAACCATGTTGATCAACCCCTTTAATGTTTGTAATTTGTCTGCCATATAAAGATGTATGTTTTCAACTTTGGACAAAATAATGACCCACACTATTACGTGCGACCTTAAAATTTTTCTAAATTTTTTAAAAATATTATGATTTTTTTAAGAGGCTTCTAAAAACCGGGTCTTTTGTGTCTTAAAAATTATAGGATATTTAATTCTTTTGGTTTGTGTATCTCCTGTTTGCCTACCAAGCGGAATACCTCTGGGTTTTGGGCAAGATGCTGGCGTGCCAATTTTTCTAGTTATTTCTAAAAATGATTTGTGTACTTGTCTCGGAGATTTTTCTAATTTAGTGTTAGCTCGCATTTGTGGTAAATATTTTTCCCAAGCTCTTGGATGATTATTTGCTAATTCTCTGGGCATATATAACTGAGCTTGTGCTAATGATACTATTTGCCACCATGATTCTTCGTGTTTAACATCTGTTGTCTGAAATTTATCCATTAATAATCTACTTTTTCCAAATTTAAAAAAATGTTCTATATCATAGCGTTGCCTATAGCTAAAAAATATCTGGCTGAGGGTTATTTCTTTTCGTCTCTTTCCAGCAACCATTAACCACATTGTTTTAAAAATTTGCTTGTTGTTTTCGTCGAATAAGTTAATTTTTACTAAAGTAAATGGATTTTTATGTAAAGAAATATTATTTTTTTGTCTTATTAACATATTGTTCCAACAGCTAATTTTAGCTGTATAATTTTTGCCTTTTTTAGTTTTAACAGTTTCTTTTATGGTTTCGTCTGGCGTACTCCATGTACTGCTATCTTTACATTTAAATTCTTTTCCATACTTTGCAACATGACCTCGAGATCGTTTACCGTACTTTGGTTTTTCTGGTGCTTGATGATAAAAAATTCGATTACTTCTTAATCTGGCAATAAAGATTGCATTATCGTATTGTGTTGTTGTATCAATAAATTCATGGGCGCTATATGCCGAATCTGCTACAACTACGCTTAATTCTTGTGAAAATTCTGGCATTATGTTTTTTAATTGTTTAGCACCAACGTTAAAACCCCTACGACAATGTTGCAAACTTTGAGTGTTTTTCGAATAATTATCAATATTCTCAAGCTTTGGCATATCTTGTATCCTAAAAACAACTTTTACATCTTCTTTGTTAATTTCGATACGTTTAATTAGCATTCTTATAATATCACGTTTAGTGTTCCAATCTACGTCTATATGATCAAGATTTTTTTCTATACTAGCAGTAAACTCCTCTAAATTAGTTACAATAAGTGTTAAATCTTTTTTTAAATTTTCTTGATCTGTTATATTTTTATTTTGCTCTTCAATCATTTGTAAATGTTGTTTCATTGTCTTAATTCTAGGTTCAAATTCTGTCTTATCAATATATTGTTGAGCATAACTATCAATTAATCTTTCGATTCCCTTTTTTAATTTGTTTGCCTGATTTTTAAGAGAATCTTTAGTATGATCTAATGGTGATTTTTCTAAATTTAAAATTCGTCTTTGATATTCTTCTAAAATTCTGTGTGGGTTTTTTAATAAATGTTTTACTTCTTCCCATATTGCTGTTTCCAAAATATCTGCACGAATTTGATTATTGTTACAAATTTTATTACCTCCAAAATGATTAGAATCTGTTCCTGCACAACGGTAATATGTGTAATGATGGATTTTGTCTCCTTTTTCTTTTATTACTGGTTTACCATAATAAGCATAATGACAACATTGACAAACTATTAATCCTTGTAACAAATACATCGCTCCTCGGCTTCTTGCTCTTGCTGTTTTTCTATTTTCTTCTAGTTGCTCTTGAACAGCATCAAACGTATCTTCATCTATAATCGCAGGAACAGACATGTAAATCCAATTTTCTTTTCCAGTGTGAATAACAGAATAATTTTGTTTAGGTTGTTCGCAAGAGTTCTTCGCTGGTCTAAGAGATTTAATTCTTGTTACAGATTTTCTTCTACCAAAAGCTGCCTGACCTTTATAAGCAGGATTTTGTAACATAGCCCAAATTGAACCTTTATTCCAATAAGATTTTCCTTTCGGTGATTGTATATTCATACCTTTAAGTCTACGGCAAACTTCTCCAATACTTAATCTATCTTTACTGATCCAAGAAAATATTTTCTTAATAACTTCAGCTGCTTCAATATTAATTTCATAAAGAGCTTGCCCACCGCCTTCATGTTTAGTGATATATTTATATCCATAAGGTGCTGCACTTAACGTAGTTATATTTCCTCTTTTAGCACCATGAATTTTTCCTCTACGATTTCTTTCCATAATTTTTGTTCGTTCATATTCAGCAATCATACCTTGCATTTGCAATAATAAATGAGACTCTGGACTATTGTTTGTTTGGCAATTTAAAAAAATAATTTCTACATTAGCTTTTTGAAATTCTTCAAGTAAAAGCATTTGGTAAGCATATTTACGTGACAATCGATCAGGTGAATGGATATAAATTTTATCAACTTTACCTTCTGATACTTTATCACGTAATTGTTCTAAAGCTGGTCTTGCTAAATTTGATCCACTATAACCATTATCAATAAATTTATACTCATCGATTAATTTGTATCCGTCTGCATTAATTCTAGTTTCTAAAGCTTCTACTTGACTTAATATTGTATTTTCTTGTGCTTGTTTTTCTGAAGAAACTCTTGCATATAATGAAGCTACTATCATTTTAAATCTCCTTATGCTTTTTTAACAATTTTTTTTAATTCATTATTTTCTTTTGGTATATCAGAATTTATCTGATATTGTATTTTTGGAATTATTTTTTCATAAACATCCATTAAATAATTTTTTGCTAATCTATTACATTCATAACCAGTCTGTAGTTTCAACTTCATGTTTTTCATGATTTATTTTACTCCTTAACTGTTAATGCCTTATTTATATAAGACACTAACCAAGAGCATTTATAAAGATGTGTAACTGGATAAGTAAAGAAAGTTTTAGGATCGGCTCGTAATATAGTTTTAGGAATAACTTTTATAAAATTTAATTTGTTTGCAACATTGTCGTAGGAGTTTATGCCTTTTTCATCTGACACAACACGTTTAGTTGATAAAGGCAAAAACCAACAAGGCTCGTTTGGTTTTAAAGATTTTTCTGGCAAATAACCAAAAATACTGTATTGATGTCCTACTGTTATTGGTTTGTTACCTGGAGTAGGATTGGGAGCATGAACAACGCTTCTGTCTTTTAAAGTTCTGGCGTATTTTCGTGGAGCAGGCGTACAATCTAGAGCAAATAGATGGTAGGGTCTACTGGAGGTAATTGGTTTACAACATTTAATTAACGTTTGTTCAATTTGTTGTTTATCATTAATTTCAAAATTAGTTATGGCATCACTAATACTACTATAACGATGTCTAAAATTTGGACTTAAAGAAAGCTCAGTTATGCTAGTAGCATTAATATTTCCGGCTATAGAGTCAATTAATTCCATAGTTGCATCTGCTCGATATTTAAAAGCAAAAAAAAGTTGTTCGCGAAAATTCTTAATTTCTGATATTGTTTGATCTGACATAGAAAGAGCTCCTTATTTTTGGTTCAAAACAAATAATTTAACTCTTTCTGTGTCTTTTATCTATAATTTATTTAGTTGTATAGAATACTTTTTTTGTAATATTAGTAATTTTTGTCCAAAGTTGAATATGTTGTTAGTTTGGATTTGAAAATTTTTTAATAACAATGATTATCAAGATGTTTTCGAATTGGTTAGGTTAGGTAATGTTGTTTTTTATTAGGCCATATTGTTTGATTAAAATAGGTTCTGAGCAAAACTTTTTTCGGCGTGAGATTTTTAGTTCCTTGAGAGCTAGATGTAATAGAATGTATGATTTCTTCCGTTGTTTCTGTAGATAAGCTGTTATACCAATCAGAAAAAGCTAAAACAAAAGCTTCTTCTTGGAGTTTTTCTAACCGTTCTTTCTGTTCTTTTAAATTTTTAATAATGTTTTCTTGAGCAATTTCTTGGGTAGTTCTATAATTTGTTTCAATCCATGCTTCTCCTTTGCGAAGCACACCAATGAGGACAGAAAGAGGGCTGTCATAGTTTTTAACTTTTTGGTTGAATTTTAGGCCGTATGCAAAATGAAAAATAGATTCTTGAACAACAATAGGTGTATTCTTAGGTTTTAATTGTAAAATATGTTTTTTATTTAAACCAATATGCTCTAGTTGGCTAATGTCTATATTATCCCACTCGGTTTCTTGTTTAATCGTTGTGGTATTCATATTTTCGGTTTTTTGTATAGCTAAGGATTTGTTTTCATAAGCAATCTTTAATTCGTTAAAAAGATTAGTGGTTATTTTAAATTTAGACCAACCAGTCTTTCCTGGACGAAAGTCTATCCTTTCTATCAGAAAATTTCTTAAAAGAAATCTTGTTGCCGTTTTGACCGAATCTTTAGAAAGTTTAAGGAAAGCCATTATTTCAGAGCGTGTTATTTTTTCCGTTATATTGTTTGGTTCGTTTTTAGATGATTCAAAAATATACTGTGCTACTTTTAATGGATTGCTGCGCAAGTCTTTTAAAGATAAAGTGTTGTTTGGCTCTTTTTTTTCAAAAACAAAAGATCTGTTTTCTTTTAAATATCCTTGGGGCGTTATTGGGTAATCTGAGATCCAATCTCTTCTTTTTTTCCCTTCAGGTTTATTAATTTCCGTTTGGGCATGTTTTTGTTTGTTTTCGTTTATATTAATTGGAACATTTAATGATTCTGCTATTTGAGTTAGGTTGGCCATAATTAGTGTTCCTGTTGTTATTTTTGGTTGAATA
>Ga0302320_10014342_pt1 | contig 16415 bp, 12 predicted proteins | sample Bog_T0_3_FD_202130 | JGI IMG/M metagenome (GOLD analysis project Ga0302320, IMG submission 202130) | Peat permafrost microbial communities from Stordalen Mire near Abisko, Sweden - Bog_T0_3 | ecosystem: Environmental > Terrestrial > Soil > Wetlands > Peat | place: Sweden: Abisko, Stordalen Mire... | reverse complement strand
GCCCGTGAAGAAGCGCCCATTGTACTCGGGGTCCCCCGCCACAAAGCGGTCGTACATCCGTGAGGGGCTCATCTGCATGCGCGAAACCTACCACCTCCTCCGTCTTCTGTCGTCCGGAATCCTTCGGTGCAATTTCTCAGTCGAGCTCTTCGACGGTGACGCCCGTCTCAAGCGAATGCCCGCCGCCGCCGCTGAAGAGGCCCTTGACCGGGCTGACATCGGAAAAATCCCTGCCGCGGGCGACCACGATGTGGCCCGTCCCCACAAAGCAGGCGTTGGTGGGATCGTAGTCCACCCAGCCGGTCCCGGGGACATAGGCGGACACCCATGCGTGCGAGGCGTCGGCCCCTACAAGGCGGGGCTGGCCGGCGGGCGGCCTGGTGAGCAGGTAGCCGCTCACGTAGGCCGCGGGCAGACGCCGCTGGCGGAGGAGACTGATGAATAGGTGCGCGAAGTCCTGGCAGACCCCGCGCCGCTGCGCGACGACCTCCCCGAGCGGGACCGATACCCAGGTGGCCTCCCGGTCGAAGACAAACGCCTTGTGGAAGCGCGCGCCCACGATTGCGAGCCAGTCCATGACGCTGGTTCCGAGTGCCATGCCGCCATCGAGCTCATCGCCAAGGGACCGGGCCTCCTGAAGCAGGGGAACCATCGGCGACGCATGCAGGAACTGTTCGAGCGAGAATTCGCCGCCCGCCACCGCCATGTCCACAAGGGACGGGATCTCCCCGATCCCGGGCGTGAGGCCGGCCATGGGCAGGATCGTCTCCTCGCGGCTGACGACGCTGCGGCTCGTGATGGTCAGCTCACGGTGCGGCTCGCGCAGGGTGAACAGGTGTTGCTTGTTTCCAAAGAAGTCGATCCGCGACGTGAGGTCCATCGGGTGCGGCGACACATGGAGTTCGAACGCGTCGCAATGCTGGACCGCCTCGTTGCGCGGCTGCAGGTGAAGCGCCTGCCACGCGGCGCTTGCGGACGACTCGTGCGAATAGTTTGTCTCGTGGACTACGCTGTAGCGGGGCATGGGCGTGCTTCAGGCCCTCCGGGCGGCTTCCGTGGGCTCGGAGTGGCTGAAATAGATCTGGGTCAGCCGGTCGTTGAGTTCCGCCAGGGTCGCCTCCGTTCCCGCAAAGAATTCCCGGGCGAGGCCCGGGCCTGCCGCGAGCAGGGACGGTTCGACCAGCTTGGCGTTGCTGACCAGACGGAAGGCCGTCGCTCGCAGGGCCTGGACCGATCTCGGCGCCAACTCCTCGGGCAGGGCGGCGGCGTGCTCGGCGATGCGCTCAGCCTGAAAGCGCAGGCCGCGCGGGTTCTCGGGAGCGCCGATAAGCCACGCGAGGATGGAGGCCGGCTGGCAGACGCCATGGTAGATGCTCCGGTAGGTGAAGAGGCTGTCCGTAAAGTGCAGAAGCGTCTGCAGCCGGAATTCGCTCGGCGGGACAAGCCCCTCGCCCTCCCGCCGCTCGGGCACGAGGAACCTTCCGGCGAGGTAAACAATGTGCCGGGCCCGCTCGATCCGCCGGCCGAGCTTGAGGAAATGCCATCCGGTGTCGTGGGGGAGGGTCTCGCTGCCCAACGCCTCCAGGGAGGCGAGCTGTTGCCCCAGGTCGGATTCAAGCTGCGGGTGCCCCTGGGCCGCTATGGCCCGCAGGCGACGCAGGATCCTCCAGAATTCCGGGGGAAGGTGAACCTTCACCTGGTCCAGGACCCGGATCAGGTGCGCCAGGTTCGCGGCAAGGCTCCCAGGGTGGTCCGGATCGTCGGCCTCTAGGCGTATCTGGGTCGCGAGCTCGGCCGTGGTTGCCGCCTCGTCGGCGTTCCCGTGCTGGGCGGCGTGCAGGATGCGCAGCGAATCCTGCACGACCGCGGGATCGAGCGCTGCGACCTCGTCCCGCAGCAGCGGGTCGAGCTCATTGAGAAGCCGGATCATCTGGGCCGTCCGCTCCAGGTAGCGCCCAAGCCAGTAGAGATTGTCCGCGAGCCGGCTCGGCGTGCTCTCCGGGCGCTGGTAACCGGCCGTTGGGTCGACCGGCGGCATCGGGAAGCGGTCGTCCCCGGAGCCGCCGGACAAAATCCAGGTGTCCTTGGTTGCGCTGCCCCGCTGGAGCGAAACGATCGCGTCTGCGCCGGTGGGATCGAACCGCGTCAGCCCCCCGGGCATGACCCGGTACTCGCCATCGTGCCAGGCAACAAACAGGCGCATGACAAACGGGACCGGGCGCAGGCCGTCCCCGGCCCAGGCGGGAGTCGTGCCGAGGAGGACCCTCTCCTGCCCGCAGAACTCGCCGGGCCGGGCGGCGATGGTCGCGGCGAGGGCGTCCCTCTCCCGGTCGGTGAGCAGCGCTCCATAGCGGGTGGCGAGGGTGCCCCGCTCCCGGAACGACGGCTTGACCACCAGGGACGAAAGGTTGTCGAGGACGTAGTCCCTCGCTTCCCGATGGCCGCACCACCAGGTTGCGACACTCGGCAGGCTCAGATCCTCGCCGAGCACGGACCGGCAGAGCGGCTCCAGGAAAGCGAGCAGGCAGGAGCTTTCCAGGGCCGCGCCGCCAAGCTGATTTGCTATCGCGATGTGGCCGCCCTGGGCCGCGTGCACGAGCCCGGGCACGCCGAGCACGGATTGGGGGTTCAGCTCAAGGGGATCGCAGAACCCGGAATCGACCCTGCGCACGATCGTGTCGACGCGCTTCAACCCACCCACCGTTCGAAGGAAGACCTGGCGGTCTCGCGTGGTCAGATCCGCGCCCTCGACCAGAGGGTGGCACAGGAAGCGCGCGAGGTAGGCGTGCTCGAAGTACGTTTCATTGGCTGGACCCGGCGTCAGGAACACGATGCGCGGCTCCTCTCCCCAGGTTGGGTTCGAAGCCAAGTCCGCGAGGGAGGCGCGAAAGTCGCGGAAAAACCTGTCGAGGCGCTCCGCCTTCGAGCGGTGGAACTCGCGAGACAGGGCGGTCCGGACGATCAGCCGGTTCTGCAGGGAGTAACCGAGACCGGACGGGGCGTCCAGACGGTCCTGCAGCACCCACCACTGGCCGTCCGGCGACCGGGCGATGTCGGCCGCGTAGTGGTGCAGGAACACCCCCCGCTGGTTCCCAAGGCCGGCGCACGGCCTGAGAAAGTGGGGGTTGGCCATGGCCAGCTGGGGCGGCAGGATTCCGTTGCGCAGGAATTTCTGCGGGCCGTAGAGGTCGGAGAGGAGCGTGTTGTACAGCCGGGCGCGCTGCCGGAGGCCTCCGGCCAGCTGCTCCCAGTCGGCGGGGCCCACAAGCTGGGGGACGACGTCGAGGGGCCAGGGCTTGGGCTCCGACCGTTCCCCGGCGTAGACGTTCATGCTGACGTCCTGCTCCAGGACGGCACGCGCGCAGGCGTCGGCCGCGGCCCTCAAGGTAGCGGACGGGTCCGGGCCCAGTCCCCTGAGAAAACCGGCCCAGTGAGGCCGCAGGTTTCCGTCGTCGTCCCTGCATTCGTCATAGCGCCCGGGAATCCCCGAGTAACCCGGCAGGGGATCGTCCAATGCAGTCGCAGGGGCGGAATGGGCCATCGGTGCAGCTATCCCTGCACTCCCTTGGCCTTCGCGGCAAGCCGCAGGTCGACCGTAAAGCGAAATTCCGGGAGCTCGGCGCCGACCTCGCGGAGCTTGATCTGGCCCGGCGTGTGCCCCTGCGGGAAGAACCGGGCGAGCCTGCGGCTCTCGGCCTCATAGGAGTTCACCGGCATCTTCGCGTAGTTGCGGCCCCCGGGGTGCGCCACGTGGTAGGTGCAGCCTCCGATCGAGCGGCCGTTCCACGTGTCGACGAGATCGAACACAAGCGGAGTGTCTATGCCGATGGTCGGGTGCAGGGCCGAGGGCGGCTGCCATGCGCGGTATCGGACGCCCGCAAGGTACTCCCCGGCGGGGCCGGTCGCGTGGAGCGGGACCAGGATCCCGTTGCAGGAAACCTGGTAGCGCTCGGGCGCCACCCCTGAGAGTTTCACCTGGAGGCGCTCCACCGACGAATCGACGAAACGGACCGTCCCGCCGACATTCTCCTCGCCCATCACGTGCCAGGGCTCGAGGGCCTGGCGCAGCTCGAGTTCCATCTCCCGGCAGCGGACGCGGCCGAAGACGGGGAAGCGAAACTCGAGGTGCGGCGCAAACCAGGCCTCCTCGAACGGCAAGTCCCACTCCCTGAGGTCGGCCACGATTTCGCCGAGGTCCGCGGCGAGGAAATGCGGGAGCATGAACCGGTCGTGCAGCTCGGTTCCCCAGCGCGCCAGCCGGCGCGGGGAGAACGGATGCTCCCAGAAGCGGGCGACGAGCGCCCGGAGCAGCAGCTGCTGGACGAGGCTCATCCGCGGGTGCGGAGGCATCTCGAAGCCACGGAATTCGAGCAGGCCAAGCCGGCCCGTGGCGCTGTCGGGCGAGTAGAGCTTGTCGATGCAGAACTCCGCGCGGTGGGTGTTGCCGGTCACATCGACGAGGAGGTTCCTGAAGATCCGGTCCACCAGCCAGGGCGGGCAGGCCCCGGGCCCGTCGCCGGAGGCGGCGAGCTTTCGGTCCAGTTCCAGGAAGGCCACCTCGAGTTCGTACAGGCTGTCGTTGCGCGCCTCGTCGATCCGGGGGCTCTGGCTCGTGGGGCCGATGAAGAGGCCGCTGAAGACGTAGCTCAGGGACGGATGCTGCTGCCAGTAGGCGAGCAGGCTCTTGAGAAGGTGGGGCCTGCGAAGGAGGGGGCTGTCCTCCGGCCTCGGGCCGCCGAGCACCACGTGGTTGCCCCCACCCGTGCCGACGTGGCGGCCGTCGATCATGAACTTCTCGGCGCCAAGGCCGCACTCGCGCGCGGCCGCGTACAGCCATTCCGTCTTCCTGCAGAGTTCAGGCCAGCTTGCGGACGGGTTTATGTTCACCTCGATCACGCCCGGGTCAGGCGTAATCTTGATGTTGTCGAGGATCGGATCCTGCGGCGGTAGGTAGCCCTCGAGGACGAGCGGCATGACCAGGGACGCGGCGGTCGCCTCCACGGCGGCCAGGAGGGCGAGATAGTCCTCCGCGCGGTCGGCGGGGGGAAGAAACACCGACACATGCCCGTTCCGCGCCTCGACGCAGAGCGCGATCCGGACCTCGTTGTCGAGGTTGGGGCCGATCGAACCGGGAATCCGCCAGGGCTGAAGGGAGAGCGGGAGGCGCAGTCCCATCGGCGATTCTCCCGGGACCAAAAACATCCGGCCCGCGACAAAGTGCCAGGGAGAGGAGGTCCAGCGTCCTTGGGGATCGCGAAAGACGGGCAGGGCGTAGCCCACAGGCTCCCCGAGGCCGGCCTCGAGCACCTCGCCCAGCCTGGCTCGCTCGGCGCGGTCGTTCAGGCTCATCTCCCCTGGATCGTATCCCGCCGGGATGCGCCGCTCCTTCCACACGTGGTACAGCGCATCCTCATGGCCCGGGACGAGTCGGTCCTCACCCAGCCCAAGCCGAACTGCCAGGGCCTTGGCGAAGCGAAGGGCATCCGCCGTGGAGTGGCCTCCATGCTTGAGCGGATCGGCGAAAAGCTTCGGGTCGCGCCAGACGGGCCTCCTATCCTTGCGCCAGGTGCAGGAAAGGACCCACCGAGGCAGGGGCTCTCCCGGGTACCATTTCCCCTGGCCGTGGTGCAGGAAGCCCCCGTGTCCAAACTCGGAGAAGACCTTGTGAAAAAGGCGGCCTGCCAGCTCCCTCTTGCGCGGACCGAGCGCCAGCGTGTTCCATTCGGGCCCATCCATGTCGTCCGCCGCAATGAAGGTCGGCTCGCCGCCGACTGTCAGGCGCACGTCGCCCTCCTCGAGCACACCGTCGACCTTTGCGCCCACGGCATTGATCGCGGACCATGCGTCCTCCGAATAAGGGAGCGTCACCCGCGGCGACTCGAGAATGCGCCGCACCGTCATCGCGTATTCGAACGAGCACTGGCACTTCTCGACGGCCCCGCTGATCGGGGCCGCGTTGGACGGCTCTGGTGAGCAGGCGAGCGGCAAGTGACCCTCTCCGGCGAGCAGACCCGAGGTCGGGTCGAGCCCGATCCATCCCGCGCCCGGCAGGTACACCTCGCACCAGGCATGCAGGTCCGTGAAGTCCTGAGCGGCTCCCGCCGGCCCCTCGGCCGGCTTCACATCGGGGCGCAGCTGGATTAGGTATCCCGAGGCGAAACGGGCGGCCAGGCCGATGTGCCGCAGCAGCTGCACCAGGAGCCAGGCGGAGTCGCGGCAGGAGCCGCTCCCCAGAGTCAGCGTCTCCTCCGCGGACTGCACTCCCTGCTCCAGCCGTATGATGTACCGAACCGCCCGGTTCACCCGCAGGTTCAGGGCAATGAGAAACTCAATCGAGGGGCGGGGCGTCAGGTCGATCGACCTCAGGAAGGCATCGAAGGCGGGGGTGAGCTCGTCCCGCCGGAGAAACGGGGTCAATTCGACGGCGAGCCTTGGCTCATAGGCGAAGGGGATCTTCTCGGCCGTCGGGTCCAGGAAAAAGTCGAACGGATTGAAGACTGTCATCTCCGCGACCAGATCGACGTCGACCGAGAACATTCGCGTCGGCTTTGGGAATACCAGGCGCGCGCTGTAGTTCCCTTGAGGATCCTGCTGCCAATTGATGAAGTGTTCGGCTGGCTCCACCTTGAGCGAGTAGCTGAGGATCGGCGTTCGGCAGTGGGGCGCCGGTCTTAACCTAACCGTTTGCGGACCAAGGGTTATCGCCCTGTCGTACAGGTAGGAGGTCCGGTGGTGTAGGGCGATGTGAAGGGCCATGGGTACGCTCGCTGCCAGCGGTGGCGGGCTTTGCCTTCCACCGCAAGTTTCGCGCCGAATCAGGCTCTATCTTGTTTCGGCAAACGCAAGACTTGCATCTGGCGGAAGCCGAGGGTCAGGCTCCCTTCGTGAAGATATCCTACCTGGCCGGCAGCCTCTTCAGCGGCATCCAGGTCGGATTGATGGCCTCGAGGCACTTCCCGCTGTTTCACAGGTTCCTTGGGCACAGGTGCTGGCCCTATGACGTCTGCCGCTTGGCCGGCACCCGGGATCTTCGCATGGTCTTTGACGTGGGGGCCAATGTTGGCCAGACGACCAGGTTGCTCGGAAGGTTTTTCCCGGGAGCAACCGTGCATTCCTTCGAGCCGGTTTCCTCCACCTTCAGGGAGCTTCAGGCCAATTGCGGGCGCATGAAGGGAGTGCGCCTCCATCAGCTGGCGCTTGGGCGGGAGCCCGGGCGCCTGACGCTCCAGCTCCAGGCAAACTCCGAGCTCAACAGCCTGAAGTTCTCGGTGGCCGGGCCCCCGGTGTCAGCCTCGACCGAGTCGGTCACCGTGGCGACCGCGGCCGGCTTCTGCTCGGGACAGGGTATCGACCGCATCGATCTCCTGAAGATCGATGCCCAGGGGGCTGACCTCGACGTCCTGCGGGGGGCCGAACCCCTGCTGTGCGCCTCCCGCGTCCCGTTTGTGGTCGCCGAGGTCGCCTTTGCCCCGGAGGACATCACGAACCAGCCTTTCGAGCCGCTGCACCACTATCTTGGCGAGCAGGGATTCCGGTTGTCCGGCCTCTACGAGTTGTTCAATTACGGCCAGCGGCTGTCCCTCCTGGGATTCTGCAACGCCCTCTACGTGCACCCCGGGGCGCTGGCCCAGAGGTTTCCCGATCGGCCTGGTGAGGCCTAGCAGGCTGTTGAAAAACAACAGCCTGCTAGCTTTACATCCCGGGGAAGCCGCCCTTGCGCTTCAGCGCCTCCATCTGGCGCATCATCTTTTTCGGGTCGCCGCCCTTCATCATGCGCATCACCTTTCGCATCTCCTGAAACTGGTTCAGGATCTGGTTGACCTCGACGATTTTGACCCCGGCCCCGCCGGCGATCCTTTGGCGCCGCTGGCCGTTGAGCAGCTCCGGCTTCCGCCGTTCCTGCGGCGTCATCGACTGGATGACGGCTTCGGTCCGCGCCATCCGCTTCTCGGCGTCGTCTCCCAGCTTGATGCCGCTCATCCCGGGGATCATGCCCATGATGCCCTGCATGGAGCCGAGCTTCTTCACCTGCTTCAGCTGGGCGAGGAAGTCCTCGAGGTTGAAATCGCCCTTCCGGAGGCTCTCGGAGAGCTTCTCCGCCTCCTTCTGGTCGATGGCCTCCTGCGCCTTCTCGACAAGGGACACCACGTCTCCCATGCCGAGGATGCGGGACGCAAGTCGGTCGGGATGGAACTCCTCAAAGTCGGCGATCTTCTCGCCCGTGCCGGCAAACTTGATCGGGACTCCGGTGACGGCCTTCATCGACAGGGCAGCTCCGCCCCTGGCGTCGCCGTCGAGCTTGGTGAGAACGATGCCGGTGAGGGCGAGGGCATCGTGGAATGCCTTCGCCACGTTCACGGCCTCCTGGCCGAGGGCGCCGTCGACGACGAGCAGCACCTCGCCAGGCTCGATCCTTGACTGGAGGCTCTTCGCCTCCTGGATCAGTTCCGCGTCGATCTGGAGCCGCCCGGCCGTGTCGAATAGGATTGCATCGGCCCCGGCTGCCGTGGCTGCAGCCAGTCCCGCCGCCCCGATCGACGGGACATCGGTCGAGGTGCGGTCGCAGTAGAACCCAAGTTCCTCCTGCTTCGCCAGGATCTCAAGCTGGTCGATGGCTGCAGGACGATAAACATCCACGGCCACCAGGAAAGGTCTATAGCCGCGCTTCTTGAGGAGCCGCCCAAGCTTGGCCGTCGACGTGGTCTTGCCCGACCCATGCAGGCCCACGAGAAGGATCTTCAGGGGACGCACGGCGCTCAGGCCGGATGCCCCCTCGCCGAGCAGGCGGACGAGCTCCTGGTGGATGATCTTTATGACCTGCTGGCCGGGAGCGACACCCTTGAGGACCTCCTGGCCGGCGCACTCGGACTGCACCCGGTCCGTGAAATCCCGCGCGACCTTGAAGTTCACGTCCGCGGCCAGGAGGGCGGTCCGGACCTCGCGCAGCGCCTCGGCCGTGTTTTCCTCGGTCAGCCGCCCGACCCCGCGAAGGTTGCGCAGCGCCTGGCTCAGCTTTTCGGTCAGGGAATCGAACATGGTCGGGCAAGAGGTATTGGCCCCTTGCACCCGCTAGGCAAGCGCAGGCCGATTGCCAATGGTTGTCGGTGGGCCTGCCAGCGGTCGAGGTGCCGTTTGGAGGTAGGGACGCCCGGCCCGGGCGTCCGGGCATACCCTCGGGCCCATTCGTAGTTCCCGGCCGGGCGGGACGCCCGGCCCTACCTAAAGAGGGTCGTTCCGCGCCCGGGCGAACAACCGCCTCTCCATGCAGGCAGGCCCCCCTCCTCCCTTCCCGCGCAGCGATCATCACGAAGTGTTTACAAACCTGTCCCTAGCTCTCCCTAGCTCTCACTGAGCGCAGAGTCGGCTGCATGCCAGAATGTCAGTCTGGCATGCTGGAGGCGCTGGAAGGGATGAACCCCCCAGAGGGGTATATCCCTGCAAGCGCCCCTCTGGATTCAGCCTTCCCATGGAAGGAGTTTTCCCCAACACTCGCGCGTTCTATGAACCCCGTGCTCAAGCTTTTGATCGAGGGCGGCCATCTCACGATGGCGCAAATGGCGCAGGTCGCCGGCCTGTCCGAGGCCGAGGTCAACCAGAACCTGGAGCAGCTCAAGAAGGACAGGGTCTTCCTGGGCTGGCGCCCCGTCCTCGACCTGTCGAGGGAGCCCGCCGGCGCCGTGCGCGCGGTGATCGAGGTCAAGATCACGCCGGAGCGGGGGGGAGGCTTCAACCGGCTGGCCGACCGAATCAGCCGCTTTGACGAGGTCGAGTCGTGCTACCTGATGTCCGGCGCCTACGACCTGCTGATCTTTGTGGCGGGCCCGAGCCTGCAGAGGGTCGCGGCCTTCGTCTCGGAGAAGCTCTCGACGATCGAGGGCGTGCTCTCGACCAGCACCCATTTCATGCTCCGCTCCTACAAGGAGGGCAGCTTCCTGATCGAGGCCCCGGCGGAAGCCTCCAGCCGCCTCAAGGTCAGCCCGTAGCCATTCCGCGGGGGCATCCCGGGGGCACAACCCCCGCAAAGCCGGCCGCACCGTTTCCATGGATACCAAGCGCTTCATCGCCCGCCAGGTCGTCGATCTCCCCAAGTCGGGGATCCGCGACTTCTTCGAGATCGTCGCCAAGATGAAGGACGTGATCTCGCTCGGCATCGGCGAGCCGGACTTCGACACGCCGTGGCACATCCGCGAGGCGGCGATCTACGCCCTCGAGAAGGGCAGGACCCACTACACGTCCAACCTGGGACTCATCGAGCTGCGGAGGGCCATCAGCTCGTACGTGGCCGCGCACTACGGGCCCGAGTACAGCCCGGAAGACGAAATCATCATCACGGTGGGCGTGTCCGAGTCGATCGACCTGGCGCTGCGTGCGCTGGTGAACCCGGGCGACAAGGTGATGTATCACCAGCCCTGTTACGTGTCGTACCACCCGAGCGTGGTGCTGGCGCACGGGGTCGGGGTTCCCGTGCGGACCACCGCCGCCGACGGCTTTGCGCTGAACGCAGAGGACCTGGAAAGGGCCTGGGAGCCCGGGTGCAAAGTCCTGATGATCAATCTCCCGTGCAACCCCACCGGGGGCACATGCGACCGGGCCCGCCTGGAGAGGATCGCCCGCTTCGCGGTCGAGAAGGATCTGATCGTCCTCAGCGACGAGATCTATTCGGAGCTGGTGTACGAGGGCGGGCACACGTCCATCGCCGTGTTCCCCGGGATGAGGGAGCGCACCCTCTTCCTGCACGGGTTCTCGAAGGCCTTTGCGATGACCGGCTTCCGCGTCGCCTACGCCTGCGGGCCCGCCGAGCTGGTCGAGGCGATGATGAAGATCCACCAGTACTCGATCCTCTGCGCCCCGATCCTCTCTCAGGAGGCGGCCCTCGAGGCGCTCCGGCGCGGCGCCGACGATGTGAAGGACATGCGGGAGCATTACCTGCGCAGGCGCGACCTGATCGTGCGGCGCCTGAACGAGGCCGGGCTCTCGTGCCGCGCTCCGGGGGGCGCCTTCTATGCGTTTCCCAGCGTCGCCTCGACCGGACTGGACGACCGGGATTTCGCCTACGGACTCCTCGATCAGGAGCGCGTGGCCGTGGTTCCCGGGCGGGCGTTCGGTCCCGATGGCCACGGCTTCATCCGGGCAAGCTTCGCCACAGGCTACGACCAGATCGTGGAGGCGTGCGACCGCATCGAGCGGTACACGCAGAAGCTTCGGGGCTGAGGCCTTCCATGTCACGCACCGTCGCCATCGTGGGAAGGCCCAATGTGGGCAAGAGCAGGCTGTTCAACCGCCTCGCCGGCCGCCGCATCTCGATCGTCCACGACCAGCCGGGCGTGACGAGGGACGCGATCCTGGCCGAGGCGCTGGACGGCGAATGCATGCTGATCGACACGGGCGGCATCGGCCTGAAGGGCGGGGAGGCCCTGCCGGAGCTCATCGCAGCCTCGGAGAAGCAGGTCGGTTTCGCCATCGACGCGGCCGACCTCGTGCTTCTCCTGATCGACGGGCTGGACGGGGTCACGGCCTTGGATGAGCGCATCGCGGCCCACCTTCGCAGCAGCCAGAAACCCCTGCTCTTGGTCGTCAACAAGGCGGACTTTGGCGACGAGAAGATCGACCTCGGTGCGGCCTACCGGCTGGGCCTCGGGGAGCCGCTTCCGGTTTCCGCGGAGCACGGCCGCGGTATCGAGGAGCTCAGGGCGGCGATCCTCGCCAAACTTGGGCCCCATCCCGACGGGCAGGCCTCGAAGACGGCCTCGGACCCGCTCTGCGTGTGCTTTGTCGGACGACCCAATGTCGGGAAGTCCTCGCTCGCCAACAGGCTCTTGCGGAGCGACCGCCTCATCGTAAGCAACATACCGGGGACGACCCGCGACGCCGTCGAGCTTCCCTTTGAGTTCCGGGGCAGGGATGGACAGCTCTATCCGTTCCGCCTCATCGACACCGCGGGCCTGAAGCCCGCGACCAAGGTCGCGTCTTCGGTGGAGTACTTCGCCCGCACGCGCTCGCTGGACGCAATCCAGCGGGCGGACGTCGTGTTTCTCGTCCTCGATGCGATCGACGGCGTCACACACCAGGACAAGTCGATCGCGGGCGAGGCGATCCGCGGGCACAAGCCGATCGTCGTCGTCGTCAACAAGTGGGACCTTGTCCATGCCGCGCTGTCGCGGCCCGAAGGCATCCAGGGCTTCACCAGCGAGCGCGAGTACCGCGAGAAATACGAGAAAGCGCTGTTCGAGCGCCTGTTCTTCACCCCCGGGGCGCCGCTCATCTTCGTTTCGGCGCTGACGGGGGGCGCCGTGGACCGGATGCTCAACTCCGCCGTTCAGCTCCATCGCACCCTCGACAAGAAGCTGCCGACGGCGAAGCTCAACGAAACGCTGCTCCACCTGACGGAGCGCACGCCCCCGCCCGCCGTCGGGGCGCGGCGGTTTCGCATCTACTACGCGACCCAGACGGGCAACCGGCCCTTTCGGATCAAGCTGTTCTGCAACCGGGAGGAAAAGCTTACCGAATCCTACCGCCGGTATCTCGAGGCCGGCCTCGTGAAGGAGTTCAAACTCCACGGCTGCCCGGTCCTGTTCGACCTGGTCGGTAAGCCCGCCCGGGAACCGAGGTGAATCGGCTTTACTGCCGCGGCCTGCCGTACCTTCTCTAGATCCCCCGATGAAAGCCTCCAAGACCCTCTACCGTGGCGGGGCGGCGCTCACGCTCGCGACCCGCGTCCTTGAACTCACCGTCACCACCTCCGTGGGGCCGCGCGTTGTCTCGCTCAAGTCCCTCGCGGGCGACGCCGGCAACCTCTTCCTCGAGTTGCCGAGGAACGATCCCAGGCTGCACGGGTACCAGCTGCGCGGGGGCCACCGCCTCTGGAGGGCACCCGAGGATGTGGTGGACAGCTACCATCCCGACGACGATCCGGTCGGGGTCACCGGGCTGCCCGCGGGGGTCGCGCTTCGGCAACCGGTCGAGAAAGAGACCGGGCTACAGAAGGCGATCAGCATCGAGTTTCCCGCGGACCGCACGGTCCGCGTGGTCCACACGCTGACCAACCTGGGGCGGAAGCCCGCCCTGTGCGCCCCCTGGCCCGTGACCATGCTCCGCCGGGGGGGCTACGGCGTGATTCCCCTTCTCCCCCTGCGCAATCAGTCGGGCGACAACCTCGTGCCGAGGTACTCCCTCGTGCCCTGGGCGTACACCGACCTCTCGCTTCCGGTCTGGGACCTGCACAGCCGGTTCATCGGCGTGGACGTGGCCAGGGCCAAGGGAGCCCAGAAGCTTGGGTTGACGGATTTCCCGGGGTGGTCCGCCTACTGGAACGGTGGGGCCGTGTTCGTGAAATTCGCGCGGGCCGTCGACGGGGCTCAGCATCCCGACCGCGGCTGCAGGTTCGAGACCTACACCAACGGAAAGATGATCGAACTCGAGACCTTGGGGGCGCTGGTGAACCTGGCGCCGGGAAAGAGCGTTGCGCACACCGAGTATTGGACGGTCCTCGAGGGCCTGCCGAGGCCGGACACCGACAAGGCGTTTGCAAAGATCCTGGAGCCAGCGGTGCGGGCGTGGCTCACTACACTGTGACGCAGGAGCCCCTTCGCATCGTCTTTCTGGGCTCGGATGCCATCGCGCTCCCGCTGCTCGGGTGGCTGGCGGGGGAAGGGGCGGCGCAGGCCCGGCTTGTGGCCGTGTTCACCCAGCCCGACCGCCCCTCCGGGCGCGGCCAAAGGGTGCACCAGAATCCCATCAAGGAATGGGCCATCGAAAGGGGACTGCCCGTATTCCAGCCGGAAAGGCTCGGCGCCGACGCTGTGGCCGGGGTTTCCGGGCTTGAAGCCGATGTCGCGCTTGTCGTCGCGTACGGGCACATCCTCGGGAACGCCTTCATCACCGCACCCAGGCTGGGCACGTGGAATCTGCATGCCTCCCTCCTTCCGAAGTATCGGGGGGCTTCGCCGATCCAGACCGCCGTTGCCAGCGGGGAATCGGAGACCGGAATGACATTCATGAGGATCGTGCCGGAGCTCGACGCGGGCCCGGTCGCCGATGTTGAGCGGGTCGAGATCGGGCCGCTGGACACCGCGGCCGAGGTGGAGGCGAAGCTTGCGGCTGCATCCGTGCCGCTCGTTGCCAGGGCCCTCTCGAAGCTGGCGGCTGATGCGCTTGCATGCGCACCCCAGGAGCACTCCCTCGCTACTTTTTGCCGCCGGCTCGCCAAGGAGGACGGCGCGCTCGACTTTGGCTCACCCGCCGCGGTGCTCGCGGCACGGATCAACGGCCTCTTCCCCTGGCCTGGCTGCTCGGTGGAGATCCATGGCCAGCAGGTAAGGCTGGGCCTGGCGGATGCGATCGAAGACGTGCGGACGGGGTCAGGCCCTGAATTCTGTACGGCAGTACAGAATTCAGGGCCTGACCCCATTCCCGGAACCGTCCTCGGCGCCGATGCCGAGGGCCTGCTCGTCGCCGCGGGGGCAGGGGTCCTCAGGTTGCGCAGGTTGCAGCGGCCCGGCGGGCGCATGCTTTCGGCGGCCGAATTCCTGCGCGGCTTCCCGGTGAATCGGGGGACACTGCTGCCCTCGCGCCCGATGACCGCCCTGCTGAGATAAGCCGCTTGTTTTTCAAGGGCCTTTTCACAGACTGCCCACATGTTGAAGCGGTGCCTGATCCTGCCCGGCCTCATGGCTGCTGCCACCGCCTTCGCCCAGGCTCCCGCCTCCCAGGTGGACTTTGCCAACCTGCGGGAGGACGTGCGCGGGCTGACGCAGCGCGTGAACGATCTCTCGCTCGAGGTCGAGCAGCTTGATCACGAAAAGGGGCAGGCCGGGAGCGATTCCGCAGCCGCTTTGAAGGACTATGCCACGGTCGCCCAGCTGAACCAAGCCGTCGCGGACTTGAACCGGGCGATCCAGTCCGCGGTGGCCGACTCGCGGAAGGAGACCCTCCAGCGGGTGGGGGATCAGATGGAGAAGCTCGCACGGGAGACAAATGCGGCGTTGGACGCCCTTTCGAGAAGCCCGCCCGGCCAGCCGGCCCAGGCCGCCACCCGGGCTTCCGCAGCCGGCACGGCATACACTGTGCAGGGCGGAGACACCCTTGCCTCGATTTCCAAGAAGACCGGCGCCAGGATCTCGGACATCATTGACGCCAACCGGATCGCCGACCCATCCCGTATCCAGGCGGGCCAGGTGCTCGTGATCCCCACCCCAGGAGACAAATGACATGGCCGCTGCACCCAAATCAAAATCAAGGCTAGGCCGCGGGCTCGGTGGCCTGATTGCCGCCGCCAAGGCAATGCCGCCCCTTCCGGAGCACGCCGCGCCCGCGCACGAGGCGTCCGCCTACCGGGACATCCCGGTCCATCTGGTCGAGCCGAGCCCGTACCAGGCGCGGAAGGAGATTCCCGCGGAGCAGCTTGGAGAGCTTGCCGAGAGCATCCGCAGCGAGGGGCTGCTCCAGCCGATCGTGGTCCGCCGCCAAGGGGAGAAGTTTGTCCTGATCGCCGGGGAGCGCCGCTGGAGGGCCTTTCAGCAGCTCGCGATCAAGGCGATACCCGCCAGGGTCGTCGAGGCGAGCGACGCCTCGGCGGCGGTGCTCGGCTTGATCGAAAACCTGCAGCGCGAGGGGCTGAACCCGATCGACGAGGCCCATGGTTATGCGAGCCTGATCCGCGACTTCGACCTGACGCAGGAGACGGCCGCCGGTCGCGTGGGCAAGAGCCGCGCAGCCGTGGCCAACGCCCTCCGGCTCCTGGCGCTGGATCCTGAAATCCAGGGTTTTGTGGCCAAGGGGCTTCTGAGCGCGGGCCATGCCAAGGTGCTGCTGGGCGTTGAGGACTCGCCGCACCGCGCATTGTTGGCGCGCCGCGCAATCGAGGGAGGCCTGAGTGTTCGCGCCACCGAGAAGCTCGTGAAGGCGGCGCAGGCGGTGTCCGGGGGCCGACCCGTGCGCGCGCGCCTGCGCGGCGTCTCTCCTTCGGACGCGGCGGCAGTTGCCGGGATCCAGCAGAAGCTCACGTCCCACCTCGGGGCGCGTGTGGCGGTCCTGCATGCCGCAAAGAAGGGGCGAATTGTCATCGAGTACCGGGGAAACGAAGACCTGCACCGAATCCTGGCGAAGCTCGGGGTGGAAGCCTGACGGTCCGCCCGCAAGGTACTGGGTGTATTTGGACAAGCTGACTCAGGCATGCGTTTCGAGGTAGGGACGGGCGGCCCGCCCGTCCGGATCCGCTTTCAGGCTCGACCGCAACCCTCGGGCCCGTCTTGAAGAGGCCCGCCCGTCCGGGAACTGCGAATGACTCCGATGTTTGCCCGGACGCCCGGGCCGGGCGTCCCTGCTATGAGGCGAAAGAGGGCAAGGAAAAAGTTAAGGAGGTTTGTGGATTGTGTGCATTTTGTGTCTAGGAACGTCTCCTCCGCGAAGAGCTTCGG
>Ga0302320_10014341_pt1 | contig 16416 bp, 13 predicted proteins | sample Bog_T0_3_FD_202130 | JGI IMG/M metagenome (GOLD analysis project Ga0302320, IMG submission 202130) | Peat permafrost microbial communities from Stordalen Mire near Abisko, Sweden - Bog_T0_3 | ecosystem: Environmental > Terrestrial > Soil > Wetlands > Peat | place: Sweden: Abisko, Stordalen Mire... | reverse complement strand
GAGGCTGGCGCCGATGAGGCGGAGGTCGTGCGCCTGGCCCGCGAGATTCGCCGCGTCCAGCAGGCAAAGTGGGACATAGTCGTTGCCGAACGCCGACGCCGCTTCCAGTCGATTGACGATCTCCTGCTCCTGCGGCTCGTGCATAGCGCCACGGGCCCGACTCCCGACGACGCGAAGGACGACGTTATCGCGGCACTGGCGGCCATCGACAAGGAAACGTCCACGAGCGGGCCGATCAGGCCGGTGCCGCTGGGCCCGGGGCGGCCAGCGTCGGACCGCAACACGGCGTTGTGCGACGCAGTGACAACGCTTGTCGACGTCCGCTGGCACGCGGAAAAAGTACTTCCGCTGCTCAACTGGATGACTAACCAAAGCGACCCGGTCGTCTGCGTGATGGGACTCTACGGCAAGACAAGGCTCCAAGGGCTGCAGGGGCAGAAGGCGGCCGACGAGCTGCTTGCCGCCCTGTCGCGCGAACCGCACCCTCTCGACGAGGTCGCCATGAAGCCGATCGTCCTCAGCTCTTTCGGTTACGGCTCGCCTGAAACCCGCGAGAAGTGGCTGCAGATCCTGCCAAAGCCGCCTGCCTTGAACCGCCCGGGCAGACGGGGCGCCGTAGTCGATCTTCGCCCACACGGCGACAAGCCGCGCTTCTGGTCCAAGTACCGCGTGCGACCCGTGTCGCTCGATGGCGTGAAGGAGCCTTCGGCCCAGTTGGTCCATTTCGTCGTTGATCCGGCGAACGACGGCACTCAGGGCCAGGAATCGATCACCATGCTCTGGGACCTGACCGGCACGCCCGCAGACCGCGATTATCACAAATGGAAGAAGGCGGCGGACGACGTGCGAAACTACATCCTCACGCGGCTTCGCCCTGGCGACGGGCAGATGACCGAGATCGCCCGCTTTGAGATGATCGAACTCATTCCGCGGGCCGAATTTGCCGTCGCCCCTCGCGTCATGTTCTTCAATCCGCGCGAACATGGGCTGGCCGTCCTGCGCGATGGCAAGGTCCGCTACATCACGGAGGCCGAGGGGTTGCCGTTCGCCGAAATCGCGACCATGGCCTGGCTCGACGGCCGGCTCTACCTCGGCGCGCCGGGTGCACTGGCGCGCTTCGATCCGGATACAATGCACTGCGAACTTCTGGCCTCAAGCCGGGCGGTCGCCGGCAAAAGCGAGCTCGACGGCGGAAACCTCTGGTACATCAATTCCATGCTGCCGGACCCGAAGCGCCATTGCCTATGGGTGTCAATTGATACTGACGTCAACCAACGGACGAAGTACGCCGCGGCGAAGTATGGCCTATGGAAGTTCAACCCGGCCGACGGCTCGCTCCGCAAGGCCAATCCCGGCACGCATGGCTACCTCACGTGGAGCGACGGCCGCATCTTCTTTCTCGCGCACGGGATCGTCGTGGGCGGACGGTTCCGCGGGGCCTATGGCGTCTTCGACCCACAGAAAGAAGAGATTGAGGAGCTTTCGGAACGGCTGGAAGCGACCGACGACATCACCGACCGGCCGCGGCGGGCACTGGTCAATGGCGACGTCATCACCGGTTGGCGCTATCTCTGCACGACAAATGGCAGCGAAATGCTCCCGCCGCCGCCGCCTCGCTGGGATTACGTGACCCGCTTCGGGCCCGGTGTGCTCACCTGCACGCTCGCGGAAGGAAAGATGTGGTACATCGACGCGCGGCCTGCGGGCGAGCCGGCTGCGACCGAGGCGGCCGACGAAAGCGGTGCGGCCGACCGTGCGGCGGCCGCGGCCGGCCGGCCGCGGCCACCGCGCGTTTGGCACATCACCGGCATGCCACCCGTCGAAGCCGGCTTTGTGGCGCTCCAGGGCGGATTCTTCATCCTCGAGAAGCCCGACGGTGGGAAGGTTGCTGCGCCCATCGACCGCTTGAGCAAGGAAGACCGCGATTATATTCAACAAGTTGTTATCGGCAAGAAATGATGACATACGTTCGCGACAGGCTTTTCCGGCAGGGCGTTGCCGAGGCTTTGCTTCTCGTGCTGCTGATCTCGGCGGCGGCGCGGGCCGCCAATACGACACTTCTGTACTCCTTCTCCGGCAAGCCCGATGGTCGCAATCCTTACGGCAGCCCGGCACTCAGCGGCGAAACGCTCTTCGGCATGACCAACGGCGGCTCGGCCGACGGCGGCGTCCTCTTTCGCATCATCACCGACGGCAGTGGTTACGCGATCCTGCATTCCTTCGGCGACGGGCGCGACGACGGCCGGAATCCCGGGTGGTGCATGCCGACGGCTGTCGCATTGCTTGCTCTAGCCGTTTTCACGGTGCGTCGCCGGTTGCAAGGGACCAGAGTTTCCCTGGATGGAGACAAGAACCGTTGATACGATGCCCGCAGCGCCGCATAGCGGGAGCCGCCTCAGTTGCCTTGGACTGGCGCCGGGCCGTCCTTGGCAGACTCTTCCACAATCACGCGGAAGAACCGGGCAGCTAAGCCTGCCACGTCCGGGCGGCCGCCGACCAGACCGTAGCGGTTCGACACCGCATACCAGCAGAATTGCCCAGGATGGTGAGATCCGGGATCAATCGCCGCGGGGCGAAACGTTTCGGGATCGATGCGGAACCAGATCGCGCCGGTCCGGCCAGGCACATACAACGCGCCGCGGTACTCCAGCAACATCAATCCTTCGACTTCGATGCTCGTATCTTTCGCTCCCCCGGCGCGGACGCCACCGAGGAGCCGCCCGCGGTCGCCGACCAGGCGGAAGCCGCGGTTCGGGACCTCGATGCTCAAAGGCCGGACGTTCTTCCGTTCATCAAATACGGTGCCCGTTTGCGTGAGTTGTGCAACACGGCCAGTGCCCACACGGATGCCGAGAATTTCACCTTTAGAATTGGTATGGAGATCCTCGTAGCCGGGGAATCGTACGTAGTCCGACAATAGCGAGACCTCCAGCGTGGCCGGATTGATCGCCAGCGCCGACCCGATGTTGCGATCCAGCATCAGCAAGTGCGGCCGGCCATTGCCGGGATCGAACTCGTGAAAGGAGGACGGAACGAAGGCCCGCTGCGGATCGTGGTCGTCGCGGGGATTCCAGGTCTGCTCGACGTGCGTGGCTTGATGGAAGACGTTCACTTTGGCGCCGCCTTGGCTAAGTTCAATCATTGCGCACCATGCCCGACTATGCTCGCCGAATGAGCCGGCCGCGCAGACCTTGCCCGCCGCGAGTGCGCGCAACACGATGCCGCGGTCCGCGGGAGGCAACCCCTGGTCCGGTCCGATCTTGGCCACGATCTTCCCGTCAAACGTCTGCACGGCGATGCCGTGCGAGAGCGTGGCAACCCAGATTTGCTTGCCGTCCCAGCAGACATTCTTGACGTAGGCCTGGGGAGCGGGAAACTCCCGTGCCGGACCGGTATGGGGAATCAACACGACCGCATGGTCTTGCCAGGCCACGTCGCCGTCGTCGCCGCAGGTCGTGTAGTGGTCGAAGCCATCGCACTTCACACCCCACATCGGAATCTCCTCGAACTTCAGTTTGGCGACGACGGGCGTGATGGCCGATACGGAGTCGCCCGACGGGAACTTACGGGCAGGCGACGCAGGTTGTCGGGACCGCTGGGCGACAATTTCGGGAGGCGGGTTCAACTCGAAGGCAATCTGCCGGCGCATCGAGTCCACGTCACGATACAAGCAGTCGGAATGCATCCGGTCGGGCGCGAGCTTGTCGCCGGCATCGGCCGTGAAATCTTTGAGCCAGGCATCCAATTTGGGTAGCAGCGATTCCGCGGGCGCTCGCACTTTGACATGTGCCAGGTGTGCATCAAAGTCCCGCCTTAGAAGCCCGTATCGACCGTAGAGACTGGCCGTGCGCCGCTTGGAATCGGCAAGGCGATGGAGAAATGCCACCCAGTCGTCGTCCGTGATTCCATCCGCGGCGCGGGGAAGAAAGCGGTCCCGCAGGAAATAATGGTTGTCCAGGAATTGAACGAGGTTTCGAGGCGTTGGGCAATGATCGGGCACAACTTCGGCGAACAGTCGATAGAGGAAATCGAGGTCGTGCGCCGTAATCTCGCGTGAGCTGGCTTTCTCCTTGACGAACCACTCCACCAGTCCGTGCAGCCACTGCTCGCGCAGGTCATTGTCGCGGCCCGGCCTCCACTCGTAGAAGATGGCGGCAAATTCTGGATCTTCTTTCTCGCGACCAACACGAAGCTCGAGCACACGCGGATAAACGTCGACGACAAATCGTTCCTCTGCCTCGACAACCGGCTGGAAGAGATCATGAAACTCAAGGCTATTGCCGTGGGAGTTGGGGCTGGTACGGTAATTGGGCCAGAAGCAAAAGGGCGTCGTGCCGCGGAACGCGGCAATGGCCTGAATGCCATTGAGACGCCGGTTGCGAATCAGGTAATCGAGATGTTCGAGGTAAACCAGGTAAGCGTCGATCATCATGGGCATATGTTGCCGTACGAACGGCTCTGGCCTGCCGGACAACCAATCGCGGCGGCTCTGGAGAAAATGGCCGTAGAGACCCAATAGTTTCACGCGCAGGCTGACGTCGTCGGGTGTCAGGAGCACGGCCGCCTCGAGCAACTCCATCGCCTCCTGCCATGATCCGGCTTGGGCAAACGCCTGCCCGCGGGCAGTCAGCCACCGCGATTGTTCCTCGAGCGAGACCGACCCGCCCGGCCTCGTGTCGTCACCTGGCAGGACCATGGACGGCAGATCGTTGGTAAGGAAGCGGGCGATGGTGGCAAGTGGCTGGCTTGGCGGGCGGACGGTGCGCCGTTGTCCGCCGGCGCTCTGGCAAGTCAATTCGAACTGAATGTCGCATTTTCGATCCGCGCCCCGCTTAACGGAGTACTCGCCTTCAATCAATAGAGGAGTTGGCCGATCCTGGATCGTCGCTCCGGCGATCGCGGTCTCGGAACCGATCGCTCGGGCCTCCTCGATTTCGATCACGGCGACTTGAGGACGCGCCATCAGGCCTGATTCCAGGAGTTTGGCGAAGGTGGCTTGAAAATGCTCGTGGTACTGATCCAAATCCTTCGACAGGAACGGCGAAACGCCAACGATCTGTCGGATCCCGCCAGCAAAATGCTCGCGAACGTCGGCGACGATCCGGGCGCAGCGCCGCGACAGTTCCGCGATGGCGGTCTGGTCGTACGGCAGGTAATCGACCCGCAACCTCGCACCGCAGAGGGACTCGCTGACGACGATTTGTAGCACGCGTCCCTTGTTGCCCTCTCGAATGGAGAGGATCAGCAGCGCATCGGCTTTCACGAGCCGGCCCATTTTCACGCGCGTGGCTACGGACTTCGACTCCAGGGCGGCCGCCAGTTGCAGCTCCTTGGTCGCCGCGTCCAGTTGATCGCGCTCGACGAGCTCGATATCCGTCGCCTTCGAAAGCTCAGCCGTCACGAGATCGCCCAGTCCCGCTTGTTGTGCGTCCTTCGCGCAGATCACCGCCCAGCGGTGGAAGGCAGGCTTGATCAATGGTACCGCGGTCGGTGCGGACGCCGTCTCAATCGGCGTCGCGACGGTCGCCTTGGAGTTCGCACCGCAGGAGATAAGGCCCGACAACACGAGTACACACAGGGGCATGGTTAGGGGTCGCACGGTGGTCTTCCTGAAGACAGATGAGATTTGCAGGCTACTTGCGATTTTCTTTCGCTTCCTGCTCCACGATCTTCGGCAGCATACGCTCGGCGAGCTGTGCTCCGGCCTCTTGCAGGGCGTTCTTTGCAGCGATCTGCTCGGTGACGTCGAGCCCCACAGTAGTCTGCCTGTCAGTGACCAAAACCTCCCCGGTGGATTGATTCACGGCCTTGAGTTCCACCCTCGCCTTTACGGAAATGAGATTTCCATGCCGCACGGCGATCTCACTAAAGGCTTCGCCCCGGAGGACGATGTCCGCGTCCTTCTTTCGGCCCTCTTTGGCGTCAATCACCTTGAATCCCGACTCCGTGCAGTACAAGCTTAACTCGGTTTCCACTGCCGGGTCGATCGTCAACTGGCCGATGTGGTGCTCGGGGACTTCGATCAACACGGCAGGACGTTTTGCGTTGCCAAGTTTCCTCTTCACGTCGGCCAGACGGTCCTCACGGGAAAGCGGCTTGGCCACGAGATCGTCAGCCCGATCTCCTAGCGTCTTGATGATTTCGCCGCTCAGTTCATCTACCAGCTTGCCGAGGTCATCGCGGACGTTGCCTTTGACGGATACGCCGACGACACGGCTGGTTTCGCTGCTGATGATCTTGGCGACCAGGTAGATCGAGTTGTCGACGTGCAGGACCGATCCAGTGATCAAGAGTTTTGCGCCGGTGAGCTGGCTGGTTTTGATTGCCTGTTGCGGCGCCACCAAGCCGGAGAGATTTACTTCCTGCTCATCAAGCAGCTTGCGGATGTCCTCGCGATCGACTAGTACGACATTGGGCGCGATAGCCAACTTGGCAAAGAGCAGATCGGTGATCTTGGCCCCTTCGTCCTTGGCCTCGCGGCCGCGCTCCTCAAAGGGAAATAACGCGACGGAGTGCATCACCGCGGGTTTTGCACCCTTCTCCTTATCCGCCGCCGTCAAGGCCGGACTAACGGCTGAGACCAACAAGGCGGTCAGGATCGCAGTTCGTAGGAACAGGGAATTCGACATGGATCGCACCTTTCTACTTGGAGTTGACGGATCACATTTATTTCGTAGCGGCAAGCCGCTCCAGAAGACCACGGAACAAATAACGGGACGCGGGATGCGCGTCCCATTGAGCGATGATCGGCATTCCGCAGATCAGCAACCGACCGCGTGGTTGCGAGTAGCGAACGTCGAGCCAGATCCAGCCGTTCGGCTTCCGTGCTGAGGCAACGACCACCTGTCCACGATCGCACTGAATCGTCAATCGCGCGGTGGCGTCCTTCTCGTCGCCCCGCCAATCGGTGTCGAGCCGCTTGTCGATCTCGTGAATGAAGTCTCCACGCCGAAATGAGACCGAAGTGGGGGCCGGCATATTGGTCTCTTCGGCGCTCGGCAATTCGATCGAGCCCTCCCCGGGGGCCAAGCAGAGCACTGGCAGACCCCGAGCGGCGGCCTTGACCATCACTTCGCCAAGCGAACGATGGTCACGCCACGCCGTCGCTTCACCGATCACCAGCGTTCCTTGTTCGATGCCGTCCGATGAATCGACATTGCGGGATAGCGTAAAGGGAACCCCTGCTTTCTCCAGTACGTCGGCCGTTCTTCCCTCCGGATCGAAGAGAGTAATATCCAGACTCTTGAGCCACTCGCGGCGATCGACAAACGGATCACGCGGAAAAATCCAAAGAATCTTGTCGTGCGCGGCGATGGGTTTTTGCTCTTGCTCGCCGTCGGCATACACGGCAACCGAGCATTGCGCCTGGAGAACGACTCCCTCCTTGACGTATGGCGTCTTCAGCGGAAAGGCGATGTCGATCGTCTTGCCGGCTTCAGCGATCACCGCCATCTCGCCGTGTGCAATCGTCCGCTGATGCAGCGAGAACGACCAGCGGGCCCGGCCTTTGAGCGGTGCCGTGTGCTGAAGTCGGTAACGGAGTTGCGTGTTGGAGTCAGCGAAGAAGTTGGAACACTTCCCGGCCGGTTCAAGCACGACGCTGTCAGCCGCGATGAGGCCAGGCGGCAACAGACCGACCAGTCCGATGGCCATGACCGCGATCAACTGGAGTCTCATGGTCGGATTCTCCTTGGGCTCACGGTTACTGTGCTGCACATTCTCGCATATTCTGCTGACGAATGCCACAAGCCCCCTGTCCCGCGGCGGGGCGAGACCGATAGGCTTAGCGATACGTGAAACGGTGTCCGTTACTGGCATCGGCGGGTCTGGTCTTTGCCAAAGCGGCGCGGGACCTCATAAACGAATCATATTCAGACGCAGTCCAACGCCGATGACATGGGCCGTAGCAAGTCTCAGCCCTGGCCGCATCCCGACTCGCCGTATGCGGGTCAGGACGGTTGTCCGTTTATCGGGCCTTGTCACTACGGGAATCTTGCTCTTGGTTCTGTTGACGGCGCGCGGCGACACGTACTCGTGCCTGTCGCCGACAGGACCGAAGCGGGTTCGCCGGAGCCTGATTTTGTTCAGCCGAGCAAAATTGCCAGCGGGCACCTCGGACCCAATCCGGTCACTTCCAGACCTCCCTGCATCGCCGCGTCGAGCTGCCAGAAGTTGGACCTTCCCAAGACCTTCCCGAAGCCAGATGTCAAGAAAAACCGGATTACTTGGCGGCCAATTCACAACTTCAGCGTTAGTTCGATATGCCAATCATGGGGGTTTGCCGTCGATTTCTTTGGCTGCGGAGGAGTGCCTGCGCCGCCGCAGGCAAGGAGGCCCGACATGCTTCGGACTTGAAACGGCCACTGTCAGAATGTCTAGTCATCGTCGAGGGCAGGGTGTTGACTGAGGTGTTTTGAGCCGTAGGCTGTGTAGACGTTCATGAGCGTGCTCTCGTCCGTGTTCAGGAGCAGAACGGCGCCCTCCTCCGCAGCCTTCAGCGCCGATCCGTTACCAGTCACTATTGGCCAAGTCGGCCAATTGATGTTCTTGATCCCGTCGAGCCAGAGCATTATATGGTGATCAGCGCCGACGCGTTGCACCCATTGGTTCACGACGATTTCGGGCAGTTCGAGGATCATGTCGAGATGACGGAATATTCGCTTGCCGTCGAGGTGGACAATGTCACGGGTGGTTTGCTTGATTTCGGCCCTAAGCGACGGCAAATCGAACTCCCGGTAGGCCTGCGGCGAAACTAACGCCGTGAAGTCGCAACTGGGATTGTGCATCCGGCCGAGCGCCGGGACCCGCGCCATGGCCTATTTGAAATCGGGCTTGTACTTGAGGTCCACGCTGGTTCAATGCACCCCTGACTGTTTCAGCGACGATGCCTTCCCCTGGCCAGCCGGCCTGGCGCGAAGGGAGATGGTCTTCGTGTGCGGCTGGCCCCAGCCTGCCGGCGTGTTCATAATTACCGTCATGGTCGTATCGGTGATGTGGACAACGAAGAACTGAGGTGGAGGAGACAGAGCCGCCAGAGAGGTTGTAAGTTCCCGCGGTGCCAAAGCGGCCAACGATGATGTTGGGCACGGAGATGGTTCCACCCGTCTGGTTAAAGATTGCGGTGGCCGTATTGCTGCCGCCGCCGGTTTGCTAGCCGATGCCCAAATAGCCGCCGCTGGTGACCGTGAGCACTTGGGTGCCACTGAAATTCACGGTCACGCTGGCGCCGTTCGCCAAATACACGTCTGCGGCAGACGCGGCCTGGGAAGTTAACGTGACGGTGTCGGTCCCGGTACCCTGGAATTCGGCCGTGTCGCTGTTTGCCCAGGCGGTGCTCCAGGCACCCGATTGCCACCATTCGTAGGTTTCACCGTTGGACCAAATTACGGTCGCCGCCTGGGCCGTTTGCCCAAGAAGTGTCACAGTCAGCCCCAAAACGGCGATTGATCCCAACCAACGAATTGTCTTATGCCCAGTCATGGAATTCCTCAATCTTTTTGCCGGTGGAGATTTCTACTACCCTCGACTTTGACAGTACCCTGGATGACGTGCATCTCCTGCTTGCCGTCGGCCGCCACATAGACGCCGAACTCGGTGCCCAGATCGGTGTATTTTGCGCTCGGCGTCTGGACCACGAAGCCCGTGAGTTCCGGGTCGATGACGCGGACAGTCAAGCGGCCCTGTCGGATGTCGGCACTCGTCTTGGAGCCGATTTCCATGGTGGCAGGGCCTTGCAGCAACACCACCACGCCCGTCTGGTACACGATTTCCGCGAGGCCGGAGGTCAGCAGCAGCTTGCGGCCCGGCGCCAGGCCATCGCCCTCTTGGGGAGCGGCGTCCTTTGATGTTCCGCTTCCCTTGGCCCAGCGGCATCCGACCGTGCGGATCAAGCTGGCGACGGAGCCAACGTCAGGGACTGGGGGTTGGGGGCTGGGGGAAGGGGGAAGTCAGATTTACGATTTGAGATTTCAGACTTGTGGTCTGCGGTCTCCGTCGGCTTCGTCTGCCCATCGCCCGCTGCCCACTGCCCATTATTACTACCGGCTCCCTGTTCCTTGTTCCCTGCTCGACCCGAATACCAAAGCGTCACGAGCCCCGTAAGCAGCATTACGGCCAGGGTCGAGAACAATAGCGTGTGGTCAGAGACGAATCTCCAGCATGGGCGATTCCTCGGCAATCGTGGCCTCCAACTTCACCAGCAAATCCTCCGAGTAAATCAAGCCGCTTCGCGCGTGATGCTGCCGCCACTTGAGCACTTCCAAATAGGCAAAGCGGATGGCCCAGGGAAGGAACGGACGTTCATCGTCGTACTCGATGAACTTGTCCAGCAGGGCGACGGCCGTCTCCTGGATCACGTCGGCGGCGTCCGCCGGGCGCGGGATAAGCATGAAGACATACCGCCGAATTTCCGCTTGATAGCGGGTCCACAGCTCATCAAAATTGGTTGCCATATTACCCATGTGTGTCCCAGGTCACAGACCCCTCCTATATAAATTCCTCGCAAGAACGGTGAATTCGGGAAAAAATTTTTCCGAATTCTTCAAATTCGCGAGGAACTATTGTAGAGGACTTGGGTTACATCTTCAAAATTTCACCTGTTTCCACCGGACTTCTTTCTGCCCGTTGACCGTTCTGATTCCGCGAACTACCCTTATTGCTACATGAGATGTGCCCATACGGCAGGGGGCATCGCCACCTGATGTGCCGCATTAAAGGACAACATTGACGGAAACCGCCAATGAGATTCAAGTGTCTGTTGATCGGATTGACTGCGCTACCTGAACAGGTCATGACAGTTGCACGCCTCCGCGTCGGCATTACCCTGCTGACACTCATTGCCTCTATCGAGAAGGCGACCGTTGCCGAGACGGCGGCACCGAAAGACGAGCGAGTCATCCTCTCGCCTGCCCCTGGGGCCGCTCCCCGGATCAACGGCCCCAAGGTCTACGGGGCCCGGCCAGGGCATCCCTTTCTGTACCGCGTCCCTTGCACGGGCCAGCGGCCGATAAAGTTCGCCGCCGATGGGTTACCGGCCGGGCTCGTGCTCGACGCCGACACCGGCATCATTCGCGGCGCCACGCCGCAGCGCGGAGAGTACGCAATAACGTTGAGTGCCCAGAACACGCACGGAAAGGCTGAGCGGCCGTTCAAGCTGCTCTCAGGCGACAGACTCGCGCTGACGCCGCCGATGGGCTACAATCACTGGTACACCCACTACAATCGCATTACCCAGGACCTCATGCAGCAGGCGGCCGACATCGTTGTCTCCAGCGGCATGGCCGACGCCGGCTACCAGTACGTGAACGTCGATGATTGCTGGATGAACGCGCCTGCGTTGAGCAAGTACCAGACCGACCCGAAGCGCGTCGGACCGCTCCGCGACGCCAGCGGAAACATTAGGTCCAACGTCTACTTCCCCGACATGAAACGCCTGGCGGACTACATCCACGCCAAGGGTCTGAAGGCCGGCATCTACACGACGCCCGGGCCCCGCACCTGCGCAGGCTTCGCCGGCGCCTATCAGCACGAGGCGCAGGACGCCCGGCAGTTTGCCGCCTGGGGCTACGATTTCCTGAAATACGATTGGTGTTCCTATGGCCATGTGGCCGGCAAGAATCCCGATCTGGCCGCGATGCAGAAGCCCTACCGCTTGATGGGAAGTCTGCTCAAGCAACAGCCGCGAGACATCATGTTCAATCTCTGCCAATATGGCATGGGCGACGTCTGGAAATGGGGCGACGAGGTCGGCGGGCATTCCTGGCGGACCGGCGGCGACCTGGGCTTCGAGTTGAACCGCATCTTCGAGATCGCGCTGAAGAACTGTGCCTTGCGGGACTACAACAAGCCGGGCGCCTGGAATGACCCCGATTACCTCCAGATCGGCTGGATCGGCGCGCAGCGCGGAGGCCGCTTCGAACTGCCGCACCCCTGCCCGCTGACGCCCAACGAGCAATACAGCTTCATGTCGCTGTGGTGCCTGATGGCGTGCCCGCTCTTTTACAGCGGCGACATGGGCAAGCTGGATGATTTCACGCTGCGTATTCTCTGCAACCCGGAACTCATCGACATCAATCAGGACGCGCTGGGCCAGTGCGCGCGGGTGTTGTCGGGCACGAAGCAGGGGTTCATTCTGCTCAAGGAACTGGAGGACGGGGGCCGGGCGGTCGGGCTCTGCAACCAGCAGCGCACCTCACAGCGAATGAAGTTACAGTGGGCCGACGCGGGCCTGGCCCATCCTGCGACGGTCCGCGATTGCTGGCGCAGCGTCGATCTGAAGGAGGCGGCAGACGGAGTTGAGCTCGAAGTGCCGCCGCGTTTCGTGGAGGTCCTGCGGCTCTACCCGGAGAAGAAGTAAGTGAGAACCGTCCTTATGAACAGAACAACGCGACAGACCTTTCTGGCTCGGATCACTGCCCTGCTGCTGGCGCCGCTGCTGGCGACGGCCGATGCGGCTGGGCCGGAGCGTGGCCCCGTTAGTTCCCCGCCGGCGCACGTGTTGGACGTGTCCGGGCTCCACAATCCGGTCTGGGCGACCAAAGACAACTTGCGCGATCCATCGGTGTTGCCGGTCCCGGAGGGTTACTGGCTGTTCTACTCTCGCTTTTCCACGGGGCTGTGGCACGGTAAGGACCGTTGGACGATTGCCGGCGTCTCCACGCCCGACTTCGTCCATTTTGAGAACGACCACGACATCTCGCCCAAAGGCTTTGCCTCGCCGGGCGATGTAGTGCGCTGGCACGGCCGGTTTGTGCTGCCCTATCAGAGCTACCCCGCCGCGCCGGTGCGGCTCTGCTATAGCGAATCGAGCGATCTGCGGGCCTGGTCGGCGCCACAGTTCTTCCTCGAAGAGGCCGCACAGCTTCCGTGGAATGGCCAGCGGCGGGTGATTGACCCGAGCTTCGTCGTGGATGGCAACACGCTCCACTGTTTCTTCGTCAGCTCCGCCGTCCACCGGGATTCCGCCGGTAAAAGTGTACGCGCCAACCTTATGGGCCACGCCATCACGCACGATCCAAAACTGAAGCAGTGGGAGATCCTCACCCGTGACGCGCCGCTGATCGGCTGGTCCGACCGCGCGCCCGACGGTGTCGAGAACATGATGATCTTCAAGACCGGCGATCACTGGACAATGATTTACAGCGAGGGCCTCGCCAACCAGCATCTCGCTCTTGCCACATCGAAAGACCTCCGCGATTGGAAGCTGGAAGGCCCCATCGAGATTCCTCGTCAGAAATGGACTGCGCGAAAATACGGCGCACCGTTCGTATGGCGCGACGGCTCGCAATGGCTCATGATCCTCATGGGTACCAACGACCGTGACCGCACCACCTTTGGCCTCTTGAGTTCTCCGGACGGTAAACAATGGACATTGCTATCCGAATAACCCTTGCGTCCTGCGGACGATTTACCTTCAGATCTGCTTCGTGGCAGGCAGCGAACGGGGCGAGCACGTTTCGATGGGAAATCTCGTGAGATCAGCATTTCCGATCGCGCCATACTTCACGCGAATTCTGGCGACGGCTCTGCTGGGGCTGGCCGCACAGGCTTCGGCGGGCACCCGGACTTTTGACGTCCGGCATTACGGTGCCGCAAGCAACGGCACAACCATGGATGCCCGCCTGGGGCTTCTACTGCCGCCATGCTGAGGGCATCAAGTTCGACAACGTCACCCTTCGCGTGAAGGGCAAGAATTATCGCCCGGCCCTGGTGTGCGATGATGTGAAGGACCTTCACCTGGATGGGTTCCACGTCCTTTCCGCGGGAAGTGAGCCGGTGATCGTCCTCAACGACGTGCGTGGGGCGGTAATCCGCGACAGTACCGCCCCGCCAGGCGCCGCCGGCTTCGTTAAGAAGATGGGCAGCATCCGGGACGCCAAGTAAGTACTCGGCAGACTAATAGCTCCCAGTGGTGGGCTCCGCGGAACAAGCAGCGCATCGGCGTTGCCGTAGACATACACTCTTGTGCCCGGCAAAGTATCCGTGTCGAGGTCGTGTACGTGGACACATGTACGTGGAACACTTGCCCGAGGCGGCGGGGCATGGTAGATTCACAAGATGGTCCGCGCGGGCGTGGCGAAATTGGCAGACGCGTCAGACTTAGGATCTGATTCCGCAAGGAGTGGAGGTTCGAGTCCTCTCGCCCGCACTCGACATAAAGCCTTGTTTGTCAGTGAGTTACGCGAGGTTTTCTCATCGCGAGATAATGTTACCAGAAAGAGCGGAAGACCGTCGTGCTACGGTGGGGAGATTTTCCGTGGTCCTGCCAAGAAACGTTACGGGACCGTCCGGGTGCGTACGGGAGACTCGCCGTCAGGACGCTTGCTGTAGGATGCCGACAACTCGCAAGAGCACACGATGCACTCGGAGGCTTGCGCCGCATGAAAATGTCCCGTTCCCACGGTCCTCTGCTGGCAGCACTAGCGGCTGTGGCGTTTGCCGCCCCCGTGCGGGCGTTGGAGCCCAACGCAGTCGAAACGGACGCCGCCGTCCAGAGCGGAGATTTCGCCGACTGCCTGGCCCGTACCACGGCCTGGCTCAACGAAAAGACGCTGGCCGCGGCAGATGAAACGTCGCTGGTCGCCCTGCTTACAGACCCGGCCTTTCTGGCGGTACTGGACCAACGGCAACTTATTGCCAAAACGGGCGCTGACAAACTGGCGGCATTCGCCAAGACCGACGCGGCCCACCGGGAGTTTCTGGCCTGGCTTCTCAAGAACACCCCCGCGATGGAACTGTACTTGGAGGGTGCGGTTCCGATCGGCCTGGCAGCCCGCGAGGATAACAACTACCGGCTGGACACGGCCGCCCTGGAGATCTGGAGACAAATCCTCCAGGCCGATCCAGACTCGAAGGACGGCTTGTATCTGAAATTGGCCATTGCCACGGCGCTTGCGCCGCCCGGTTCGGTCAACATCGGCGCGGGCGGTGCAGGCACGCCCGAAAATCCAGTGGCGCGCTACAGGCACTACAAGGCGGCGCACCAGAACAAGGAGTTGTTTCCCAGTTTCGATCGCTTGACCGTCTGGGAATATAGCCGGATCGTATGCTCCGGCGCCTCGAATGCCGACCTGACCTGGGCCCGGCAAATGATCAACACTTTCCGGCCGGACTTTCGGGCCGATGAGATGGTGGTGAACTCGACCAGCCTGGTGTGGCGCAGGAACTCGCCGATTCCTTACGCCGGGAGTTTCAAGAACGTGCTGGCGGGCGGCGGCAAGTGCGGCCCACGCTCGTCGTGGTCGGTAATGGTCTGCCATGCCTTCGGGATACCGGCCATCGGGGTTGGGCAGCCGGCCCATGCCTGCGTGGCCTACAAGGCGGCCAACCCAATGACCGAACCGCAGCCCGGCAATGCCTGGAAGGTCGCTTTCGGCCGCGGGTGGCAAGTGTCGCGGCTCATGGGATTGACGGGGCCGGAGTTTCTGGCGGGCGTCGAGGAGCGAGCCGACGCCGCGCAATTCTCGCGGGTGGAGCACCTACGGTGGCTGGCGGCCGCGCTGGCCTCGGCCGATCGCGCCGCCGTAGTGATGAAGGTTGCCCATAAGATCCAGAAATCGGTTGCGAAAGGGAAGACGGACCTCACGGCCTCGCACAAGCCGGAAGAGGCTGACGCCGAACCCGGCGGGAAACCGGCCGCAAAACAAGCGCGGGCGGCGTCTTTTCCCTCTGCCGGCACCGGTGCGGGACCAATCAAAGCCGAGGCCGACGTCATTCACGTGGATGCGGCTTCGTTCGCACGCACCGGTGGCCAGAATTCCTGGGCGGGCCAGCTTCCACACGTCCTGGTCCACGATTGCCTTACCGGCGGCAAACAGGTTTATTTCCAGCAGCAAATGAAAGCCCAATGGGCGGAATACGCCATCGACGTCCCGGCGGCGGGAACCTATCAAGTCGTCATGAAAGCGGCGTGCATCAATACGGATCAGGCCCTGGAGATCTGCTCTCGCGGCAACGTCATCGCCACGGTCCCGATTCCGTTGAGTTATGGCCTGTGGCGCCAGACTGCGCCCGTGAAACTGAAGCTGGAGCAAGGCGTGCAAACGTTGCGGGTTCAGACTTCAACCACGGAGCTGAAACGAGGCATCGCGCTGCGATGGTTCGAATTGAAACAACTTGGTTCGACCCGGCATCGCGTTGTGGCCTATGGCACAACGGTATCGCCACATTATTGCCGCGAACCCCGAGCGGCTGATTTGTAATCATAATCTGTTCGACATCGCAGCCGACACGTTGAAGGCCAGCGAGCGCGCGGCCCTCGTGGCAATCCTGAATTCCACCCTCGTCGGTCTTTTCAAGACTTTCTACGGCCGCTACGCGGGCACAGAAGGGAACCTGAAAACGGAAGTCGTTGACGTGAACTTTTTGGATGTGCCCGATCCGCGCGGAGCTTCCCCGGATGTTGCCAAACGCCTTGCC
>Ga0302320_10014340_pt1 | contig 16416 bp, 13 predicted proteins | sample Bog_T0_3_FD_202130 | JGI IMG/M metagenome (GOLD analysis project Ga0302320, IMG submission 202130) | Peat permafrost microbial communities from Stordalen Mire near Abisko, Sweden - Bog_T0_3 | ecosystem: Environmental > Terrestrial > Soil > Wetlands > Peat | place: Sweden: Abisko, Stordalen Mire... | reverse complement strand
GCGACCAGGATATCGCTCTTGGCCTTCGCCTCATCGAGCTTCTGCTGCAGCCGGATGAGCGCCTGGCGCAGGGTTTCCACCTGCGATTTCTGATCCTCCACCTGTTGCCGGAAGCTCTCGGCCGTGATTTTGTAGCTCATCGAGCGCTCGATGGCGGCGCGCGCCAGTGCGTCGTCGCCCTTGTCGACAGCCAGTTCCGTGCGGCGCGTCCATTGCTGCTCCGCCTCTTCGTTTTCCTTCTGCTTCTTTTCGAGAACGTGCTGATCCGCAATCGAAACCGCGACCTGCGTCTTGACCTGGAGAAGCTGGTTCTCCATGTCGAGAATGATTTGTTTGATCATCTTTTCCGGGTCTTCGGCCTTATCCACAAGGTCGTTGAGATTCGCCCGGACCAACGTTGTAACTCTTTCCAGTAGTGCCATGGTATTTTCTCCTTTATGTATTCGGCGTTATGTCTTTCGGCGCGGCGCCGGAGGGTTTCGGGGCCTTGTCGCCCATCGTGCGGACTTTACCCAGCAGGTCCTGCAGCTGCATGCCCGAAAGCGTTTCGAACAGCGCGGGTATCTGGGCGGCCATCTTGATCATGTCGCCAGTGACCTGATTCATGCCGGTTGCTTCGTTGTTGCCGGTGGACACGATGGTGATCTTGTCCACGTGCGACAGCGGCGCGGCCAGGGCCTTCACGACTTCGGGCATCATCGCGATCAGTTTGTCCGCGATGGCGGCCTGGTTGTATTCCTGATAAGCCTCGGCTTTGAGGTTCATCGCTTTGGCTTCGGCCTCACCCTTCTTGAGGATGATTTCGGCTTCCGCCTCGCCCTGCGCGCGGGTCGCGGCCGCCGAGCCTTCGGCTTCCATAATGCGGCGCTGGCGTTCGGCGCTGGCCATCGTCTCGATGCGCTTGCGCTCGAATTCCGCCTGTTTTGCGACGGTGGCCGTGAGTTCGCGGTCGCGGCGCAGGATTTCCGCGTCCTGCACTTTGACTTCGTGCTCTTTCTCCACCTGGCGGACCGTCACTTCCTCGGCGCGCACCTGCTGCAGCATGATGTTGGTCTGGATCTCATAGGACTTATCCGCCGTCGCCTGCTGCTTCTTGACCATTTCCTGGTATTCGGCCTTTTTCACCTCAAGATCGCGCTGCGCCTCGGCCTGCTTGGCCTGCGAGAGAGTCTCCGCGAGCACGCGCTCCTGATCGGCCTGGGCTTTTGCGACGGCGGCTTCACGCGATGCGATGGCGCGCCGCATGGCTGTATCGCGCTCGGCCTCGGCGGTGGCGACGTCGGCATCGCGCTTGATGCGCGCCACATCGGGCCGGCCCATGTTGGTGATGTACTCGTTCTTGTCCTTGACTTCTTTGATCGTGAACGAGATGACGTCGAGGCCCATCTTGTTCAGGTCTTCCGCGCACGTGGAACGCATGCGTTCGCCCACCATTTCCGGCTGCTTGACGATTTCTTCCACTGTCAACTGGCCAATGATGCCGCGCAGATGGCCTTCCATCACCAGACGGATCAGGCCTTCGCGCTCGCCGGGCGACTTGGTGAGAAACTGCTCAGCGGCGGTGAGGATGCTTTCGGGGTCGGACTTGACCTTGATCTGCGCCACGGCTTCCACCGTTACAGCGACGCCCTGGCGGGTGTAGAGGTCCTGGGTCGGGGCGACATCGAACGACATCAGTTCGAGAGAGAGGCTGCGGCAGAGTTCCACCATCGGCAGAACCACGGTGCCGCCGCCTTTAATCACGCGGGGAACGCCGCGGAAGCCGTAGACGAGGAGCGCTTCGTTGGGCCCCGCCTTCCGATATAATCTGGCCGACATCACCAGAATGAACACGACCGCCAGTACTGCGGCGCCCGCGATGACCAATACCTGCTCGTTCGGAAAATTCATAAACTCGTCGTCTCCTGTTCGTGCCCGTCCGGGTCGGACAGTGGATCTTCCCATCGCCGCACGTAGGCGATGCCTTTTTCGTACCGCGTGACAATCACTTCCGTCCCCTTGGGGAGGGCCTCGCCATCTTCGGAGCGGGCGCCGGCGGCGCGGCGCGTTCCCGCCTGCGAATAGGTCAGTTCGCCGGTACCGCCGGCCCGGATGGGCAGCGTGATGCGGCCGAGAACTCCGTCCATCCGGTAATCGGCCGGATCGAGCGCGTGATCGTGCTTCATCAGCACCTTCGCCAGAAACCAGAACACAACCGAGGCGGCGCCGATGCCGCTCACCGTCGAAACCCCCAGCGCCGCTGCAAACCAGACACCGTAAACGTGTTCCAGCAGATAGCCCGTGCCGCCGAACCAGGCCAGAAACGCGGCGATGGTTCCCACGTTGAACAACGGCATGTTGGAGCCGTGCCCGCCACCGCCGTGCAGCTTCAGGTGCGGCAGATGCAGACGATGACTGTGGCCGGCGAAGAGCGCCAGAACGCTCAGGGCAAACCCGACAATGAGACAGATGAGATAGAAATCGGACCAGGTCACGGACGCCTCTTTGAATTGCTGGTGACGCTCCGCGTCACCGTCGGATTGCTGGTGACGCGGGGCGTCACCATTGTAGTTTTCAGCGATTTCATGTCGGCACCCGCCGGCGCCTTGAGCACTTCCATCAGGCGCTCGGCGAGGCCGGGGTTTTCCAGAATTTCGCCCAGCAGAATCAGGCACAGGCGCGAATCGTTATGGCGCGCGATAGTCAGCAAGGCGCGATGGAGTTCGGGTTCGCGCGAGAAGCGCTCGGCGCCCGCCACCAGCCAGAGATCGAGCTTGTCTTCGAGCGCGCCGATATCGGAGATCAGCTCGTTCTGAAAACCCTCGGGATCGTCGACCAGATAGCCGGGGTGGACTTTGAAGAAGCGCGCCAGAAGCATGCGGCTCGAGTTGGTGAGGTGCGGGCGCGCGCCGGACTCGATCTGAGAAAGGTAGCTCTGCGAAATGGACTTGCCGAGCTCCTTCTGGATCAGCCGGGCCATTTCGAGTTGCGAGATCTCGCGGCCGAGGCCACGCAGGGTGCCCTCGACTTCGCGCAGGTAGCGGATTTTTTCGCCCAGGGTCATTATTGCAATCCGTAATCACTATATTGCAAATTGTGATTGTCTGTCAAGGGGAAACTTTCGTTCGTGCCCGGGCGGCTCTTCGGAGACGGCCCCATAAGCCACTTTTTGACGCGCAACAGGCCACTTAAATTGGCTTTCGAGTGGCTTTCGGTGGCTCTCAGTGGCTTTAGCGGAGGCATCATGGCTTTTATTTTCATAGGTTTAAGCCTCGCCGCCCCGAAAATTTTCTTTTTGCGGCAGGAAACGCGGGAAATGGCGGCGATCAGGAGGCCGGTTTGGCAGAAAGTGGTTCGAGAAAGGTGCATACGACGAACAGTATGCACCTTCGTTTCGGGCCCGGGGTGTTATGTTGTTGATTCTGTTCGGAAAGAAACGTGTGACTCGCCCTGGCCGCACGAGCGAGTTCAAGAGATTGCAGCGTTGCACTCCGCTGGTGCCCGTCCGGCGGCTGGCCGACGGAAGAGGCGGCGGAGTGCACTCATTGCCGCCGCCGCAGCACGAAGATTTTGGCCGCTATCGAAGATCTCAGATTCGGAGGAAGCCGCGTCTTCTGTTCCTCCGCTTTGCTCCAACCGGGTCGCGGGACAGGCGGGCGCTCACACGCTTCACCGTTTGAAACGTACACGGGTCACCACTTGCCGACCACGGGGATGTCACCGGCGACGCCGCCGAAAGCGAATGCTACGACCTGGTCACTGCCCACTACTCTGGGGGCGCTGCCGTCGTCATCGATTACCCAGAAGAAGCCCTGGCGGTAGACCCCGGCTTTACCGGTGCCGCTCCCGTTCCAGTCGCCTGTGATTGCGACGTCGCCTGAGATGCCGCCGAAGGCGAAGATCAGATCGCCTGCGTCGATGGAGTGGTCGTTGTTGGCGTCGAGTAACCAGAATGCCGCCGTGCCCCTTGCCTGAAATGGGCGCACCACGCCAACCTTTGTGATGCCGTTGCCGGTCCAGTCGCCCGTTACGGGGACATCACCGGGTACGCCACCATAAGCGAAGGCCTGATCGATGCCTGCATCGAACGTACCGTTGCCGTCGATATCCAGAAGCCAGAAGAAGCCTGAGCGGAAGATGCCGATCTTCGAAGTTCCGGAGCCGTTCCAGTCGCCGACTACCGGAAGATCGCCGGCTACGCCGCCGAATTGGTAGACCTTGTCGATGCCGGTATCAAAGACTCCGTTGCCGTTGTAGTCGAGGAACCACTGGCCGGTCGATGGTCGATAGATTCCGATCTTCGTCGTACCGGAACCGTTCCAGTCCCCGACAACCGGCTTGTCGCCGGGCTGGGCGGGGATGAAATTGACGTATACGTAATCCTGGCCAGGCCCGGCGCCATCAAACTGGCGGTTGCCGTTGGCGTCCAGAATCCATTCGAAATTGTCGCGGAAGATGCCGGCTTCGGAGGGCTTTATCGCGGTCACCGTGAGGCTCTGTGTTACGGGAGGCGCGGCGGCGTAACCATAATTCACGCTCCCCGTTTGGCTCGCTGTAATTGAGCACGTGCCCGGCTGGAGCAGGGTAACGGTCGAACCGGAAACTGTGCACACCCCGGGCGGCGTCGAAGCAAAGGACACCGGGAGACCTGAACTGGCTGTCGCGGCGATGGTGACCGCCGCGGCAAGATAGCTTACGTTGCCGGGCGGCGGAAAGTTAATGGTTTGCGCGTTCAGAACGTAGAAAATCTGCTCGACGGTCGCCGCAGCCGCGTAAGTGGCGTTGCCCGCCTGGCTCGCGATGACCGAACACACGCCTCCGCCAGCGTTGACCGTGTTGCCCGAGACTGTGCAGTCCGCAGCCGTACTCGTACTAAAACTCACGGGGAGGCCGGAACTTGCAGTGGCATTAACAATGAACGGCGGGGTGCCCCGGAGGAGGTTGCTCAAGGGTCCGAATGCAATGGTCTGAGGTACCTGGCCGACCACCAGGCCCAGCAACACGGTTACATTGTTGCCAGGGGCGCCATTTGCGACGGCAATATCCTCAATTCCATCCCCATTGAAGTCTGCCGCCACGATGGAACCGGCGGCAGTTCCAGCCGCCAGCGGGCTACCCGTGGCCATGGCGAACCCACCCGTACCGTTTCCCAGCAGGATCGTTAAGTCGTCGACGCCATTCGCCACCGCAAGGTCCGGGATTCCATCCCCGTTGAAGTCCCCTGCCACGAGGGAGTAAGCGCCAAACTCGACTGCCATCGGACTACCCGAGGCCGGCGCAAACGCGCCCGAACCGTTCCCGAGCAGTATCGATACGTTGTTCAGGACGCGATCGGCGATGGCGAGATCCTGGACACCATCCCGGTTGAAATCTCCCACCACCACGGACCATGGAACGCTTCCCACCGTCATAGGGCTGGCGGCGGTTGCTGTGAACCCTCCGACACCGTTCCCCAGCAGCACCGTGACGCTGCCGAAGTCGCTAGCGACCACGAGATCCGGCATGCCATCTCCGTTGAAGTCGCCCACTGCCAGCGAAAGCGGTTCAAGCCCCACTGCGATCGGGCTGCCCGGGGCTGTAGTGAACCCACCCAAGCCGTTCCCCAACAGGATCGTTACGTTGTTACTGCCGTGGTTGGCTACCGCAAGGTCCTGGATTCCGTCCCGGTTGAAGTCTCCCACTACCTGCGAAATCGGCATGCTTCCCACTGGGGCCGGGCCGCCCGGGGCTGCAGTGAACGCGCCCGAACCGTTCCCGAGCAGCACGGTTACGGTGTTCGGGGTCGGGTACGAGTTCCCCACTGCAAGGTCAGGAATGCCGTCTCCGTTGAAGTCCCCTGTTACCAGGGCGCGCGGGGCGTCGCCGGCCGCAAAGGGACTGCCCGGCGCCTGCGTGAACCCCCCGGAGCCGTTTCCGAGGAGTACCGTTACGGTGGTGCCGATGTTCTGGCCGTTATTTGCCGTAGCAAGGTCCGGAATGCCATCCCCGTTAAAGTCCGCTACTACCACAGAGGTCGGATCGGCTCCCACCGCGAACGGGCTGCCTGTGGCCGGCGTGAATGAGCCGGAAGACTTTGCGATGCTCACCGTGAAGCTGCGAGTCACTGGCGCGGCGACGCTATAGCCAGCGTTGCCGGGTTGGCTGGCTGTGATCGAGCAGATTCCGGCGCCAAGAAGCATTACGAGATCATCCGCAAGCTTGCAAATCGCAGGCGTTGTCGACGTGAATGCGACTGGCAGGAGAGAGCTGGCCTGCGCGGCAATTGGGAACGGTGAGATGCCGAAAAGCTGATTGGGGATGTGGTCGAAGGTAATCGTCTGCGGAGCCGTAAAGACCGTAAAACTCTGCGTTACCGGAGCCGCCGCTGTGTAGCTGGCGCTGCCAGCCTGGTTTGCGACGATTGAGCACACGCCCCCGCCGACAAGCGTGACCGATGCGTTTGCCACCGTGCAGACGGCTGGTGTGGTCGAAACAAGACTCACCGGCAGACCCGAACTTGCGGTGGCAGCAACAGGGACGGGCGGGATGCCGTAGTTCACGTTGCTGAAGGGCACGAAGGTAATCGTCTGCGATGCCGGGAGTACGGTGAGGGTCCGGGTTATCGCCGGCGCGGCCGTGTAGGTGCTGTTGCCGGTCTGGCTGGCCGTAATCGAACAGGCGCCTCCGGAGACGATCGTGACGGTGGCAGCCGTGACTGTACAAACCGACGGCGTAGCCGAGACTAAACTTACCGGGAGACTTGAGCTCGCGGTGGCGATCACCGGAAACGGCAAGATCCCGTAGGTGACGTTACTGAATGGCCCAAACGTTATCGTTTGCGGCCGGGTCCCAGTGCCCAGCAGCACGGTTACGTTGGCGAAGCCCTGGTTGGCCGTTGCGAAATCTTCAATGCCATCGCGGTTGAAGTCCGCGGTTACCAGGAATGCCGCGTCCGTTCCAGCCATGGCCGGAGTCTGCGGCGACACCGTAAAGCCTCCCGATCCGTCGCCGAGCAGGATGTTGATTGCATAGGGGCCGAAGTTCAGCGTGGCAAGATCCTGAATGCCATCCCCATTGAAGTCCGCTGTGACGATGGACTCGGGACCTCCCGCGCCCGGATACGGGCTACCCGCTGCCTGCGTGAAGCCGCCCAGGCCGTTCCCCAGAAGAACGTAAATGTCACCGTTGGGGTAGCCGCCGCTGACGCCGGCCAGGTCGGCCAAACCGTCTCCGTTGAAGTCGCCCACGGCCAGGGCGATAACGCCCAACGGGAGCATAATCGGGCTACCGGGCGCCGTTGCAAAACCGCCGGCGCCGTTTCCCAGCAGTACGGCTAAGCCGCCCGTGTACCCGGCAATGGCAAGATCCTGGAAGCCATCTCCATTGAAATCGCCAACGGCCACGAACTCGGGTTTCACTCCCACGGCAAACGGGCTGCCTGCGACGGGCGTAAAACCGCCCGAGCCATTTCCCAGCAACACTGTTACATTGTTGCTGTAGTTGTTTGCGGTTGCCAGATCCTGTATGCCGTCTCCGTTGAAGTCCCCCACAGCCACTGAGTAAGGCAGCAAGCCGACGGTGAACGGGCTTCCCGTGGCCGGTGCGAATCCGCCGGAGCCATTCCCCAGCAGCACCGTTACGGTGCCTTCATACGAGTTGGCCAGGACGATGTCCTGATTGCCGTCACCGTTAAAGTCCCCAACGGCCAGGGCGATTGGGTCTGTCCCCGCCGCAAACGGACTGCCCGGCGCAGCGCTGAAACTGCCCGTCCCATCGCCCAGCAGTACACCGACGGTGTTATCCCTGAAATTTGCGGAGGCGAGGTCGGGAATACCATCTCCGTTGAAGTCGCCAACCGCCACGGCGGTGGGTCCGGTTCCCGAAGCAAATACTGCGAACGGGTTGCCCGTTGCCGGGGCGAACGAGCCTGACGGCTTCGCCAGGGTCACGCTGAAGCTATGTGTTACCGGAGGAGCGGCGCTGAAGCCGGCGTTGCCTGGCTGGCTGGCGGTGATCGAGCAGGTTCCCGCGCTGGCGAGCGTGACGAGATCGTCCGCGATCCGGCAAACGGCGGGTGTTGTCGAAGTGAATGTAACGGGGAGGCGGGCAGTGGATTGTGCGGCAATCGGGAACGGCGACACGCCGAAGAGCTGATTGGGGATCGGGTTGAAGGTAATCGTCTGCGACGCCGCCCTCGCTGGCTGGGCAAGGGCGAGGGCGAGCAGGAGAGCTAAGGCAAGTCCGGATTCGGGAAAATTCCGGGGAGAATTCGGCGACTTCGGAGGTATTGTCAGGAAACGGCTGCGCATTTTCTTAAAATACCTTCCTTGCCGGATACACCGTCCTGTCCGTAGTGTCTCACGTTTTCGGCTGTCGCAAACCCGCGCGCGAAGGTGTTCCTGTGCCGCGTTCGGGCCGCACTCCCGATCGTTCCGGACGGCCGCAACAATTTGCACGGGCTCGGGTTACGCTGTCCGAGAGGTTCATCTTCCCGCAAGGGCCGGCCACTGCGTACTCATGAGAAACGCGCGCAAGTTTACACCGCCAGACCCGGCTGAGCGGGTGGTACCTCCGACGTCCGGCGCCGTGTCCGGCGGCTCCTGCGCCCTTTCGTGGTCGCGTGCGAGCGGCGTGCTCAGGAAAAGGGGCGCGAGGAGATGGGGTCAGCCGATCGGTTACATTCGTCTCCCACGGCGTGGTGGAAGCGGCCACCGGCAAGGGCGCGATCTTCGGCTTCGACCGCACCAGCGTTCCCGGCCCGCCACCGAAATCGCCAGTACCGCCAAAGCCTGGGGCCGGAATGACGCGGTGGTCACAGTTCACTCACTCAATCGCGGGAACGGGAATGGCCAGTCGATCAGTGATTCAGCGGATACCAAACCGGCCGCAGGTCCGGGGTGAACCCCGCAACCGGCCCTTCGCCCCGCACAGACTCCGGATTCGTGACGATCCCGACTCCGCCATCAGGTCGATAGATCTCGATGCCACGGCTTTCCGGATCGATCAGCCATGCCAGTTGTGCGCCGTTTTCAATCCACTCTCGCATCTTCTTGCGAAGCGCGCGCCAGCGGTCGGTCGGAGATCGCGCTTCGATGACAAAATCCGGGCACAAATGCCAGTAGCGTTCCAGCATTTATTGGGTCAAGATCCCGCACCCGGGACGTCAGCGTCCAGGCCGCATCCGGCGCGCGACTCGCGCCATTGGGCAGGACGAATCCGCCTGCCGCATCGGCAACGCCGCCGCGTCCGTCGACCTGCGCCCAGCGATCCAGTTGTGTCAGGATCGCCCGGTGACGATACGCCGTGAGAGTGTAGTTCGGCGGCATGACGATCAGTTCGCCCTCCGCCGACGTCTCGAAAAACAAATCCGGATGCTCCGAGCAGAATTCGGCGAACTGTTCATCCGTCATCGGCTGTGCCGTGAGGATGGCGGGCAGCATAGCCTCGTCGATCATGAACGCCATGCACATATCGTAGCCGATCATCTGGTGGCCCGATCGTACCCGATCGGGCCACCGGTCATAACAAAGACACTACCGTGGTGACCGTGCGGAGGGCTGAACGCTAGTCGGCCAGCGGATCCCAGACGGCCCGCAGGTCGAGCACGAAGCCGGCGACGGGACCTTCGCCTTCCACCTGGCCGATGCCGGATAGGACGATCGCTTCACCGCTGGCACGGAAGATTTCGACTGTCTTAGCCTCCGGATCGATGAGCCAGCCCAGTTGCGCGCCCTGTTCCAGATACTCGCGCATCTTGTTCCGAAGCGCCTTCAACCGGTCGCTCTCCGATTTCACCTCGATCACGAAGTCGGGGCAAAGATGCCAGAACGATTTGCGCTTGCTCCGGCCCAGTTGCTGAACCCGGCTCTTCAGGGTCCAGGATGCATCGGGCGAGCGGCGCGCGCCGTTGGGAAGCACGAACCCGGTGGAGGAATCGCAAACGATACCGCGCCGGTCGTTCTTCGCCCAGTTGAACAGTTCGCCGGCTACCTCCGAGTTGGATGCGCCGGTGTCGGAATAAGTCGGAGGCATGACGATCAGTTCACCTTCCGCGGTCATTTCAAAAATCAGGTCGGGATGTTCGGCGCAGAAGGAAACGAATTCCTCGTCGGTCATGGGGTGACACGACAACGTCGCGGGAAGGAAGGCGTCGTCGATCGCGAACGTCATGGCTTCAGTTTACCCCGATCGGCGAGCGGCGGTATGTGGGGTCGCCCGGGGGGGCGCGCGACATAAGAGTGAGCATTTGAGATTTTCTCTTTTTTTGGATTTGTATCCGTGCGTATAATATACGCAAGGAGAAGAAAGGCAATCTCATGCCGCAATCTATCGAGGACCTGGAGCAGAAGCGCTCCGCTATCGTGCATCAATTAACTGATCTGGGCGATTTCCGCCCTGGTTCCATCACCACCACCTCGGGCCGCTGCGGCAAGCCGAACTGCCGCTGCCACCGTCCCAACCAACCCCCGCACGGTCCTGCGGATCGGCTCACGTACAAGGCCGAAGGCAAGACCGTCAGCGAGTCGCTGCCGAGTTCTGCCGCCGTCGCCAAGGCGGAGCGTGAGGTGGCGGAGTTTCGCAACTATCAACGGCTCAGTCAGCAGTTCGTTGAGGTCAACACGCAGATCTGCCGTTTGCGGCCAGTAGAACAGGCTGAAGCGACGCCGCAGGAAAAAAAACGGCCGAAGAAATCCAGCGCGCGGTCATCGGCGAAGTAGATCGTTTTCTGCGCATTGTTTTTCAGGAACGCCGCAACAAGGGCCGGCTCGATCTGGAGGCGGTGGAAACCGTTATCCGTTCCGCCATGCATCAGGCGGGAGCTTCGGCTCTGACGCAACTGCTGCAATACGATCCGCCGGACGAACAACACCGGGATGTTCCCTGTCCGTGTGGCCACACGGCGCACTACAAGGAATTGCGTGAAAAGACCATACTGACCGTCGTGGGAACGGTCAAAGTCAGTCGCCCTTATTACCTATGCGCGCAATGCTCGGAGGGACAATGTCCGGTCGATACCGAACTCGGTATCGCAGGGCTGGAGTCTTCACCCGGCGTGAGACGCATGGAGGCCGTAGTGGGCAGCGAGATGCCGTTCGCAAAGGCATGCGAGCCCATGAGGGTGCTGGCGGGACTTGAGGTCCCCGCCAAAGCCATCGAACGAGCCGCCGAGGCCATTGGCACGGAGATCGCCCGGCGGGATGATCGTGAAATCGCCTGTGCCAAACAGCTCATCCTGCCCGTTGTCTCCCGGCAGAACATTCCGAAGATGTACGTGCTGATGGACGGCGTCCAGATCCCCGCCGTGGCCACCGCAACCGAGGCGCGCGCCGGAAGGACGGAAGGACAGCGTGCCCGCACGCGTGAGTGCAAGCTCGGCGCCGTGTTCCTTCAGACTACCGTGGATGCGGAAGGACGGCCCGTCCGCGACCCGGATTCCACAACGTATGTGGGGGCCATCGAAACCGCCGACCAGTTCCGCATCTACACCGAGGCCTGGCGCCGAGGCTGGGAGTGGGCCATCGTCAAAATCGTTATCGGAGACGGGGCCGTCTGGATCTGGATTCAGGCCGACCTGCATTTTCCGGGCGCCGTGCAGATCGTCGACCTGTATCATGCCCGGCAGCATCTGTGGAACGTGGCCGCGTTGCTCTATCCATACGACGCGGTGGCGAAGAAACTCTGGATAATGCCCCTGAAAGATCTGCTGGATCACGGCAGGATCGAACCTCTGGTGGAATGGCTGCGTGAAATAGCGGACGAACAGGCCGGCACTCAACCGGGCCTGGCGGAAGACATCCGGAAGGAAGCCGATTACTTCGAAACCAACAGGGAGCGCATGCGCTACCCGGAGTTTCGTGAAAAGGGATACTTCGTCGGCTCGGGCGTGATCGAAGCCGGTTGTAAGTCCATCGCAGGCGTACGCCTCAAGCAAACCGGTATGCACTGGACCGTGCGCGGCGCCAACGCCATCATCGCTCTGCGCTGCTGCCGGTTCAATCAAAGGTTTGAGGACTTCTGGGAGGGTTCCGCGCCGCCTGATCCAGCCAACCCTCACTTTTACGTCGCGCACCCGGGCGCGGGGGTTGCTTAACCGCTTGGGGTTCAATTACTGGCAGAAGCGCAGGAATGTCGTGTAACGCATTATTAACACATGGGTTAGGCCAGTTCTCCAGGCTGTAGCGATAGACTGGTTCATGACGATGCCGCTTCGTCCCAAAGCGGCGCCGGGGATCAACGAGGTTCGTCCATGAAGTCATCGATTCCGTTTACGCTTTTATTCGCTGCCGCCGTGGGTTGCGGAATAACCGAAACAGTTGCGCTCTTCGCCCAGGCGCCAACCTCAGCCACCCTCCCCACCGGCCAGCTCCTGAGCGAGCCGGGGCCCACATTCCGGATCGACGACGACCAGTTGCCCAGCCCCCCGACGCTCATCGCCTACGGGGATCAGCGGTTCACCGATCCCACAAACACGCAGAAGACCAACCCGCGTATTCGCCAGTGGCTCGTGAAGCAGATTGCGTCGGAGGATCCCGCCGCCGTGATCATGAGCGGCGACGTGCCGCTGGCGGGCAACGTGGCCAACGACTATACGGTGTACCGGGCGGAAACCAAAGTCTGGCGCGACATGCAGCTGCACGTTTTCCCGGCGCTGGGGAATCATGAATTCTCCGGCAATGCTCAGCAGGGGCTGGAGAACTGGTGGAACGCCTTTCCGGAGATGCGGAACCGGCGCTGGTACTCGGCTCAGATCGGGTCGCGCGTTTACCTGCTGGCACTGGACAGCGGCACCTCGCTGCTGCCGGGCAGCGACCAGGCGCGCTGGATCGAAAAACAGATCGCCGGTCTGCCCGCCTCGGTGGATTTCGTGATCGTGGCGATGCACCATCCCCCGGTCGCCGACCTGCAGACGCACATCGAGGTGGATCACAACCCGCGGCCTAACGAGCTCGCGCTGCGAGACTACCTGTCGCAGGCGGCAAAGAATTCGCACGCGGTTTTTCTGATCAGTGCGGGCCACATCCACAATTACGAACGCCACGTGGTGGATGGCGTGACCTACCTGGTCTCCGGCGGCGGCGGGGCGCCGCCCTATTTCGTGGAGCGCGCGCCGGACGATCTCTACAAGAGCGTTCTGTTCCCCAACTACCACTACGTCAGGCTCACGGTCGGGAAAGACCGCATCCATGCGGATATGTACCGCGTGGCAAACCCCGAGGCGGAATCCCTGAGCGTCGAACTCAAAGACAGCTTCGACCTGATGGCTAAACCGCGCTGAGCGCTCCGATTTCAGGGCGGCTGAGACAATAGAACCGTGGATTCCAGCGGGCACGCGGTGGTGGTTTTCGATGGCGAGTGCGCTTTCTGCAACCGCTGGGTCGATTTCCTGCTGCGCTTCGACCGCAAAGACACGTTTCGCTTCGCCGCCCGCCAGTCGCCCTCGGGAGCCGCCTTTGCGCGCGAGGCGGGATTGCCAGAGGAGGGCGTCGACTCCATCGTGCTCGTGGAAGGGAAGACGATGCGGCTGCGTTCGGAGGCCGTGCTCCGGATGCTGGATCTGGTGGGCCTCCCTTTTTCGCTGGCGGGGGTCTTCCGCGTGGTCCCGGTTCGACTTCGCGACGCTCTCTACAATATGATCGCGCGCAACCGCACGCGGTGGTTCGGGAAAATGTCGACTTGCCGGACGCCGATGCCGACCGAACGGCACCGGTTTATCTGAAGAAACTGCGCCCGGCGCGAGGGTCAATTCTTCAAACCGGCACTCCAGTTGACGATCACGTTCATCGTCCCTTTCGATGACAGCGGCAACCGGACGGCGACCAGGAAGCGGCCGTCTTTGCTCACGTCGTACCCGGCGGCATTCTGCACTCCGCCAAAGAGCGGTTTTGGCGTGGAGATCTGGAAACCGGGGCCTGCCTTGACATCGACCTCCATCATCTTTCCGTCCGGGCTGATGAAGTAGAGTTCCTTACCATCCCGACTCCAGTGTGGCAATGTGCCGCCATTGATCGAAACCTGCCATTTACCGCCGGCGGAATCGGGAAAGGCCCCGACGTAAACCTCAAAGCGTTTTGTCTCGTCGGATTGGTAGGCCAGCCATTGGCCGTTGGGCGAGAGCCTGGCGTTTCCCATCCTGAACTCGCTACGCAGGCAGGGATAGGGCTTCTGGCCGCCGGGCTTATCCGAAACGAGAGGCAATATCCACATGCTGAAATTCGAAGTCCTGGGATTGAGCTTCGACTCGAGGAGGTAATGTCCATCGCGGGACCAATCATCGGTCATCGTGGTTTGCCCGTCGCTGCCGAGCGTTTCCTCCGCGGAGGCGCCGTGGACGGCTTTCCGGTAAGGTGTGTAGACCGCCCCATCCCGGTTGGATGAGAACGCTATGGAGTTGCCCTCGGGAGACCAGACTGGGCTCAGGTTGACTTTTGAGTTGAACGTGAACCTGGATTCCCCGCCGCGCACCAGATCGTGCAGCCAGATCTCCCGGGACCCGGCCTGCGAATCGAAGCGGCCGTACGCAACGGTGCTGCCGTCCGGGGAAATCGCCGGTAGTCCGGCGTCGACTCCGGCCTCGGCGACCGTACCAAGCGGCTTCCCGGACCGGTCGATCCAGGTAAGCGGCCCGTTTGCACCCAGCGTCCCCGAGAAGTACGCGAGGACGCCGTTCTCCGAAGAAGAGAACGTGCCCTGCGAGTAAGAGCTGGCGTAATCGACCTGTTCGGCGACCGGCACGGGATCGCCTGTGGTCACGGCTTTATCCGGATCGAAGGGCTGGGCCATGAGCGTCTGTTCGCGCATGAACAGGAGATAGCCGGGTGGAGTGTAGATGACGTTGGAATTGGCAGTCAGAACGCGGCGACGCGTTTTCAGATCGTCTTTCGAATCCAGGTCTCCGACATAGACCGTGCTTTTCTCTTCTTCGGCAGTATAGGCGGTGTAGAGGAAGCGGTGGCCATCCGGCAGGAATGAGGGCCCGCGATGAGAACTTTCGGACAGTTTTTTGTCGAGCGTGGTCACAGGCGTGAGGCTGCCTCCCGATGCCGGAATACGGAACAGGGCGCCGTCTGCCTTGGGTGAAAGCAGAATAACGTCGTTCTTGCTCCAGGCTCCGCCAACGCTTCCAAGTGCATCGCACAGGGATACTGCGGGACCGCCGCTGAGATCGATCCGCTTTAGCTTCCCGCCCGCCATAAATGCAATGGACCGGCTGTCCGGAGACCAGAAAGGATCTCCGGACTCGCCCTCCGTTCCGGGCAGTTGATGGGCGGTAAGCGAATTCAGATCCCGTACCCAGACCATCCACCCGGACTTGCCCTCCGCGGTGGCGACGAAGGCCACGCGACGCCCGTCGGGTGAAACGGCCACGTTCGAACCTGCCGCGAAAGTCTCTTTTTCCGGAGGCGGCGCGGAGAATTTCAAGACGCGCGTTTCCGCATTGGCGCTGCGCCGTCACCGGCCACAACCACTGCCGACGCGCGGGGGCCGGTTGTGGAGAGCCGCCTCCCGGAATTGGTTCCGGCAAGAGCTCCAGCAGAGGCATCGCGTCCCCGATGTCGCGGAGGCGCTTCCGGGGATCTTTCTCCAGACAGCGCCGCAACAGCATTCGGGCTCTCGCAGGGATGCCGTCCCAGCGAGGCTCCGCCTGAATCACTTTCGCCAGGACCTCGGAAAGATCTTCGCCGTCGAACAGCTTTCGGCCGGCGAGCATTTCGTGCAGAACCACGCCGAAGGCCCAGATATCGGCGCGTTTATCGACTACTTTGCCACGCGCCTGTTCGGGTGACATGTAGGCCGCGGTGCCCAGAATTACGCCCATGCGAGTCGCAGCGTCCAGCGTCAGAGTCGGCGAATTCTCGGTGGTTGCGCCGGTTTCGGAGGGATCGGCGATTTTCGCGAGGCCGAAAATCCAGCACCTTCACCATGCCGTCGGGCCGGATTTTGATGTTGGCGGGTTTCAGATTCGCGGTGGACGATGCCTTTATCGTGCGCGGCTTCGAGAGCGTCGGCGATCTGGCGGGCGATCTTCAGCGCTTCATCGAGCGGCACCGCGCCCTGCTTGATTCTCTCGGACCAGCGTGGGCCTTCGACCAGTTTCCATCACCAGATAGTCGGGGCCGACGTCGTAGAGATGGCAGATGTTGGGATGATTCAACGCGGCGACGGCGTGGACTTCGCGGGAGAAGCGGTCGCTGAATCGCTTGTCGGAAACCTTGATGGCGACGTCGCGGCGCATGCGGGGATCATGGGCGCGATACACTTCGCCCATGCCGCCCGCGCCGATGCGCGCGACGACTTCGTATGGCTCGAGTTTGTCACCGACGGAAAGCGACATGCGAACGATTTACCAAGTGTACCGGGTACGGAATGGCTTGTGCCCGAACGGCCGGCATTGCGTCAGTTATCCTCAAAAGCATGCACGAACTGCTCGATGCAATCTACCGGGTACAGGACGATTTT
>Ga0302320_10014339_pt1 | contig 16416 bp, 13 predicted proteins | sample Bog_T0_3_FD_202130 | JGI IMG/M metagenome (GOLD analysis project Ga0302320, IMG submission 202130) | Peat permafrost microbial communities from Stordalen Mire near Abisko, Sweden - Bog_T0_3 | ecosystem: Environmental > Terrestrial > Soil > Wetlands > Peat | place: Sweden: Abisko, Stordalen Mire... | reverse complement strand
GAACCGACGTCTATCCATGAGTTCACTCCAGGCTAGTCCAGTGTTCGCGCCACGGCTTTTTGAGAGCTCATGCGCGCTACGCTTGTCATCAGAATTTTCGGGCCACTGGTCACAGTCTGCGGCAGCCCTTCCGGTGAAATCCAGACGGCAGCCACATTCGGTAATCTTTTCACCAGATCCCGGCCTTTCTCGGGGCCCATGAGCAAGAAAGCGGTGGAGAGAGCGTCTGAAGCCGTTGCGGATTCTGCCACGACGCTCACGGCGGTGGCCGATTTCAACGGCTCGCCCGCGATGGTGTCGATAATGTGTCCAAATGACGGCATCCCCAGCAAGCTGGGTGGCGTCTGCTGCGATGTTGAAACGCTGTTTTCATTCAATAGGACGTGGGGATCAACCTGCGCGGAGGGGTCGCACAGGTGCACCAGCCAACCGGATTGGCCAGGGGGGCAGCCCATTGCGTAAAACGTACTCCCTCCCGAATTAATCAGTGCACATTCGATGCCACAGGACCGCAACACGGCGGCGGTCCGATCTACGGCGTACCCTTTACCAATCGCCCCCAGATCTACCGCCAGCCGCGAAGAGTGGAATCGAATCCGACCGGGAGGAATCAATTCAACCTGGCGATAACCCACGCCGCGTCGAAGTCTTTTTTCCTCGGCCGGACTGGGAGCCTGCTCGCCGCGACCCACGGCTTTCCACCGCTCAGCTAGCGGCCCGGTCGTGACGTCGAATTCACCTTCGGAGATCTCGGAATAGTGCAGCGATTCCTGGATCACCTGGTACAAATCCTGGGTAACCGTTTGCGCCTCGAGGTGCGCTGTGCGGTTCAAGCGGCTGAGTTCGCTCGCGGGTTTGTAGATGCTCATCACCTGTTCCAGGCGATCAATCTCCTGAAAGGCATGATCTATAGCCTGGGACGCTTGTGTGGGATTGGTTCCGTAAGCGACGATTTCAAAAACCGCGCCCATGGCGTAGTGCTTTCTGAAAACAGGGGGAAGGGACTGGTCTAAAGACTGGTCTGGCAAAAGAACGGACGCAGTCAGCAGAGAGCCTTGAGGAGCCCCACCTGGGACGCGGCTACTCCAGCGCATAGACCGTACCATAGTGGCTTGCCACGTAGGTGCGGCCACCTGCCAGGACCGGAGTGCCACCGCCCAACCCAGCCTTCCAAAGGACTTTGCCTGAAGCGATATCGAGGCACATAGCGGTGCCCTCAGCGTTAACGGCAACCACTGGCTCGCATATCACGGTGGGAGATGTGATCGCACGCCCGGTGGAGAGTTTCCAGTTCAATTTGCCGGTCGGAATGTCCAACGCATATAGATTTCCGTCTTTGCTGCCAAAGACGACCAGCTCTTGTGAAGCGGCGGGAGATGAGGATACTCCGAGTTTCGTCTCAAATTTCCAACGCACGGCTCCAGTGCCCGCATCGATCGCGTAGAAGAAAAAGTCCTCCGACCCCACCAGAACTGTGTCGCCCACCACAGCGGGCGTGGAATCGATGCCATCCCCTGTTGGCGTGCTCCACTGGATTCTTCCGGACGAGACATCCAGAGCATAGACATTCCCGTCACCACAACCCACATAAACATGCTTCTCGGCGGCGTAGGCAGAAGCACTGATCCGCCCTCCGAGGGTCTGTGTCCAACGCGGCTTTCCGGTCTTGAGCTCCACCGCATAGAAGCGGCCGTCGGCGCTACCGAAAAAAACGGTTTCATCGCGTACAACGGGTGAACCCCACACTTCCCCCTGCGTGGCGATCTCCCAAATGGTTCTGCCCGTGTCCCGGTCTAAGCTATGTACCTTCCCTCCGTCGCAGCCAAAAAGCAACATGTTTCCTGAAATCGAGGGGGTGGAGTGAATCCAGTCGGGGAACTGGCGGGTCCACCTGGGGCGCCCGCTATCAGCATCAAGGGCATAGACCGCGCCATGAACCTCTATCACGTACAAAAGATTGTCGCGCAGGACGGCCGCCGAACGGATGGCCCGACCGGCGCGAAACTGCCATCGCACGCCTTTGGGCACTTGCCATGACGCCTCACGCTGTCGTCCCATGCGGGAGTTTTCACCTAATAAGGTTACCCAATCGCGATCTGTGCTTGCAGGATTGCCCATCGTGGTGTTCACGTAAGTCGGAGTTGGCGATGATCGATCAGTTTGAGGTCGGAGACGCCCAATCCCAGTTTGCCGGCCGCGGCGATATGTCCCGGCTGGCGAAAGTACAGGTTCTTAAGGGGGTTCTGGTGGAACTCGGCGTCGTCCGTAGTTAAAGTACTCGGATCGATATCCCAGACCGAACTTACCCCTTCCTCACGTCTCTTTTTTTCGATGGCCTCCAACTCGACGGTATCCACCCCCACCGGGTCGGTGCCAATGAAAAGGGTCTTCGCTTCATAGACGAATTCCCAGTGCGAGGTTATTGGGCCCCCGTGCCAAACTTCGCGCATTCCATCCATGATGTGCAGTACCGTCTTGGAGCGCAAAGGCTCGGTGGAGCAAAGATAACCGATAAGAGGATCGGTAAATGTGTAAGGTAGCTGGTGGGTGCGCGCCACATTGTTGAAGCACCCGTAGCCGATGTTCTTCAGGCAACCCGTCACTCCGGAGGCCGAGTGATCCTTCATCGTAGGAATATTTATGATCTTGGTTAATTCCTGGGTGACGACTTTTGCCAGATAGCACCGCGTCTCCGACTCTCCGAAGAAATCCGCATCGCAATAAACATCAAAATCGTAGCGCGCAGCATCGAAGGCGCCGTGTTCAATACCCAGCAGCCGGATTCCTGCCGGCACCAGAGCCTGGTATGAGGCCAGTTCGATCTCGTCGGAATAGCGGTCAAACACCACGATGTTTTCGGCGGGGACGCCAATCGAACGCAGCGCCGCGACGATCTCGCGCACAATCTCGGGGGAGGAAAAGCACACGGGAGCCCCCGATGAGTTGATCTTGATTCCCACCACGTCGTGGGGTTCAATGAACCTTTGCCACGCCGCCGCCGGCGAACTTTCGCCAGTGAGTTCCTTCATCCCCTCGTTCAGCATGCGGCCAACGATCGGCTGGGAAACACGGTTGCCTGAAATGGAATCCCCGTGGAAGACTTCTACCACACGCCCAGGGAACAAGCCCGGAATTCCCAGAGGCGACGGCTTACTGGGAGGAATCCCATGCACCTCGATCGGAGGCGGCGCCGGCTGGCTCGGACTCGCCTGCCCTCTGCCGACACCCGAGTTAAACAATAGCGCCGCGGTTCCCCACCCCGCGGTCTTGACGAAATCCCGTCGATCCATCATCAAGCTCCCAATGTGACACCCCTGTGCATCGGGGCGGTCCGTACCCTGAAACAGGCAAAACCCTAGTGCCTTCAAAACAGGTCTACGCTATCCCTATAAACCTCGCGCCGCATCCCGCAGGACTTCGCGAACATGCCGCGGCACAATCATACCCTCATTAGGTTACAACTTCCAACCCCCCTTCGATAGTGATCTCGCTCACAATGGTGTTCTCACTGGAGGGCAGCCGGTCCACTGCCGGTGGAAAGATGCAACTCAATGCGCGGTGTCCCCTGGCGCATTTTTTCCATAACCCCTGTCTCGGCGATCATGATTCGATTCCGATCGTAGGTAATTAACGGTAATTAACAGGTGGCGTAAATAGAACTGGCTCCATCGTTTGTACGCTCTGCGATGGAGTGCTTAACATAACGAGCTGGATTTATGCCATTTTCTGTCCAGGGTCCCCACAAGAATCCCCACAGTTTCCACTACCCAAAGGAGTAAGTTCCTCAACCCCCGCAAGCCAAGGCGGCGGAACTATGCGTCCACCTTCGTGCCGGGAGTGATAATATGGCACAGACTTCCATGAAGACGATTTGCACGTTGCCAACACGATGGCTGCAAACAGTTTTCGGGAGCGGCCGGTTCAAAACAGTTGCGTTAGCCATTGTGGCGGCGGCAATCCTGTCAGCGGCAGCAGCCCACGTGCTGTATTCCGATGTACCGAAGACGGCCGCAGAATTCAACGCCGATCCGGCAATGATGCTGGAAGCTTATCGACACGTTGAGGCGGCGTCCGTCTCCGATGCGATCGAGCAAATCCTCCACGAAAAGCGGTTCATGTCTCATCGCATGCAGGCAATCTTTCCCACCAAGTTTGCCGGCAGGGCTCTTACCGTGAAGCTGGCCAAGATGGAAAACAACGCCCCCGATGCGCTGTCAGGCATGCTGCAGGCGATCGATTCAGGGGGAGTGGGCTCAGTTTATGTGATGCAGGTAGAAGATGGAGCGGACATCGCGGGCATGGGCGGCCTGATGGGAAGCGCCATGTTTGCGCGGGGTTTCTCCGGCGCGGTCATTGACGGAGGGATTCGCGATATTCCGCAGCTCAAGCGCATCGGCTTTCCGGTTTATTCCACCGGCCCAGTTCCATCCACATCTGTTGGCCATTATCGCTTTGCCGGGGTTAACATTTCCGTGGATTGCGATGGTGTGACGGTGAGGGCGGGCGACATAATTGTGGCCGATCAGGACGGCGTTGTCGTTGTTCCTCAGGAGCACGCTGCCGAGATCCTGATTCGGGCACAGCAACTCGATAACACTGAGCACTCCATGTACCCGTTCATTGAAAAGTTTCATTCAATTACGGAAGCAGTGAGGCAATTCGGAAGAATCTAGGCGCGGCCAAAATGCTCGCGGAGGGCGGCAGGAGGATTGACAGATGTCTACTGGCACGAATCGACGCACGTTTTCACGCCGGCGCTTTCTCCACTGGTCGCAATCGGCGCTGGCGGCAGTTGGGCTGTCGCCGGCGCTTGCCTCTGCGCTTGCAATCTCCTCCGAATCGGCACGTAAGGCAGCCGCTGCAGGGGCGGGCGATGACTATTACGAGAAACTTGGCGTCGAGAAGATCATAAACGCGGCGGGAACCTACACTTATCTGACTGCGGCGGTCATGCCTGCGCAAGTGCAGCGGGCAGTTGCTCTGGCCGCGCTGCACCCGGTTGTGCTCAAAGATCTTCAGCGCGCTTCCGGCGAATACATCGCCAAGCGGCTTCGCTGCGAGGGCGCCCTGGTCACTTCAGGCGCATCGGCGGCTCTCACGCTGGCAACCGCGGCTTGCATCGTTTCGGCCAACGGAGCGAAGCCTAACCAGATTCCTGAAGAAGTCAGCTTCATGAAGAATGAAGTAATTGTTCAGAAGGCGCATCGCTACGAGTACGACCACGCCATGCTGCTCTGCGGGGTGCGCATCGTCGAGGTTGTCTCGCTCGACGATTACAAGCGCGCTTTCACGACGAAGACGGTGATGACCAATTTCTTCAATGCGGCCGAGGCGGGCGAGATCGATCGCGAGACATGGCTCGAGGTTGCGCATGGCCACAACGTGCCCTGCCACATTGACGCGGCCGCAGACATGCCCCCCATCGAAAACCTGTGGAAGTACACCGGCATGGGTTTCGACCTGGTTGCCTTTTCCGGAGGCAAGGGAATTCGCGGACCGCAGAACGCCGGCCTCTTGCTGGGAAAGAAACATCTGACAGAACTGGCCGCGGAAAACGACAGCCCCAACTCGGACGCCGTGGGCCGCGGCATGAAGGTCGCCAAGGAGCAGATCGTGGGCATGGTCGCGGCTGTCGATTGGCTTCTGGAACAAAACGACGAAGCCGACCAGCGTGAGTATATGCGCCGGGCAAAGATCATCATTCAAATGGTCAAAGATATTCCCACCATGAAGGCTGAAATTTTTGTTCCCGAGATTGCAAACCACGTACCGCATCTCATCCTTGCCTACGATCCGTCGGTTGTAGGCGTTACTCCAAAGCAGGTGCAGGAACGCCTGCGTACGCTTCGCCCGCAGATCGAACTCAATCCTGACACCGGATCAACGGGACGCCTTGGAGCGCACAACAACGAAAATGCGATCGTCGTCGGCACATGGATGCTGCAACCGGGAGAGGCTGAAATCGTCGGCCGTCACCTGCGGAAGGTACTCACAACGTCAAAGCTCTAAGAAGGCACGAAGTCAATTCACTCATTGCCCCCAAAAGGCACAAGGAGCCGATCCATGCAAATGCAGTCAAGAAGAACCCTCCTCAAGAATGCAGTCGTGGCCGGCGCGGCAGTTGCCGGCGCCGCTGTTTCAGTCAAGTCTGTTGAGGCCAAGGCCTCGGACAAGCTCGAGAAGAAGTCGTATCCTGCAAACACGAATGCGGACAATGCTGCTGCCGCGCCGCCACTCTTTTCAAGCGCGGTCTCCTACGGCAACCTTCTGTTTCTAGCCGGTGTCGGTGCGCACTTCAAAGGGACCATCGAGGAGCACACCAAGCACGTCCTCGACGAACTGGAGAAAAATCTGATCGGCGCAGGCTCCTCGATGGAGAAGGTGCTTAAGGTCAATGTGTATCTCAATGACATCAACGACTGGGCCAGGATGAACACTGTCTACGCCGGCCGCTGGGGAAAAATCCCTCCTGTCCGGACCACCGTGGCTCCTGCCGGCGGCATTCCTGGGAATTCGTTGGTGGAAATTGATTTAATCGCGTACATCTAGTTTCCCTAAGTGCCGCTCTCTCTTGCGTGGCACATAACGCACCGCAGCAACTAACTTGCCGTTATCGGCGCAGAAGGGTCTGGATACTTCATGACTTTCTTCCGTAGCAGGCTCTGGACACGACGGCAACTCATCAAGCGGTCTGGAGTGTTCTCCGCCATGGGGGTCGCGGCCGCTATGGCGCCTGCGGCCGCCAGCGCCGCCTCGCTCGCAGATTCTGTATCCGGCGACGCGTTGCCTGAACTTCGCGGTACCGATGCCGACAATCTCTACACCCGGATTGGCGTGAGGCCGCTCATCAATGCTCGAGGTACGTTTACTTTGATCAGCGGTTCGCGCTCGCTTCCAGAGGTGAAGGAGGCCATGTTCGAGGCCTCGCACTACTATGTGCATCTCGACGAACTGATGGATGCGGTTGGCAAGGAACTGGGGCAGCTTACCGGCGCCGCATGGGGTGTTGCAACGACGGGCTGCGAGGCCGCAATCGCTCTGGCTACGGTGGCCTGCATCGCCGGGACCGATCCGGAAAAATCGCAGGCGCTGCCTTATATCAAAGGCCGTGACCAGGTGATTATCCCAAAACATTCGCGCAATCCGTACGACTTCGGGATTCGGATGACGGGAGCCGAGGTTGTGGAGGTCAACTCGGCCGATGAGCTGCGGAACAGAATTTCCGCGCGTACGGCGATGATCTATATCCTCTCCGCTCCTGTGGCGGAATCCGGCCCGCTCGGCATTCCAAACATCTGCGCTATCGCCAAAGAGAGCAATATCCCGGTTTTTGTGGATGCTGCTGCCGAAGAGCCCAACGTTCCGAACATTCACATTCAACACGGAGCAACGCTGGTGGGTTACTCGGGCGGCAAATGCATGCGCGGCCCGCAGTCGTCCGGGTTGCTGATAGGGCAAAAGGATCTCTGCCGGGCTGCTTACTTTCAGGCTTCGCCTCACCACAACTACGGACGCGCATTCAAATGCAGTAAAGAAGAAATCATGGGTTTGCTCGTCGCAGTTCGTCAATGGTACAAGCGGGATCACGCGGCGGAGCAGCGCCAGTGGCTCGCGTGGCTCCAGCATATCGAGGGGCGCGTCAACGGCCTCCCTTCGGTGAGGGTGGAGTATCTTCAGCCTGAAGATCTCTCCAACAAGGCGCCACAGCTTCGCATTCACTGGGATGCAACGCAACTCAAGATCACCGGCACGGAGCTCGAGGCTCGTCTCGATGCAGGGCGTCCCCGAATCCTTGTTGACAGCGGCACCGGCGTGCGCCCCAACCGTATGGAAAGCTCGGTCACCATCATGCCGTACATGATGGATTCAGGAGAAGAACGGATTGTTGCCGATGCCATCTTCGAAGGCCTCACCAGGCCCGGGCATTACGAGAATCCGGTCGTTCCAGCCGGCGAGCCGGCGCAGGTGCATGGCAACTGGACCGTCGCAATCAAATATTCGCGCGGCACCGGAGAGCAGCACTTCAAGCTCGAGCAGATTGGCAACGACCTTACCGGCGCACAGCAGGGCGAACTCTACAAGACTGCGATTCAGGGCAGTGTGCACGTAAACCAGATTGAATTGCGAAGTGCGATGAGTGTGAGCGGCAATGCCATTCCCTGGACATTCAAAGGCGAGGTCCAGGGAAACGAGATGGCCGGCACCGTCAATCTCGGCGAGTACGGCGAAGCCGCCTGGCACGCGAACCGCGTTGAGGGGTGACGGCGCAGGGGATTGTTGAGTCGACGATCTTTGCATGCCGCAATTTGTTGGCGCACATGCGAGCAGTTAACCCGTGTAAATAAATTTCCGTGGATTGATGGAGGTCTCATGATTCATCCGCTTCGCAGTAACGGCCGCGCATACGGCATTCGTACATTGTGGACTGCGCTTGCGTTGTTTAGCGCTGTCAACATTCTGGCGCAAACGCCATCGAGCACTTCATCTGTGCCCATCTACGACCTGCTGCTCAAGGGCGGTCATGTTCTCGACAGCAGGAACAACATCGACTCGGTGATGGACGTGGCGATCAAGGACGGCAAGATCGCCAAAGTTGCCGCAAATATCGCGCCTTCAGATGCGCTGAGGACGGTCGATGCAAAAGGTCTCTACGTGGCCCCAGGGCTCATCGATATTCATGTCCATGTATACGCGGGGACAGGTGAGCGCAACTCTTACGCAGGCGACCTCGCCGTACCGCCGGACGGCTTTACCTTTCGGACAGGAGTAACAACCGTCGTGGATGCGGGATGCTCGGGCTGGCGAAATTTCGAGGATTTCAAGCAGCGCATTATCGACCGCTCGAAAACCCGCGTCTTTGCCTTGTTGAACATCGTTGGCTCCGGTATGCGCGGTCCGAAATTCGAACAGAACGCCGCTGATATGGATGGCGAAGCGACCGCCGCCATGGCCTTGAAGTATCCGCAGACGGTCGTTGGGATCAAGACCGCTCACTTTGAAGGTCCGGAGTGGATTGCGGTGGAGCAGGCCGTGATTGCAGGAACAAAGGCGAATATTCCGGTCATGGTGGACTTCGGCGTTGACCGGCCGACACGCCCGATTTACGATCTTTTGACCAGCAAGCTCCGCCCCGGCGACATTTACACGCACATGTACTCGGGGCTTCGGCATGAGCAGGATCCCGTTACGCTCGGGCCCAGCAAGGCGTTCATTGAAGGACGTAAACGCGGTGTCTACTTTGATGTCGGCTTCGGGGGCGGCAGTTTCAAATGGTCGCTTGCGGTGCCCATGGTCAAGGACGGATTCATTCCGGACTCTATCTCCACCGACCTGCATGTTGGCAGCATGAACTCAGCGATGAAAGACGAACTCAATGTTGCTGACAGATTCCTTGCACTCGGCCTCCCACTCAAGGAGGTGGTTGCCGAAATGACATCTCATCCCGCGCATGAGATTAAACACGACGAACTAGGGAACCTCTCTGCGGGTTCTGTCGCCGACGTTGCCGTACTGAGGCTCCAAAACGGTAAATTCGGATTCACGGATATGCTGAACACGCGCTTCGACGGCACCGAGAGACTTATCTGCGAACTCACCATCAAAGATGGAAAGATTGTGTATGACCTTAATGGCATCAGTGCCGATTTGTGGAACCAGCCACCTAGCCCGCATGCCGAGTAACCAGGGCGTTGGACCTTCCTCGTGCCCAATGCCAGAAGTTCACAGAACTTCGATGGAATGGAACACCAGGGCGGAGCTGAGATCCGTGAGTTTTCGGCAAGCCTGCGTAGTCAAAAACCTGGACTAATCATTGGCGGCTTTGCTGGGAGTGAGCGTGGGTGAGAGCATCCGGTTGACGTCGTCCACTGAAAAGGCCTTGGGGTCGAAGTCGTCGATCATCCATTCGCTGATTTCCTCGTGGCGATCATGTCCGGGGTCAGCGATGGCCTCGATAAGGTCGTAGTATCCGGGGATGCCTCCGCAGTCTTCCGGCGGGCACGCGAGCTTTCCATCGATGCAGACTGGATACTTGAGATCGGCAAGCAGTGGAAGTATCTTCTCCAAGACGACGGCGTGTTGCCAGTTATCGCCGAAATCGTAGGTGTAGATGAGCTTGGCGCCCGGCCTCCCCAGCACTTTTGAGAGTCTGATGGTGCGTTCGTTTTCTACGTAGGACCCCATGTCCAGATCCTCAGGGTCAGGTGTCCCGAAGTGTCGGTCGCCAGCGCGGAATTCGTGCATATGGCCGCCTGCCCAGCCCATCGCGGTTTGCAGTACATCGTGTAATTGCGCCAGAGTCAGAGACGAGGGTACAAGCAGTCTGCGCCAGATCGGTGGTTTGGTGCCCCGCAGAGTGACCTTGATCTGATAAATATGCTGAGGACTTGCGACCTTCTTCGTTGCCATTTCAGCCTTTTAATTTCACGATGCCCTTCGACGATGGCGAGTGGCTATCTTTTCTGACCATCAAGGATTCATGATAACTCTGCCGATTCGGGGACGGACGCACTTCGCTCCAGGGTCTGGCGATAGTTCCACGGCATCCATTCCGCGGGGCATGCGGCCAGTTCCCGGGCGTGGCGCTGCAACTCGACCAGGTAGTCGAAGGAGTTGGCGCCACATAACTGGCAGGTGTGGATCAGGCTCATGAACAGATCGCCAACCTGTGCACCATGCAGGGTGCGATAGAAGAGGGCATTCTTTCGATGTAGAATCGCCCGCTTCAGAGCCCTTTCTGCGATGTTATTGTCCAACGGGGCCGCGGCCTTGCGGAGGAACAACGTCAGGGGTTGCCAGTGCCGCAGCAGATAAGAGATCGCCTCACCCAGTCCGGAGTTCGGCTCCGTCCTTCGCTCTGCTAACTGCGCCTCCAGCCACGCATGCAGTTTGTCCATCACCGGCCGGCTGCGTTGCTGATGAAGCCGCAGCCGTTCCTCCGGCGTCAGGCCGCGTTCACGCGCTTCGGCATCGTGAACATACACCTGGCCTAGCATCTCCAGGACATAGCGGCATTCGTCGGGGAAGTTCTCGGCCACATTCACGAACTGCCTGCGGCCATGCGCAAGGCAGTTGGCCAGCAGGATCTCCACACCTGCAGGCAACTTCGGAACATTGCGCGACAGCGCATCACACATCTGGATCGGGCTCGGCAGTTCCGCACTACGCTGTTTCAACACCTCTGCGAGATTCTCGCCGGCATGCCGGCCTCCAGTGAAGTAAAGCGCGATCTTCCAACCCTGGTCGACCGACACGATGCCGCTCGTGAACACACCCGTCCGCTCATCGGACGGATCGCGATTTAGCATGAGCACGCGCATGCCGGTATCGTCGTTATGGACCACCGTGCCCTGTGCCGACTGCCGGATCAACTCATCCCGCGCCGGCTTGATTATCTGCGCAACTTCTTCGGCGATCTCCCACTGCGTGGCCGCCGGCAGCCGGATGCCCAACTGGCTTTCCAGTTGTTCCAGCCGGTAGAACGGCGTTCCGGCACCGTACTTGAGCTGGGCGATCATCGCCGCAGCCGTTTCATCGTACTTATCCGGACCCACTCCTTCCGGCTCCTGCGCCGTGAACACCTGCCCGCAGGCCCCGCAGCGCAACCGTTCCAGTGAGTAGACTGTAGCCGCCAGAGGTGCCTGACCGATGATCCGCACCAGCACCTTCGGTTCCTTCTGCCCGTACACGTTGCCTCTGCCACACTCCGGACAGCGGTCCCCATGGGTCAGCTTCTGGTGCTTGATATTCACTTTCAGAGCACCGCTAAAAGACTCTGCTCCATTGCGGCCGTGCCCGGGCGGCGGTGGCGTATTGTCATCCGGCTCTTGCCCTGGCTCCGTGTCTTCAGGTTTCTCCAGCACCTCGCCGGTCTTCTCCGTATTGCGCGACCTCACCAGCATCGCTGCCAGAGCGTGCAGTGTGTCTTTCAGCTTGTCCTGATCGGCCTCGCTCAACCGCGCTTCTCGCGCTTCGTCCAGAACCCGGTCCAACTCTTCCAGGTTCACGTCGATGCGGCGCCGGGCCTTCTTCATGCCACGCCCCCAAGCAGTTCACGAAAACGCTTCGTCAACGGATATCCCAGAACCTCCTTGATCGACCGGTTCGGAACATAGCTGTTGGATTGTTTGCCTCGACCCGTCGTCCTGCCCATCAGCACCCAGTTGGCCGCACGGTAACACGTTCCGCGGAACCGCTCCGGATCGATGAACGTCTCCAGGAAGTAAATCGGATGACCGTACATCTGTTGCCAGTCATCGGAGATACACGCCGCCATCCGGCCCAGGATATGTGACGCCAGATGCTCCACCCGCACCCACGGAAGGATCAAGAAGCGCGTGTTGTACGCGATAAAACGGATGCGGCTCCGCCGCGCCGCGGCATCCCATCCGATATAGCGATCGCGGCTGCCAAGATGGCGTGGAGCAGATGACCAAGCCAGACACGCGATGGGACGGCCTTCAACCCACACCAGATATTTCAGATGCTCCCCGACTGGCTGTTCATAGCCAAGATAGTGATGTTCCTCCATCAGGCTGTTGAACAACGGCTCCTGCGCGGTGCGCCGCACCTGCTCGAACTCGAGAGGTTGCAGTCTGCGCAACGCGTCTTCGATCGGAGTCTTATCGATCAGCACCGGTTCGGGCCGGGCCCTCTGTGCCAGCGGATTATGCCGCACGTAACTGACCGGAGGAAGCGTGATCTGGCCGGCTCGCTCCAGCATCAGCAGCATGCCGCGGCACACCATGTCACGCAACGCGCCATTCGCCTGACGCCACTGCCAGGCTTCACATATGCGCGTTGATAGCTTGCGCCGGCTTTCCTTCGGATACCGCTCGATCAGCGTGCGTATATATAGGATGTCTTTCTCATCCACCTCACGCCCGCGATATCGGAACTCTGCCATTAATCAGAAGTATGAACCGACTCTTCTTGGAACGCAAGGGGGATTGATGATTTTCTTGATTCTTATTTCAGTTCGCTCACGCGCCGCCACATCGGCGCCGCTCGAACTCGAGACACATCCCCGGCTACCATCAGTAACTGGGCTTCATAAGCCTCAAGCCGCTTCGCCGCTGAGCTCGATTCAGGCCACCACGTGAACCGCCCCTTCGAAAGGCGCTCCTGAGCCAACCAATATCCCTGGCCGTCATAGCTGAGCAACCGAATCGATGTTCCTCTCCGGCTCCTGAACACAAAAACACAACCGGTCATTGGGTCTTCACTGAGCTGACCCTGACAAACGCGAACCAATGAATCTATCCCCTTGCGTCCGTCTACGGGCTCGATCGCTACCAGCACCCGCATCTGCGCCGTGATATGGATCATCGCTCCGATTCCCGCCAGGCACGCAGAAGCCTTGCCCAGTCAGGTGCGGACGCGCCCTTCCACTGAATACGCATCTTGCTGCCAATCGAGGATTCGAACTCGATCACGCACTCCGACATCGACACCGAATGAGAAGCGATCAGTTCGACAAACGCCGGCGAGGATGCCTTTCTGGAGACAGTCACAACTCCACCAAGCCGCTTCTTCAATTGCGCATAGTCCAACCGCAGAGGGTGTGCAACCGAGTACAAACCGTATTGCCGGGCAAGGTCCATCGCCGACTGCCACAACGGCTCTGGAAGCCTGGCTCGCCGTGGACGGGTGCTGCGAAACTCATCAAACTCACGTTGTAACTGCTCGATGGGCGCGGGGATGGGCGATCTGCTATGGATGTTCAATATCAGCCGTCCTTGGCGGCTGATCGAACTTAACAAGGTGAGCTAAATCGCGTCACGCAGGCTTGCCGAAAACTCACCTTTGTTCGAATGATTCATAGTGTGGTGAGTCAGAAATTCATTTCATAAGTTGAGGCCCCGAACCGCAGATCCTTCGACTACGATTGGCGCAAAATGCGCGCCAATCTCCGCTCAGGATGACAGGCCATTTATGATGCAAACTTCAGACTCAGGACAATAGGTACTATTCCGCTGTCCGGTTCGTCATGCCTGGTCGACGGGGCACCTCGCTGGTGAAAAGAAGTTAGTTGGCGCGCTTGAGTTCGATAAGCGGATTCCAAATGATTGGCTGAGGCCGATTTGCGCCATTACGCCTGACGACGAAGCGCAACACGTCTCCTTTACCCACAGCTATGTCCTTAAGTTCGTACTTCGCCGGGGCGCCGAAATGTGGCACCTCGAGCCAGCCCGACAATGGCCAGATTTGTTTCGTGTTGTGCTCAATTTTCACTGCGACGGGCGCATCTGAGTTCGCGCAGGGATCCTTTTGTATCTCCCCAGACAAGCTGGCCAGCCCTTTCGCCTGAATGGTGAAGCTCCTTGCCAGCTCGGCCCCAGCCGAGGGCTGCGCCCAAATTCTTCCTATGCGACCGAGATCGGAGCCCGCCCAAAGGCCCTCATAACCTTCAGTCCGCCAGCTCAGCTCCTCATACTTCTGACTGTCGCTCGCCTGTTCGTACTTCCAACCATGCGCGCCTTGAGTGGGCGAGAACTCCCCTAGGGCCTGATGCATTTCCCCATCTCCAGGCACCGCCTGAGCGGCGACAAGGGGACTGCGATTTCCGTCTCCATCAACGGTTCTCACTTGATATTCCGCCGCAAGCTCGTGGCCCGGCTGGTAGTCAAAGTAAAACGTTCCATTGGCGGATTTGCCGATAAGTGCCCCATTCCGCAAGACCTCGTAGTAAGAGATCCAGTTGTTATCGCGTCCGGGCAACCAAGCTACCTCAATGCCCTGGGTCCCAAGGTTGGTTCCCACCCGTTTGGTTACACCAGAGGGTGGCTCAGGGTTAACCTTGTCCGCTCCCGATCCAGGATAGTTCGGCAGGTTCAGAAAGAATAGCTCCCCTGGCAATATTTCCGGAAGGCTGATACCCTCCGCCATGAGTTGTTTTCCAGATCCGCGTCCATGGGTCCTCGCGTGGTAAGTCTGAAACTCGTATATTTTGTCTAGTTGAAGCCCCTTTGGGAAGATAACTACTGGCTTGTCCGGGCCTGCCTCAAGGCGAATAGGCGTTGCCAGCTTGGCGTACTTGAAACCCAGCGCATCCGCCGGAGCGCGGCTCATATCTAACGTAACCGAAGCCACCACATTCTTATCGCTCGCCCGGATCAGCATCAATGAATACACACCTTGATTGCTGTTTTCGCTGAACCCGTCACGTCCACCCGGATCATACTGCCCGAGCTCGTAGATGATCAGCGGCTCTTCGCCAACCTGAAAGGCTAATCCAAAGAATGCCGTTTCGACTGTTCTTAACGCACCGTGCTTGCCTATCTGAGTGACATACGATTCTTCGCCCCGAGGCCCTTGATAGCGGAAATTCATTGGACCATAGGTCTCGCCTGGAACGCCATAGTACCGGTACTCGTTATCAATAGGATCAGCATAGATCCCGGTATCCGGCGTTGCGGCGTTGGTGGTAAAGATCTGTGTCATCGACCATGTGCCGCCTTCATAATGGTCGCCTGAAGTGTTCGACAATGGCTTACTTACCAGGAAATACGCCGGGCCGCGTTTGGCGTGCTTGGTGATGATGATCCCGCTGTTACCTTCCGCATCCATCCTCTGGAAATACCAAATGGGATCATCGTTGGTCACGCGCGGCCGAAAGACGTGGCTCCCACGCCCCGCCACGCCCTTGGCAATCAGGTAATGGTAGATATCCCAATCCTTGCGGATGAACTCCAGGTCAGGGCCGTCCCCTGGATCGCGATACCATGTTGGATCTAGCGCCAGGTGTGTCCGATCACTCGACGGGTTGTAGTAGGTGTGATCGAAATCGGTAACGTTATGTACCTTGTCAGGAGGAATAATCAGCGATGTATAGTAACCACTGTAAGGCCCAACGCCCCCGTCGGTATATTCTCCGGATTCCGCCAGCCTGGCGAGATCGTAGCTGATCCAACGGCCGCCGCCATCGCATGCATCTACTCCACTCCGAGGATGGGCAGTTTTGAACTGCTCCAGCAAAGAGCGGAAATTCTGGTCAGCCGCCAACAGGTTGGTGTCGTTCCCGCTGGCCGCGGGAGCAATGTCGTAGCGGTATTGAAAGTCTCCCCAGTTGGCTACACTTTTATCCATCACCGCTTTCTGCCATATCACTGTATCTTTGATCGACTGTTCAAGGACCATTTTGCCCGGAGATATCAGCCAGTCCGGATGCTGGAGTCCAATCGCGCTTTCTTCCGTCGCGAGGAAGGTCGGAAGCCAGAGCGCCCACTTCATCCCGTGCTTCCGAAGATAGGCGGTCGTCAACGCCCAATCTGGACCATTCCAACTCCCCCACGCGTCATACCAGCCGGCATCGTCCCACAAGATGTCTCCACCGCATTCCCTCAGGAGATCCGTGTAGCGCAAATCGAGAGCGAGACGGCGCCCCCAATTGTCGGCGCTGGGGGTTCCTCCGTCGCC
>Ga0302320_10014337_pt1 | contig 16421 bp, 18 predicted proteins | sample Bog_T0_3_FD_202130 | JGI IMG/M metagenome (GOLD analysis project Ga0302320, IMG submission 202130) | Peat permafrost microbial communities from Stordalen Mire near Abisko, Sweden - Bog_T0_3 | ecosystem: Environmental > Terrestrial > Soil > Wetlands > Peat | place: Sweden: Abisko, Stordalen Mire... | reverse complement strand
AAATTACCTATCAAAAGGTCGAAGAAGTCTGCCTGCAACACGGGGAAAACGTTTTAAGGTCCGTGCAGTTCATTGAACAGTATTTAGGCGACAAGATCCAGGCCGGCTATAAAGGGCTGGTTTTTTCCTGCCAGTATCAATCCAACGACAAAACCTTGCGCGAAGAAGACGTATCCGCTGTCCACGAACGTATGGTGCAAGCGCTTATTCAAGAGCTGTCGGCCATCCGTCGATAGAAAGAGCTGTTATTTTTGGCTGGTCGTCGCAACCTGTGCGCCGGTATTGGCAATGCCGGAGACATGTCCTTTTATCTCGGATCCGTCCTTGAGGGTGACCAACTGTTCGGAGGAATCCGCGAGGATCAACGCAGCCGTGCTCAGGAACAACGCGATAAGAAGGGCAAAGTTCTTTTTTGACATAGGAAAATTTAAGTATTGTGTCACCTTAATTCAAAGTGCTATAATTAATTTAACCCTGCGCTGTTCGACAGGATCTCGGATGTATTGAACCACAAAACAATACTACGGGTATCGGTAATCTGTGGCACGCCTTTGGCGGCCTCACACTGGTTCCCACTTGAGAATGATGGTTCTCATTTACACCAGATTCAACGGCAGAGGCGGGGCCTTTTTACATGTCTACCAATTTATTTTCTCCTGATGAAAAAGCTATCCCTGCAGACGCGCCCTTAAGTGCGCGCATGCGTCCGCGTTCTCTGGCCGAATATGTGGGGCAACAACATATTTTAGGCGAGGGTAAATTATTGACGCGGGCGATCATCGCTGACAGGATATCTTCCCTTATTCTTTATGGTCCTCCGGGTGTCGGTAAGACTACACTGGCTTTGTGTATCAGCCACCGGACGGAATCCCATTTTGAAAAGATCAATGCGGTTGCGTCCAATGTCGAGGAAATGCGCAAGATCTTGTCCGGCGCGCAAAATCGCCGGAACGCTTCGGGGCGCAAAACCATTCTTTTTATCGACGAGATCCACCGGTTCAATAAGGCCCAGCAGGATGTATTAATGCCTGATATCGAAGAAGGCAACATTATTTTGATCGGTGCCACTGTTTTTAATCCGTTTTTTGCCCTGGTCAGTCCGTTATTATCGCGTTCGTTGATCTTTGAGCTGCAATCGTTGTCGGCATCCGACCTGCTGATCCTGATGCGCCGAGCCTTGCAGGACAAGGAGCGGGGCTTGGGGACCCTGCCGATACAGGCCGAAGACAAGGCTTTGGAATTTCTAGCGACTGCCAGCGATGGGGACGGCCGCAAGGCTCTCAATGCGCTGGAGGTGGCTGTTCTAACAACGTCTAAATTGACAGACGGCACTATTCATCTGACCGTAGCGGTTGCACAAGAGTCCATTCAAAAAAAACAAGTTAATTATGACGCAGACGGGGACGCTCATTTTGACACCGCTTCCGCATTCATCAAATCCATGCGTGGTTCTGACGCGGATGCGGCCCTTTACTGGATGGCAAAGATGATCTATGCCGGGGAGGATCCGCGCTTCATCGCCCGACGCATTGTTATTTGTGCCGCGGAAGACGTCGGTAATGCCGATCCGCAAGCGCTGGTCCTGGCTAATGCCGCTTTGCAGGCGGCGGAATTTACCGGCATGCCGGAAGCGCGTATTATTTTAGCGCAGGCCGCGGTCTATGTGGCATGTGCACCTAAGTCCAATGCGGTTTATTTAGGCATTGATCGTGCTCTGGCTGATGTTAAAGAGGCGCGGACACACGGGGTCCCGCAGCATTTAAAAGTAGGAACCTATCAAGGGGCGGCTGGGCTGGGACATGGGCAGGGATATAAGTACGCGCATGATTATCCCGGGCATTATGTAGAGCAAGAATATATGCCGCACAAAGCACTTTACTATGAACCGACCCTGCAAGGTTACGAGGCCAAGATCAAAGAGAGAATGGACAAGTTAAAGAAAAAATGATAATATACGAGGTCTCATGAAGGATAAGGGCTCTTTAAGAACGTATTATTTGGATCTTCTTAAAAAGCAGAAGAAAGAAGAGGGGTTGCGAAAAAGCCGGGTGATCGGTGAGCAATTTTGGCAATTGCCAGCCATCCAAAAGGCGCGCACGATCCTCTTTTATGCATCTATACCAGGAGAAGTGGACACCTGGGCGATGATCGAAAAGGCGCTTTTATCGGGGAAACGGGTAGCGTTACCCATCGTTGAACGTAATCAAAGGAAATTGATTCCTGCAATAATTGTATCTATGGAAGATGTACATAACGGCACATATGGCATTGCCCAACCTTATCTTGACCCTCACAATGTCCTGGACGTAAAGGATATTGATGCGGTGGTTGTTCCGGGACTGGCTTTTGACAGGTCTCACAACCGCTTAGGCAGGGGTGCGGGCTATTATGACCGTTTTTTAAGCGCTCTTCCAGAGACGACAATAACCGTAGGTTTTGCTTTTGATTTTCAACTCACCGATAGCCTTCCCACAGAGGCGCATGACAGGCCTTTGCATCAGATCATCGCAGGGTAGTTCCAGTCTAGAGAAGTATAAAAATTTTGTCATTTCGGCGTAAGCCGGAATCTTGTTCCAGGCTGTTTAAAGATCCCGGAGTTCTTTGGGATGACAAGGAATCAGAAGAAGGAGTTGTCATGGAAAGTAATATATTAGGCCAGGCATTGATTTTGCTTTTTGGGGCCATTGTTTGTATTATGGGAGGGTTTTTTCTTAATCGGATCTTAGGCCGTCAGCGTACGGATCAGGCGAATAAGGATGCCGGCGGCATCAAGGAATTGGCAAAGCGCGAAGCGGAAACAATACGCAAAGAGGCTGAACTGCAGGCCAAAGACCTGCTGTTAAAAATGCGGCAGGATTTCGAAAAAGAAACCAAAGAACGCAGGGATGAATTAGCCAGCATGGAAAAACGCGTTTTACAAAGGGAAGAGAACCTCGATAAGCGTGTTGACCTGCTGGAGAAAAAGGAAAAAGACCTGGCTAATCGTCTAGAGGCCTTGATCCGCGGTGAGGCTGGCGTCAAACAAAAAGATGAAGAGCTGGTTAAAATACTGGTTCAGGAAAAAGAGCGCCTGCACAGCATTGCTAATTTAACGGCAGAAGAAGCCAAACAGATACTATTGCGCCGCCTTGAGGAAGAACTGCTTAACGAAAAAGCCTTAAGACTGCGCCAGATGAATGAGGAGATCAAGGAGACCTGTGAAAAGAAAGCCAGGGAGGTCATCAGCACTGCCATCCAACGCTGCGCCTCCGACCATACGGTGGAGACCACGATTTCGGTTGTGCCTCTTCCTTCAGATGAAATGAAGGGACGTATCATCGGCCGCGAGGGACGCAACATACGCACCTTAGAGCAGGCTACCGGGGTCGATATCATTATCGATGATACGCCGGAAGCGGTGACTATTTCGGGCTTTGATATGATGCGCCGTGAGATCGCCAGGATGGCGCTAGAACAGCTTATTGTCGACGGACGTATCCATCCCGGACGCATCGAAGAAGTGGTGGAAAAGGCCAAAGCAGAATTAGAAAAGAAGATCAAAGAAGACGGCGAGCATTCCACGATCGAATTAGGGATCCACGGGATGCATCCGGAACTTGTCAAGTTAGTCGGGCGTCTGCGCTACCGCACCTCATTCGGGCAAAACGGATTAAATCACTCTATTGAGGTGGCCAAGCTGATGGGCATTATGGCCCATCAAATGGGAGTAGATGTCAAGATCGCCAAACGCGCCGGATTGCTGCATGATATCGGCAAGGTGGTTTCTTCCGATGTGGAAGAAGGAACCCACGCTATCGTGGGGGCACGTCTGGCCCGCAAATATGGCGAATCTGAAGAAGTCGCATATGCGGTGGAGAGCCATCATGCGGAAGTGGAAATGAATACGATCTACGGGATCCTGGTTTCTGCGGCAGATGCCATCAGTGCGGCACGTCCTGGCGCCCGGGCGGAGAGCATGGAAACCTATGTTAAACGCTTGGAAAATTTGGAAAAAATTTCCAATTCTTTCAAGGGGGTAGAAAAATCCTATGCCCTGCAGGCCGGTCGGGAGATCCGGGTGGTGGTCATGCCCGAGAAGGTCAATGACGATGAAGCGGTGGTCATGGCGCGGGATATCCGCAAAAAGATCGAAGAAGAGATGGAATATCCCGGGCACATCAAGGTCATGGTGGTACGGGAAATTCGCGCTATTGAATATGCGAAGTAGCGACGCGGCTTGTGAATACGGGAAGAAAGTTTCAACTATGAACATATTATGCATCGGTGATATTGTCGGACGTCCCGGGCGGGAAGCTTTAGCAGACGTCCTGCCTAAAATGAAAAAAGAGCGCGGCATTGATTTTGTTATCGCCAATGCCGAGAACGCTTCAGGGGGCTCAGGCCTTATTCCCAAGAACGCCGATGAGCTCTTTAGTTTTGGGGTTGACGTGATCACTATGGGGGATCATGTTTGGGACAAACCCGAACTTTTTGCCTATTTGCAGGAATATCCTCAAAAGATCATTCGTCCGGCCAATTTTCCCGACGGAGTTCCGGGGGCGGGTTGGACCATTGCTACTGCGGCCAACGGGGTTAAAGTTGGTGTAATAAATCTTTTGGGCCGCACATTTATGAGGTATAATATCCTTTGTCCGTTTTTGATGTTGGAAAGCATTGCCGCACAAATACGCCTGCAAACGCCGTTGATCATGGTGGACATGCATGCGGAGGCTACCAGTGAGAAGGTGGCGATCGGGCATTACGCGGACGGAAAAGTTTCCTGTGTCTTTGGCACGCATACGCATATCCAAACGGCAGACGAGAAGATCCTGCCGAAAGGGACAGCGTATATTACAGATCTGGGCATGTGCGGTCCGTATGATTCGGTGATCGGACAGGATAAAACCAAGATCATCAACCGCTTTCTGACGAGCATGCCGCATAAATTTGAAGTTGTACAGCTGCCGGCAACGGCACATGGGATAATCGTTAACGTTGATCCTAAAACCGGTCGCGCGGCAGGTATTGACCGAATACAGGAAGTCCCTGCCTAGGCGATGACCGTAGGCCGCGGGAGGCCAGTAAGGAGATGACATGACTTGGGAAGGAACGGATCGCAGGCAATTTGCCAGGGTGATGTATCCATGCATGGTCAAGATCGTGTCTCCCGATCGACCTCAGGAGGCAATGCTAACGCACACAGAAAATATTGGGCAGGGCGGTCTTTGTGTGATCATTAAAAAAGAGATCAAACTTTTCACCCCGGTGACGATGGAGGTCGATCTTTTAGATATCAGTGAGCACATCCGTCCCAAAGGCAAGGTGGTATGGAACGTCCGGCGCAAATCAGACGAAGAGGTTAAGCCGCTGTTTTATAGCATAGGCATTGAATTTACCCAGCTGTCTCCTGCAGACAGGGATCATTTATATAAGAATCTTGAGCAGTTGATCAAGAACGGAACGGCACTGGTCAAACCGTTTATTTAACATATGACCGAAAGTAATCGACGAAAAACGCCGCGCGTCAATTATCCGTGTCAGCTCACCATGTGGGCAGATGAAGGAGTTTACGATACGGTGTTGTCCCAAACAGTTGATATCGGGTTAGGCGGGTTGTGCGTGCGACTGAATCAGGCGATCCGCATCAGGACTAAAGTTGACATTAAAATTGATTTCAGTGATAGGCCTGCACCGCTCAAGTGTAAAGGGAGCGTGGTGCGCTGTCATGAAGAGAGCAAGAAGGTCTATAATATCGGCGTTCAGTTCGAGCCGTTGACCCCGGAAAACCAGGCTTTTCTGGCACACAAGATCGATCAGCTGATCCAAACAGAACAAAAAGGTGAGTAATGGTTCGTGTTCGTTTTGCCCCATCCCCGACGGGGTTCTTACATATCGGCGGAGCCCGTACAGCGCTTTTTAACTGGATGTACACCAAAGCCCAGGGCGGTCAATTTGTTTTACGTATTGAAGATACCGACCAGGTCCGCTCCAAGAGCGAGTACTTTGAGGAGATCCTTGACAGCATGAAGTGGCTGGGGCTGACATGGGACGAATTTTACAAACAAAGCGACCGTTTTGAGATCTACCGGCAGTATGCGGATAAACTTTTGGCCGAAGGCAAGGCGTATAAAGACGGAGCAGCGGTTATCCTAACGGTACCGGAGAGGTCCATTAAAACGTATGACTTGATCCGCGGCGAGATCGTCGTAGACACCAAAGAGATCAAGGACCAGGTGTTGATGAAGTCCGACGGCTCACCGACCTACAGCTTTGCCTGTGTGATCGATGATGCCCTGATGGAAATTTCCTGTGTCATCCGGGGCGAAGACCATATTTCCAATACCCCCAAACAGATATTGATCTATGAAGCGCTAGGTTTTAAGGTCCCTAAGTTCGCTCACCTGCCTTTGATATTGGACCCCGAAGGGGGACGGATGTCCAAGCGTGCGGGCGCTACTGCGGTCACCGAATACCGCACCCAGGGATTTTTGCCCGAGGCTATCGTTAATTATTTGATGTTGTTAGGCTGGTCTCCGGGAAATAATCAGGAAAAGGTCACCATGGCGGCCGCGCTCAAGTCCTTTTCGATCAAAAAGATCAATAAAGCCGGAGCGGCTTTTTCGCTGGATAAACTAAAATGGATCAACGGACAATATATTAAAGAAACAGACACGGTTAAATTGGCTGACGCGCTGATACCGCTGGTCGTCGCCAAGTATCCCGATGTCCCGCTGCCTCCCCGGGCTGAATTTGAACAGATGGTGCAGTTGTTCAAAGGACGGATGAGCACGTTGCTTGATTTTTTGGATTGGACGGATTTTATATTCAGCGAACAGGTTAATTTTCAAGAAGACGTCAAGGCTGAGCACTTAAGCCGGGATATGCGTCAGGAATTTGAATTATTGGCGCAAGCCATAAGCACGCCGGCGGAGTTTAATGCCAAAACCGCAGAAGAAGCTTTTCGCGGCGTGGTGGCTCAATTAGGTCTTCAGGCCGGGGACCTGGTGCATCCGGTGAGGGCGGCATTGACGGGAAAATCCGTGGGGCCGGGACTGTTTGACACCATGGTGGTTTTAGGCCGGCAAAAGACCATCCGCCGTTTAAAAGAAACTTTTAAATAGATACTGCCTTGTCGTCTAATGGTAGGACACGAGATTCTGGATCTCGGTATCATGGTTCGAGTCCATGCGAGGCAACCATACTGTAGGGCTAAGGCTGTTCGTCAACAAAGGCGAACAGCCTTTTTTATAGGGAAACAACTGGGATGATCTCGTAGGAACAGGAGTTTTTGCTTTATATAATGTTAAACAATGATATACTATGTTATAAGATATGGGCAAATTGATCAAAAAATTAGAAGAGCACCGGCTGAAGCACAAGGTCACCCAGGCCATGATCGCCAAAATCCTGGGCGTGAGCGTTGTTACGGTCAATAGATGGTTCAATGGAAAATTTGAGCCCAATCAAATACAAAAGTATCATATTAAAAAATTCTTAAAAGACCAGGCTTCGGGCAAAAGCTCAGCCCAGCCAACCGGGAACTTTTGATCGATTCGACTTGTCTAAGTGTTTAAAGGGACCAATGGAAAACATTAGTGAGGATGTTTTAGTCAGGGCAGGACAGGGGGAGTCCCAAGCCTTTGAAGAAGTCTACAAAGCCAGTTCGGGATTTGTGTATAATGTGGCCTTGCGGGTCGTCAATAATACGGAAGATGCCAGGGAGGTAACCCAGGAAGTTTTCTTAATTATTTACCATAAATTAAAAAGTTTTCGATTTGAGTCCTCTTTCAAAACCTGGGTATATCGGATAACGGCTAATTATGCGATCAATTATGCCAAAAAATATTCAAGAACAAAAACGGTGCCGTTTGATGAAGAACTGGGTTTGGGCGCCGCACCAAGCGAAATAGAGTCTGAGATGGACAAAGAGCACCAAGGCCGCATCGTCGATGAGCTTTTGAGCGAAATAAACCCGGACCAGAGGGCTTGTGTGGTGCTGCGCAATATCGAGGGGCTGAGCTATGAGGCCATTGCCCAGGCTTTGAACATCAATATCAATACCGTACGTTCCAGATTAAAAAGAGCCAGGGAAAAAATGCTGACGTTAAAAAACAGAAAGGACATCATATGAAGAGATCTAGAAATATTATGTTGTGCGGCGCCTGGCTGTATGTTTTTAGTGCGCTTTGCGGGGTGCGAGCGGAAAATCCGTCCCCGGTGCCGGGCACTGCCGAAGCCCGGAAGCATAGCGATGGGAATATTCAGGAAATTTACAGTCAGCTTCATTTGACTGAAGGTCAAAAGAAACAGCTGGATGATAATAAAGCCGCTCTTCGCTCTGAAATGAAAAGCATCAGGGAGCAGCTGAAGGTCTGCCGGCAAATCTCTCAGCAGGAATTGATGAGGCCACAGCTGAACATGAACATTATTAATGTTCAGCACTCTCGGATCAAGGCCTTGGGATCTCAAATGGAAGACGATCGGTTGAATTCAGTGCTTGCGGTCAGGTCGATCTTGACGCCGGAGCAGTTTTCGGCTTTTGTGGCTGTGATGCAAAAGCATAAATTCGAACACGGAAAATCACCGGACCGCAAAGAGCACGAGGAGCATGAGTGAGCTTATTGATGTTTTTTATGCTTAAGAAATTCTATAGCGGCAGGAATAAGAGAAATAACCACAATGGCCAGGATGACAAAAGAAAAATTCTTACGTACGAAAGGCAGATTGCCGAAGAAGTACCCGCTTAAGGTCCCGACCAGCACCCACAGCACGCCGCCGGCCGCATTGTAGGTTGTGAACTTCCCATGGGGCATGCTACCGACTCCCGCTAAAAAAGGAGCAAAGGTGCGGATGATGGGGACAAACCGCGTAATGATGATCGTTTTAGCTCCGTATTTTTCAAAAAATTCATGCGTTCGTTGAATATAGGCCTGCTTGACAAAAGGGATCTGTTGATGGTTGATGACCCTGTCGGCTAGCAGCCTTCCGATACCGTAATTGACCATGTTTCCGCTAACAGCAGCAGCAGATAAAACCAGGATCAGGGTGAGCAGCTGTAGACTTCCGTCGGCGGCTAAGGCCCCTAAGACAAAGAGCAAAGAATCTCCCGGTAAGAAAGGGGTTACCACCAGACCGGTTTCGCAGAAAATAACAAGAAATAACAGCCCATAGGTCAATGGTCCCCAGTGGGCAACAACCGCTGAAATAGCATGATCAAGATGCAGTAAACAGTTTATAAAATGGTGGATAATTTTCATAAGTGCTCTTGTGTGTACTTTAAAAACGTAGTAGAATACCGATATCATAAACAAACGGAGAAACTTATGCTAATAAAAAAAACAATATTTTTTATTGGATTGACGATACTTCTTATCAGCCCGACTTTTGCTCAAAACTCCCCGACCCCTGCAGCCGGTTCGCAAACATTTCAACAGCAATTACAACAGGTTCGTGACCAGATCAAATTGGCTATCCAAAGCGGCAATCAGGACCAGATCCAGCAGCTTAAGGCTCAGGAGAATTCCATGATCTTTCAGCAGATGCAGGTGATATCAGCGCAAAAGATCGCCTATGCCAAGGCTCATCCTGAAACGTGGAACTCGAAGAATCCCAACGACCAGTGGGGCAATGCTCAAATGCAACTGAAGATCCAGATGCAGGATGCGATCAACAGCGGGGATACTAAAACCGCCCAGCAGATCCAGACTCAATTGACAGCCAATGCCCAGGAAAGATTTGCCCAAGTGCGCGCCAACAGGGAGGTCTGGTTGCAGGCGCATCCGGCTGAGGCGGCGCGGCGAGCCAAGGAAGAACAATTCAAACAAACTCAGTTGCCGTTATTCTTTGAGCTTGGTGCGGCGGTCAAGAGCGGGGATACCCAAAAAGCTCAGCAGATCAAAGCGCAATTGGACGCAGCACGCAAACAATGGATGCAACAAAACGGGCAGATCCCGCAAACTGCCCCAACGCTGCCGACAACCCCAAGCAAGTAATCGACGTTTAAGCCCTCCTTTCGAAGCAGATACGGGTTTTTATAGAGAAGCACGCCATGACACGGTCTTATTTGTTACGATGGTCCAGTCTCATTCTGATCGGGCTTTTGATCTACGCTCAGACCTTTCTATTCGGCTTTACATTTGATGATAAGTCGTTCATTGTTACCAATCTCTATATTAAAGATCTTAGCCGTATCCCGCTGATATGGCACTTTTTCCCCATGACCCGCCTGGTGGGGATGTATTCTTTCGCGTTCAATTATTATGTTGGTGGGCTAAATCCGCAAGGCTACCATATTTTTAACTTTATCGTGCATCTTGGCGCGACAGGGCTGGTGTGGGCGCTGGCAGGTCTGATCTTCAAGATCACCCAACATTTGCCTGCAGAGAACCGGTTAGTCAGGCAATTGCCATTTATGATCGCCGTGCTTTTTTTGGTCCATCCCTGCCAGACCCAGGCGGTCACGTATATTTCCCAGCGTTTTGAATCCATGGCAACGGTGTTTTATCTGGGGACCGTGTACTGTTATCTGCGCGGGCGGATGTCAGAGGACAGGACCAATAAGATCAGATTATTTTGTTTAGCGGGGCTATTGACAGTTGGCGGGATGATGACCAAGGAGACGGTCATTACCATACCGTTGATGATATTAGCTGCAGAATGGATATTGTTCCCGAAAAAAGACAAAAAGCTGTTCTATGTCATAGTAGTTTGCGCGACAGCGGTCTTGTATGTGCTGTTTACCAAGATGGGGCAGGTGGGTATCAGCGGAGTATTCCGGTCTATTCCTTCGGAATCTCATGACGTAGAAATACTTACACCGGTAAGGTATGTGCTGACCCAAATGAGGGTCTTTCTGACCTTTCTGCGGCTGTTAGTGCTGCCGGTGCATCAGAATCTGGACTATGATTATCCGGCGTCGATGGGCCTGCTGCATCCGCCGCTGACCTTGGTAGGATCAGTAATGATCGGTGCCATGATGGTATTGATCGTCAAGCTGAGGCGTCGTTTTGGGCTGATCGCCTTTGGTTTAGCCTGGATGCTGATCACATTCTCTGTCAATCTGGCGCCGCGGGCCAATGTGATCTTTGAGCATAAATTGTATCTGATATCCTTCGGGTTCTTGCTGGCGGCGGTCGGGGCCTTGGCTATCCCCAAGCGCGGGCATCAGGTATTGATGGGGGCGTTGTGGTGTCTGGTCGCGGTGTTGGCAGTGGTCAGTTTTCAGCGCAACGGTGTCTGGGGCGATGAGTTAAAGCTATGGAATGACACGGTGCAGAAATCGCCGCATAAAGCAAGGCCGCATAATAATCGCGGGTTGGCATTTTTCTCCAGAGGCCGGTATGTTCAAGCGATGGCCGACTACAATAAGGCCATCGAATTAAATCCAGCCTATGCGGATGCCTATGACGATCGCGGGATCGCGTATTATACCCAGGGCAATTTTATTCAGGCGGTCGCTGATTTTGATAAAACCCTGGAGCTGAATAGCCTCTATATCAATGCGTATAACAATCGGGGCGTTGCGTATGTTCGGTTAAACAAGCTGACTTTAGCCGTTGCTGATTATAGTCGGGCAATTCAATTAAATCCTTATTGGGCCGAGGTCTATAATAATCGCGGCGGGGCGTATTTTCATCAGGGCAGCTTTGCCCAAGCCGTAGCGGATTATAGCAGGGCGATCGCATTAAACCCCGGTTATATGGAGGCCTACAGCAATCGCGGCATGGCCTACGCTAAACAGGGCAGGTTTGGCGAAGCTTTGTCTGACTATAATAGGGCCATATCGATAGCACCGGATCTTGCCCCGACGTACAATAACAGGGCCGTGGTTTATCTTCAGTTAAAAGAGTACGCAAAAGCCGAAAACGATCTCGTCCGGGCAGAAGATCTGGGATTCGCGGTTGATCCAAGATTTCATCAGTTACTCAAGAAGACGTCGGAGGTCCATGAATAAGGGTATTCTAAAGCCGGCTTATATTAAGCTTTTTTCTGTGATCATTATTTTTGGCATAGGAATTCTCACCTATTCCAATACCTTCCTGGTCCCTTTTCAATTTGACGACCGGTCCTCTATCGTCGATAATTTTGCTATAAGGAACATTTGTCATCTGCAGGCTATTTGGGATTTTCTTCCCCGTCGTTTTCTTTTATACCTTACCCTGGCGTTCAATTATCATTTTTCCGGGATGCATGTTCTTGGGTATCATGTATTTAACTTAAGCGTACATTTAGCGACGGCTTTCTTGGTCTGGTGGCTGACCCTTTTGACTTTTTCTACGCCCGCGCTCAAAAAAAACAAGATCGCCGCACATGCCCAAGTGCTGGCGTTATTGACAGGACTGGTATTTGTGGCGCATCCTCTGCAAACCCAGGCAGTCACATATATTGTCCAGCGGGCAGCATCCATGGCCACCATGTTTTACCTGCTGTCATTGAGCCTTTATGCCAAATCGAGGCTGGCGCAGATCAAAAGCTCAACGTTAGGGTCTTGGAAGATCTATTACCTGGGAGCTCTGGCTGCCGCCATTGCGGCCATGTTCACTAAGGAGACAGCCATCACGCTGCCTTTGATGGTCCTGTTTTATGAATTCAGCTTCTTAACCACAGATAAAAAAGTGAATTGGAAACCCCTTGCGCCATTTTTATTGACGCTGATCATTATTCCTTTAACGATAGCGATGACGGAGTCTCCCGCAGCTTTGCAGATGCGAGGGGTTATCGCAGAAGGTCCGACGAGCATTACCAGCGGACAGTATTTTTTAACGGAATTCAGGGTCATGGTTACGTATATCAGGCTGGTTTTTCTTCCCGTTAACCAAAACCTGGACTATGACTATCCGGTCCTTAAGAATATTTTTGAATGGCCGGCGTACAGCAGTTTTATATTTTTAATGAGCATTCTTTTCTTGGCGCGGCACTTGTTCTCAAAATACCGGGTAGTCTCGTTTTCAATTATTTGGTTCTTTGTGACGTTGATGCCTGAATCGAGTATCTGGCCCATCAAGGATGTTATCAATGAACACCGGCTTTATTTACCGATGGCGGGCTTCAGCCTGTTGCTGACCAGCGTCGGATATTATTTATTAGGCAGCCGGTCATTTAAAGCCATGACCATTATTTTCATAATGCTCATTGGCGGGTTAGGGGCATTAACGTACCAAAGAAATATGATCTGGGGGGATGTCGGTGTTTTATGGGAGGATACGTTGAAGAAATCCCCGCAGAAAGCCAGGCCGAACAACAATTGCGGATATTTCCTGGACAAAAAAGGAGAATACGCAAAAGCCCTTGTCGATCTTGATAAGGCCATTGCGGCGTTTCCTGGCTATGCGGATGCCTATAATAATCGAGGGATGGTCCATTATCACCAGGGCCTGCTGATATCGGCGCTGGCAGACCTCAGTCAGGCGATCAAGATCAATCCCCGTTTTGCCGAAGCTTATGTCAACCGCGGTGCGGTTTTGGGCGCTGGGGGGCATTTCGCCGAGGCCATGGCGGACGATAATCAAGCGCTTGCGCTAAATCCAAATAGCGTCGAAGGCTATAATAACCGCGGCAATGTCTATGTCAAGCTGCAAAAGTATGCTGAAGCTGTCGACGATCTCAAAAGAGCCGTTGACGTAGACCCTGAATTTGCGCAGACCTATAATAATCTGGCCGTTGTTTTTTATCAGCTCAAAGAGTACGATAAGGCGTGGGACAATTTACAGAAAGCCAGAAAATTGGGCTTTGCCGTAAACCAGAATTTTTTTAATGCGGTAAAGAATATGTCAGGAAATTCTTTTCGCTGATCAAACCGTTTACAAAGGAGAGGCCTATGCGTATATTCCTAGCTTTATTGGCCGGATGGCTTTGCCTGTCTTCAGCAGGATGGGCAGCATTGAGGTCACAGGCCGTGTCCTACAAACAAGGCGAAGCTGTTTTAGAGGGATATTTAGTGTATGACGATGCTGTTGCCGGCAAAAGGCCGGGCATTCTGGTAGTGCATGAATGGAAAGGTCTTAACGACTATGCCAAAAAACGCGCGGATATGTTAGCACGGCTGGGGTACGTGGCTTTTGCTGCGGATATTTATGGCAAGGGGATACGTCCGCAGACAATTGCAGAGGCAGGGGCCATGGCCGGGAAATTTAAAGCCAACCGTCCGTTGTTAAGAGCGCGGGTCAATGCGGGGCTGGATGTTTTAAGGTCCCAGCCGAATGTGAACACGTCTCAATTGGCGGCGATCGGCTATTGTTTCGGCGGAACAGCTGTCCTGGAATTAGGCCGCAGCGGGGTGGATGTCAAAGGCATTGTCAGTTTTCACGGAGGCTTAAGTTCTCCGACGCCGCAAGATGCCGGGAATATCAAAGGTAAGGTTTTGGCTCTCCACGGAGCCGCAGATCCTTTTGTCAATGCAGATGAGGTCGCTTCCTTTGAAAAAGAAATGAAAGAAGCAAAGGTCAACTATCGTTTAGTCAAATATCCGGGAGCCATGCATGGGTTTACTAATCCGGACAATAAAGGGGTTCCTCCCGGAGCGCTTTATAATGAAGCAGCAGATAAAGCGTCATGGATAGAAATGCAGGAGTTCTTTAAAGAAATCTTTAAGCGCTAAAGTTTAAGTTTTTCTTCCACCATGGGCAGGGCCTGTCGCATAGCGGGATCGTAGGGGTCTATGCGTAAGACCTGCAGTACATTTTGTCTGCATTTATCGTATTGTCCCAGCCGCCAGTAGAGATCAGCCAGAGAACGATAAGAAAAAATGAAATTGGGGTTAAGCTCAAGGGCCTTATGAAAATTTTTTAAAGCTAATTGAGTGCGGCCGGTGTCCCGGTAAGTTCCGGCAATGTTGTGATAGCCAACGGGGTTTAGAGGGTCTAAGGCAATGGCTTTGAGATAATTGGCTTCTGCCTTGTCGTGAATGCCGCGATTGGCATATTCCATACCTAAATTATTGATCACCCGGTAATCATCCGGCCGGTAGGTGACGAGCTGTTCATAAAAGCCGATCGAGGTGCGCCAGTCAAGATTGCGACGAATATTTACAGCGCAAAAAAGCACAAGAATGATACCGATCATCTTAAGCAGGGTACCAACAGAACGGTATTTCCGGGCCCAAGCCAGGAGCGGATAAATAACGACCAGGGCTATGCCGATCATGGGCAGGTAAAGAAAATGTTCATAAATGACGGCGTTGATGGGGACCAGGATATTTGATGCGGGGATGATGGCAATAAAAAACCAGCCGATGCCAAAAGAGAGCCAGGGCTTGGTCTTCCAATATTTGAACGCCGCTGCCAGCAAAGCCGTTACAATGATCCCTCCGACAATAACATCCCATTCAAAAAGCGATTGGGCCCAGACTAGCTGACGTTCAACCCGTAATTGATAAGGGAAAAAAAGGAAACCCGTGTATTGGGTCATGGCTTTAAAGAAAGTCATGACCCGTATGCTCAGGTGGGTGGTAAAAGGATTGGCTTGATTATAAAAGTTAAAACTGTTGGAAAAATTAAGCACGGTCGCGCGTAACAAAACATAGGTGAGCGCTAAAGCAAAGAGCGGCCAACTAGCTGCCGCGACGGACCCAACGCGCGACCAAAAAGAGCGGTGCTTTTGCAGCAAAAGAAAATCCATTAACGGGAGCAGTCCGGCTAAGACAAACCCGGTTTCCTTGGACATGACCGCCAAAGGAAAGAGCAGCAGGGAGGCATAATAAGAGCGGCTTCGAAAAGCCGGGTTTTTGGACTGACGAAAATGAGCGTAGGACAGAAGACTGGATAAAACCAGCAAACTCGCCAGTGAATCGCCCAGGCTGTTGACATAAACCACAGCTTCATTATGAACGGGATGGGTGACAAAAAGCAGGGCGACTAAAAAAGCCAGTAAACGTTCTTTAAAAAGCCGGTTGAGCAAGAAATAAACAGCGACTCCCGCCAGGATATGAACGCTGATGCTGACGGCATGCCAGCCATAAACCCAGCGCTGCCACCAATGCCATTCCAGCGCAAAGATACTTAAAAGCAGCGGTCTCCAGTAATTGCTTACCAAATAGCTGCCGGCCACCAGATTCTGAGAGAACCATAACGGCCAATAATGAAAATCCCGGATAAAGCGGTTGTTGTTGATAAAGTCATCGTCATCCCAGAACATCTCATTGGGCAGGCAATTGTGATAAGCGATAGCTCCGGCCAGCACGATAAGCAGGATGCCGAGCCAACGTTTTGTTGAAAGGATTTTTAGTAAATTATTCATGTCTTTATTGAGGCGCTGCGTAGGAGTGGTAGCTAGTAGGTATTTGGCACATTAAGGAATTTTTTGCCAAAAGTCGACGAGGATTTACAGCAATAATGTTCCAAATGAAGAGAATCTTTAGAACATTATTGCTGTAAACCGAAGGAGACGGCAAAAATATTCCGTGCCGAATACCTACTAGCTACCACTCCTTCATGCAATATCGATTG
>Ga0302320_10014335_pt1 | contig 16422 bp, 12 predicted proteins | sample Bog_T0_3_FD_202130 | JGI IMG/M metagenome (GOLD analysis project Ga0302320, IMG submission 202130) | Peat permafrost microbial communities from Stordalen Mire near Abisko, Sweden - Bog_T0_3 | ecosystem: Environmental > Terrestrial > Soil > Wetlands > Peat | place: Sweden: Abisko, Stordalen Mire... | reverse complement strand
CTCCCGCAGAGCCCGCCTCCGCTTCACCGGCCGGCATCAGAATGCGATAAAGTGGTCTTGCCGGTCGAGAAAATTACAGCGAACGGCGAACAGAGTCTTAACCGTTTGTCTCAGCAAAGGGGACAACCTCAAACTTCATGAATCCGCTTGAATTTTTCGCAGGGTTCGTGTTCAAATGACCGTAATGAATTCCTTCGTGAGCCAGCGCCTCTGTCCCGGGATGCCTTGTTACTGGCAAATCCAGATGTGCGTTGATGCCTCATGGACGAGGGACCAGAACTAGATTCTCCGGTTCACAGGTTCTCTCCAAACGGCCCACGCACATCAGCGTGGGCCGTTTTGGTTTGGCACGGAAAGGAAGCAATACCAATGACGCAGAGAGCTCTCGAGCCAGTAGCTCCAAGCCGCTCCCCAAAGTCTCCACAATGGAGCAGCCGCCTCCACCTTTTCCCGGTCGCAGGTCTCCTTTTGGCCGCAACCGTTTCGCTGGCAGGTGCACAGACGCTCGCGCCGGCCGATCCGGATCGATATCTCCACGACATCCAGGCGCTTTCGGCTCCCAAGATGGAAGGCCGCGGCGATGGATCGAAGGGGCTCACACGCGCTCGCGAGATCCTCGTCCACCGCTATGCAAGTCTGGGACTGGAGCCCAAGGGGAGCAACGGGTTCCTGCAACCCTTCGACATCATCGTGGGAGCGGAGTTGACGCCGGGCAACCGCTTCACGGTGTCGGGCCTGGGCGCTGGCCAAACGCTGAAGCTGCACGAAGACTACATCCCGTTCGCCTTTTCCGCGGCGGGGAAGGCTGCTGGCGGCCTGGTGTTTGCCGGATACGGCATTACGGCAGAGGAATGGAAGTACGACGATTATGCCGGCCTGGATGTTAAGGGAAAGATCGTCGTCGTGCTGCGCAAGGAGCCCGCATTTGCCACGGCGCACGGCGCGAAGGGCGAGTCCGCGCCTCACGGGGAGTTGATCACCAAGGCTATTCTGGCCCGCAAGCACGGCGCCTTGGCCGTTGTGGTCTTGAACGGAAAGCTCGGCAAGGGAGAAGAGGACCTGCTGCCGCACTTTGGCGGCGACGGCGGTCAGGAAGATATCGGCATTCCCATCGTCGAGGTCAAGAACGATGCCGCGGCCGCATGGTTTACCGCGGCCGGCAAGAGCCTGCTCGAATTGCAGAATTCGATCGACACCTCAGGCAACACAGCTTCCTTTGCGTTTCCTGACGCTGTGCATGCCAGCCTCGACACCGGAATCAAGAAGAAGCACGCCACCGTCAGCAATGTGCTTGCCTATCTGCCCGGCAAGTCGGACGAATACGTCATTCTTGGCGCGCACTACGACCATCTGGGCAAGGGCGAATACGGCGGCTCGCTGGCGCCGTCGCTGATTGGCCAGTTCCACCCCGGCGCGGACGACAATGGCTCGGGCACGGCAGGCCTGCTTGAACTGGCGCGCATTCTTGCGCCGCTCAAAGGGCAGTTGCCGCGCGGAATTCTCTTTGCCTCTTTCGCCGGCGAGGAGCTCGGCCTGCTCGGCTCAGCGGCCTGGGTGCGCCAACCTACCCTTCCGCTGGACAAGGCCATCACCATGATCAACATGGACATGATCGGCCGTGTCCAGAAGGACACGATCTACATCGGCGGCGTGGGCACCGGGGCCGGCTTCCGCTCCATCCTTGAATCGGGCGTGGCCCACTCCGGCCTGAAAGCTGAATACTCTGAGAGCGGCTACTCCTCCAGCGATCACACTTCCTTCGTCGTCAAGCAGATCCCCGTTCTGTTCTTCTTCTCCGGACTGCACTCGGACTACCACAAGCCCTCCGACACATGGGACAAGATCGATCCCAAGGCCGCTGTTCACGTTGTCGATCTGGTCGCCGACACGGGGGTCCACATCGATGAGCTGGCCACGCGGCCTCCGTTTGTCACCGTGGTTGAGAAGCGCCCCGCCAGCTCCGGCTCTGCCAGCGGTTCGGGATATGGCCCCTACTTCGGATCGATTCCCGACTTTGGGCAGGTAGAGACAGGCGTGCGCTTCTCCGACGTGCGGCCTGGCTCTCCGGCTGCCAAGGCCGGCCTCAAGGGCGGCGACACCATGATCGAGTTCGGCGGCCAGCCCATCAAGAATCTCTACGACTTTACCGACGCGCTGCACCGCAGCAAGGTGGGCGATGTGGTCGAAGTGACCGTGTTGCGCGACGGCAAGCCGCTGAAGGTTCAGGTAACGCTGGAGCAGCGCCGATGAAGAGCATTACCTCAACATATCCATGCTGGGCCGGGCTTGGCTGGGCCGAGCTTGCCGAGCGATGTTGCCTGCGTCGCTCCAGCATCCGCGATCGCGTGCGATCGATTCGCCCCACAGCAGCTCTTTCGTCACGGCCCAACTCTTTATCGAAAGGAACAAAATGATTCTTGTTGACCGCCCTCGCTCAAGACCTGCGCGACGCGTGTTGCATTCCATCCCGGCATTGCTTGCCACAGCGATGATGGCCGGAACTCTCGCCGCCCAGGCACCCGCCCCTCCCGCCAGCCCAGCGGGCCACGAGTTGCCCGTGCACAAGGTTCCCAACCTCGGCTCTGGCGCGGAGTTCTACTTCTCTCCCGATGGCACCCACCTCATCGGCAATGCCAAGCGCGAAGGCGATACCGCTTACCAGGTCTATACGCTTGCCATTGACGGAACTGACATTCGCCGCATCAACGGCAAGGGCGACGATGCCTGCTCTTTCTTTTTCCCTGATGGCAAGCACATTATCTGGACCTCGACCAAGGACCACCCTGAACTGGCCAAGTCAAACTACTCTGACCCGAACGATTATCCGCAGGGAGCGGAACTCTACACCTCCAACCTCGACGGCAGCAATGTGAAGCGCCTGACCAACAACAACGTCTACGACGCGGAGGTCTCGGTCGCCCCCAACGGCAAGTGGATTCTCTTCGGTAGCCAGCGCTCCGGAAAGATGGAACTCTGGAAGATGAACACAGATGGCAGCAATCCGGTCCAGATTACCCATCTGGACGGCTGGGAGCCAGGCGGCTCGTTCCTGTTCCCCGACGGCAAGACAATCATCTTCCGCGCCTGGCGCTCGGAAGACGCCAAGGCCAACAAGCGTGGAATGCCCATGACCCTCTACACCATCCAGGCGGATGGCTCGGGGCTCCGTCAACTCACCCACGACGACGGCACTAACTGGTCTCCGTATCCCGCTCCCGACGGCCACCACTATGTCTTCGTCAGGGTGCTTCCCCCGCACAACTTCGAGATATTTCTCGGCGACCTGAACAGCGACCAACAGGTGCGGCTCACTTATAACGACGCCTTCGACGGCTTTCCTTCCATCTCGCCCGACGGGCATTGGCTCGCTTTCTCCTCAAGCCGCGATTCAGCGCCAGGCGCGCATCAGACTGGCGTCTATCTGATGGACATTTCCAGCCTGCACATCGGACCCAGGTAGGCCGGCTATCCATTTAGTAATGGACAGCCTTCATTTCGGAGTTTCTCAATGATTCTTCGCATTCACGCCAACTCGTGTTGTCGCCAGCGCTCCGACTCCGGTGCGTGCGTGTTTGCATTGAGAATGGGGACGGCTCCCTAGACCAAGCCATCATCCCCATGTCTTCAAGGCCCACGATCACGCATCGTGGGCCTTTTCCTTTGCCCGAAAGCGCCGGCAGCCCGCGGGCTCATCAGCGATCTGTGCAACGTCGCCCTGCTGTTGCGCGGCCCCAACAGAATCCATCGATTGCAATCCTTGAAGGAGGAACAGACAATGACATCGCGAAGGACGCAACCCCTTACCTTGTTTTTCGTAGTTGCCCTCATAGCAGCCGCCATTCACATAGCCCTGCCTGCAGGCGCCCAGACATTCCGCGGCGGCATCCACGGCACGATCCAGGACCCCTCGGGCGCGCTGGTAGCCGGCGCCGAAGTGAAGGCTGAAGACGCGGCAACTGGCCAGGTGTATGCCTCAGTCTCCAGTTCCGCGGGCGAATACACCCTCCCCAACCTTCCTTTAGGAAGCTATACGGTCACCGCGAAGCACGACGGATTTGAACCCCTCAAGGTCTCTCGCATCGCCGTCCAGGCAGGCAGCGTTTACAACCTGCCCTTGAAACTGACGCTGGGTGCGGTCTCGACCGAGGTGAGCGTGACCGCGCTGGAACTTACACTTGACACCTCGACATCCACGCAGGCCACGGTGCTTGAGACCTCGGAGACTGAGAGCATTCCGCTCAATGGCAGAGACTTCACACAGTTGCTGACAGTAACTCCCGGCTACTCCGGCTATGGTGTGGGCTTTGTCAGCGCAGTGAACGGGGCGCAGGCCAGCCAGACAAACTGGCAGATTGAGGGCGTGGATAACAACGACATCTGGCTCAATACTTCGGCAGCGAACCAGGGCGGCGTGTTCGGCATTCCCGGCGTCCTGCTGCCGCTCGACTCAGTGGAAGAGTTCTCGGTCGTGACGCTGGGCAGCGCCGAGACCGGCAGAAACCCAGGCGGCACGGTCAATTTGGCCCTGAAGTCTGGAACCAATACTCTCCATGGGAGCGCCTACTACTACAACCGCAATGAAGCGCTGGCCGCAAACCCGGTCTTCGCCGATCCCAACTCGGGCCTGGTGGTGAAGAACAAACTCCGGGATCAGCAGTATGGCTTTACCACCGGCGGACCAATCCTCAGGGACAAGTCGTTCTTCTTTGTCTCCTTTGAGCGTCAGGGTTTCGACATCGGACTCCCAAACCATGTCACCGAGCCTTCGCAGGCTTACCAAACCGAGGCTTTGGCGGTTCTGAATAACGCGGGCAACACCTACGGAACCTATGCACCCGTTGCCGTAAACCCCGTTTCCCAGAACCTGCTCAATGCACTGTGGCCGGCCTCCGCGCTCACCGGCAAGGCCGAGACCGGCAACTACTTCAATCCGGGAACTGAAGACGGTTACAGCAACAACGGCGTCGCCAAGCTGGACCACGCCATCAACGCGAACAACCATCTGTCACTGCGCGCCTTCGTAGCACAGGGACATCAGACAGCGCCCACCAGCTCCTACCTGACACCCTACTTTGAAACCTCGCCCATGCACGTGCAAAACTGGGCGCTGGTCTACAATTCGATCCTGTCGCCCCGGCTATCCAATCAATTCCTCGCCGGCTTCAATTACTTCAACCAGGTGTTCTCCGACGAGAACCGGAGTTATAACCCTGTCGCGCTGGGACTCAATACCGGCGTCACCAGCCCTGATCTTTCCGGCGCTCCCAGAATCAACATCGGCCAGTTCGATCCCATCGGCGTCACGCCCTACTCCGGACGCCACGACACAACCTGGCACCTGACCGACGCCGCAAGCTATACCATCGGCCGGCATCAGGTCCGCTTTGGCGGAGAGTTCCGCCAGTCGAATGTGGACGAGTTCTACCGCAGCGGGCAACGCGGAAGCTTCAGCTTCGACGGATCGCAGGGCCCCTGGGCCGCAAGCACCGCAATTACCGATCCCAACGTCGCGGCGCTGGCCGACTTCCTGGCTGGCCTTGTCTCCCAGGCCAGCATCGTCCAGGGCAATCCTGCCAGAACCGTTGACACAAACGGCTTCTCACTGTTTGCCCAGGACAACTTCCAGATCACGCGAAAACTGAATGTCAACCTCGGTCTCCGCTACGACCTGAACAGCCCCATCCACGACGGCAAGCAGGACCTGTCCACGTTCATTCCTGACTCGGGTGGACTTGTTGCGGTTGGCAACGGAATCAAGAAGCTCTATCCCAGCGACGGGAGGGAGTTCGGGCCTCATGTTGGATTTGCCTATCAGCCCTCGTCCAATGCGGGCCTGGTAGTGCGCGGCGGATTCGGTCAGACCTTCGATACCGTTGCGGTCTCTTCCTACCTTGGCAACAGCTATATCTATAACGGAGGTCCCGCCGGGGCTGAAGATAACCCCGCGGGTTCCAACCCCGTCAGCACGCTCGCGCTTCAAGGCTATTCCCTGCCAACCAATGGAAGCCTGATCGGCTGGCAGACCAACCCCATCTACAACATCTTCTCTGTCAGCCAGAACTTCCGCACTCCGTACCTGTACAACTACAGCCTCAATGTGCAGAAGAGCCTCGGAAAGGCCGCCGTCGCGCAGGTTGGTTACGTCGGCAGCCTCGGCCGCCATCTGCTGCTGCTGAACGACCTGAACCAGGCAGCCCCTGGCAGCGAGATCGACCCCAGCGCCTACGACCAGAATGGCGCAAACATCACGCGCCCTTACTACAGCAAGTTTCCCACCTATGGCGTGATTGACCAGCTCAACAGCAACGGCAACTCAAACTACAACGCCTTGCAGGCCTCGCTCAGGGTATCCAACTGGCATGGCCTGGTGTCGCAGTTTGCTTACACCTGGGCTCATACGCTGGACTACGGCAGTTTCCTTGCGCTGCCGCAGAACAGCAGCGATCCAGCGGCCGAGTATGGCAATAGCGACTTCGATCAAAGGCAGAATCTGACGGCGTATCTCCTTTACGCTCTGCCGTCGGCCTCTGGGAGTCTGCGCCCGCTGACCAACGGCTGGAAGCTCAGCAGCCTGGTGAGCTTCCGTTCCGGATTGCCCTTCACCGTCTCTGCGTTTTCAATTTACGGAGACGCCAGCCTCACCGGCGACTTTGCCGACCGCCCCAATTTGACGGGTAATCCCTATGCCGGTGTGTCCCATAGTGTGCAGGCCAACCAGCCCGTGCAATGGATCAACCCGGATGCCTTCACCGTCAACCTGGGCCAGTTCGGCACCATGCGCCGCAATCAGCTCTTTGGACCCGGCTACAACGACGTGGATTTCTCTGTTCTGAAAGACACGGCCATCAGCGACCGGGTCAGCACTCAATTCCGCATTGAGGCTTTCAATCTGTTCAATCGCATCAATCTCGGCAACCCCACCTTTACCGGCGCCAATATGGTCATCGCGAATCCCGGCTCTCCGAACTTTGGGATCCCCATCTCTTCCACCAATGGCTCGCAGTTTGGACTGCCCGGAATCGGTCCCGGCGAACCGTTCAACGTGCAGTTGGCACTCAAGATTCTGTTCTAGCGCAGAATCACTGTGATGCCCAGCATGGAACCCAGAGCGTGGGGAGCCGGTGAAGTGAGACCGACCGGCTTCTCACGTCTCGCACATCGCAGGGACAAGCTCTCGAATCCTCAGCACATGGAGCGAGCGACCGTTCGAGAGGAGATTTTCGTTTGACAGGGCGAATGCCGCCTTGTAACGTAAACTTATGTCGATTAACCCTCAGAGGACAGTTGGCTGTACCCGGTGTTGTTGCGGCTGTATGTGCGCAACGCGTCCTCTGGTGGGTGCAGGCAGGTCTTCATCGGTATGAGGGCCTAGCCTTAGCTAAAGAAGTTTCTTAGCCCACCGCCGGATGTTGTTCTGGCAGGTGGGTTTTTTATTGATAACCCGCAGATGTACAGGCAGCTCCGGCAGCGCCCCGCAAAGCGAGTGAAAGCGAAGATGCATCTGGGAGGGAGGTCTCCCGGTCATGCATCCGCAGCTCGCCCTCAAGCCAGCACCACTAAACATAAGGAGATTGTCTGCATGAAGCTGCATTTCAAGAGAGTGTTGCCAGTTGTTCTCGCGTTTCTTCTCATCGCCGATGCATCGTTCGCTACGGACGGATACTTCCTCACCGGGTACGGCACCAAGCAGCAGGGCAAGGGCGGAGCGGGAGTTGCGCGGCCCGGGGACAGCCTGGCGGGCGCCACCAATCCCGCGGGCCTTTTCCTGGCGGGCAACCGCATCGACTTCGGCCTCACGCTGTTTCGTCCCAATCGCTCATCGACGATCACCGGCAACCAGTTGCCTCCGGGGTATCCGGATGTGAATGGAACGTACGACGCCAACCGGGTTAAGAACTTCGAGCTTCCTGAATTTGGCTATAGCCGCATTGTGAGCCCTAGGCTTGCGCTGGGCGTGGCTCTCTACGGCAACGGCGGCTTGAATACCTCCTACACGACTCCGATTCCTCTGCTGGGCTCAACGCGCGGCGGTGTGGATCTGGAGCAACTGTTCATCTCGCCCACACTGGCGTACAAGCTTGGCAAGCACAACACCATCGGCGTTGCGGCCAACATTGCCTATCAGCGCTTTGCGGCTGAGGGAATTCAGAATTTTGCGAATGCGACTTACTCGGTTGCACCGGCGAATGTCACCAACGCCGGCCACTCGAACTCCTACGGCGCCGGCGTGCGCGTGGGTTGGATCGGCGAACTGAACAAGGCGGTGAGCGCGGGCGCAACGTATCAGAGCAAGACCTATGCCACCGCGTTTTCGCGCTACAGCGGCTTGTTCGCCGAGGGCGGCAAGTTCGATATTCCCGCAAACGTCGCGGGCGGCGTGGCTGTGAAGCTCTCTCCCAAGGCAACGGTGCTGGTGGATGAAGAGCGGATCCTCTATAGCGGCGTCAAGTCCATTGCGAACTCCGGCGCGAACCAGGCTCAACTGGGCGCCAGCAATGGCCCCGGCTTCGGCTGGCACAGCATCAACGTCCTCAAGGCCGGCCTTGATTACGATGTGAACCCGGCACTGACGCTGCGCGGCGGATACAACCACGGCGGAGCGCCCTTCAGCGGCACAGAGAACTTCTTCAACATTCTTGCCCCGGGCGTGACCAAAGACCACCTGCACGTGGGAGCAACCTGGAACCTGAAGAGCGGCAAGGATATAAACGTGGCCTATATCCATGCCTTCAGCAACACGGTGAATGGAATCAACTCGATTCCCACCAGCGCGGGTGGCGGAGAAGCCAATCTCACTATGTACCAGAATTCCTTCCAGGTGAGCCTGGGATGGAACAAGAACAAAAAGTAGATCGCGCACGCACCAAGGCACGCACAAAGAAAGGTGGATTTGTATGACGGTTCTGCTTTCAGGGGAGTGGCCGTGGTATGTGGCCGGTCCCCTCATTGGACTTTTCGTGCCTGCGCTGCTGATTACCGGCAACAAGGTATTCGGCATCTCGGGCAACCTCAGTCATCTGTGTGCGGCCCTTGCTCCCGGCAAGCTGGAGTTCTTCCGATACGACTGGCGCAAGGCCGGGCTGTGGAACCTCGTGTTCCTCGCCGGAGTGCTGATTGGCGGCTTCATCGCCTTCCACGCGTGGCCTGCGCAGGAGATTGCCATCTCCCCGCAGACCACCGCGGCGCTCACCAGGCTGGGCATTCACGACTTCCACAGTGTGGCGCCGCGTGAGCTGTTTACCTGGCACGCGCTGCTTACCTTGCGCGGGTTTGTGTCGGTAGTGGTTGGCGGATTCCTGGTGGGCTTCGGGACGGCTTACGCGGCGGGGTGCACGTCAGGCCACGCCATCAGCGGCCTGGCCAACTTCGAGTTGCCGTCGCTGATTGCGGTGCTAGGCTTCTTTGCCGGCGGCCTTGCTGCCACGTACTTCATCTTGCCGTTTGTGCTGGGAGGACTATGACCACACCGCTGGTTTCAGAATTCGACGGATGCGGCGCGGGTGCTCAAGAAGAGCAGCTGGTCCGCCCGGCGTTTCTGCTGGTTTACTTGCTGCTGGGGATTGCCTTCGGTGTGGTTCTCACGCGCTCGGAGGTGCTCTCCTGGTTTCGCATTCAGGAGATGTTCCGCTTTCAGTCGTTCCGCATGTACGGAATCATCGGCTCGGCGGTTGTAACCGCGGCCATCTCGGTGGCGCTCCTCAAGCGGCTGGGCCTGAAGTCGGCTTCCGGTGAGAGCATCTCGATTTCGCGCAGGCCGTTAGGCGCCGGAATTCGCTACGCGGCAGGCGGCACAATCTTCGGGCTCGGCTGGGCCTTGACCGGCGCATGTCCCGGTCCGCTCTTCGCTCTCGTGGGCGATGGAGTTTCCGTGATGATTGTTGCGGTCTTCAGCGCATTGGCTGGAACGTGGGTCTATGGATGGCTGCGTCCGCGGCTGCCCCATTGAGTAACACGATCTCAGGCGTGGCTCGCCTGCGACTCTCTTACAAGCTTCAAAACGAGCACAAGGCTGTAACACGCGTTGGAAAACACATCGATCAAATGAAGACTGCACTCGGCGTCAAACTCGAGCAGCGCATTGGCAACACGCCCTTGCTGCGCCTTGCGCAGGTAACCCGTGGGCTGAACAATGTGCAGGTCCTGGGCAAGGCCGAGTGGGCCAATCCCGGCGGCTCAGTGAAAGACCGTGCGGCCTCCAACATCGTGCGCCATGCCTTGCGCTCCGGCAAACTGGACGGAGGAAAGATGCTGCTCGACTCCACCAGCGGCAACACCGGCATTGCATACGCCATGCTGGGCGCGGCCCACGGCATCCCCATCACGCTGTGTATGCCTTCGAATGTATCGGTTGAACGGAAGCGCATCCTCAGCGCCTACGGGGCCAGCGTTGTCTATACCGACCCCGGCGAAGGCTCCGACGGCGCCATTCGCAAGGCCCACGCCATGATTGCCGAAGAGCCGGACAAATACTATTACGCCAATCAATACTCCAACGACGCTAACTGGCGCGCCCACTACAAAGATGGAACGGCCGACGAGATCTGGCGCCAGACCGAAGGGCGCGTCACACACTTCGTGGCCATGCTTGGCACCAGCGGGACATTTGTTGGGACCTCGCGGCGATTGAAAGAGCTGAATCCGGCGATCCGCTGCATCTCGCTTCAGCCCGACTCGCCCTTCCACGGCATCGAGGGCACAAAGCACATGGAAACCTCAATCGTGCCCAAGATCTACGATTCCAGCATCGCGGACGGGGAGTTGGGCATCGAAACAGAAGCGGCCTACAGCATGGCCCGGAGAGTCGCCAGGGAAGAAGGCCTGCTGCTGGGCGTTTCCGCTGCCGCCGGGCTAGTGGGCGCGCTGCGGGTTGCGAAAGAGGCCCCTCCGGGCTCGGTTGTGGTCACCGTCTTCCCCGATTCGGGCGAAAAGTACTTGAGCGAACATTTCTGGACCGAAACTGAGTAATGCATGAGGTCGATAATTATGGCTTTGGAGATACCCAGCGCGCTTCTCGAGCAACTGCGCCGGCACGGCGAAGAGACATACCCGTATGAGTGCTGCGGCGTGCTGGTGGGCGCGTTCGACGAAGCCGGCGGCAAGAAGGCCAAAGCTGCGATCCCCTGCGGCAACACGCGCACTGACTCGCCGCAGAATCGCTACAACATCAGCCCAGCCGAGGTGGTGCGCATCCAGCACGATGCGATGCAGGCCGGCGACGATATAGTGGGCTTCTATCACTCGCATCCCGATCACCCGGCGCATTGGTCGGCGACCGATCTGGCTGAGGCGCATTGGACCGGCTGCTCCTATGTAATTACCAGCGTTGAAAAGGGGCGCGCCGTGCTGACGAACTCGTTTTTGCTGGTTGGCTCGGAAGAAGCCAAGCGGCTTGAAGATGAAGTCATTGAAGTAATCGCCTGACCACCTAAACAGAAAGCACCACATCCCCGAAGAAGGAACGAAAATGCCAATCAAAGTTCTGATTCCCACGCCTCTCCGTCCTTATGCCGGCAAGCAGTCTGTCATTGAGGTGACCGCGCAGACCGTCGGCGAAGCCTTGAACGATCTTGTTGCCCAGCATCCGGATCTGCGCAAGCATCTGTTCACTGAGGAAGGTAAACTGCGCTCGTTCGTCAATGTTTATCTGAACAGCGACGATATTCGCTACCTGAGCAAAGACGCGACCCCGGTCACCGAGGCGGATACGATATCGATTGTCCCTTCGGTAGCCGGCGGAGCTTAGGCCAGCGTCCGCAACGCCGAGGCTTTTCAAAGCAGCTCACAAACAGGAGAAGATCTGTGGCCGTATTGAGCGATGAGAACCAGGCAACGTTGAGCAATGAGGAGATCCTGCGCTACTCGCGCCATCTCATCATGCCTGAGGTCACCATGGAGGGCCAGAAGAAGCTGAAGGCCGCGCGCGTGCTGTGCGTGGGCACGGGCGGACTCGGTTCGCCGCTGGCGCTGTATCTGGCGGCGGCAGGCGTGGGCACTCTGGGGCTGGTGGACTTCGACACGGTGGATTACACCAACCTTCAGCGGCAGATACTTCATCACACCGCCGACGTGGGCCGCCTGAAGCTGGATTCAGCCATCGACAAGTTGAAGGCGATCAATCCCTTTGTCAAGATCGAGCGCTTCGATACCTATCTCAACAGCAGCAATGCGCTGGAGATCTTCGCTGGTTTCGACATCATCGCCGACGGCACGGATAACTTCGCCACGCGCTACCTGGTGAACGACGCATGCGTGCTCAGTGGCAAGCCCAACGTGTATGCCTCCATCTTTCGCTTCGAGGGCCAGGCCAGTATCTTCGGCGCAAAGGACGGCCCGTGTTACCGGTGCCTCTATCCTGAGCCGCCGCCGCCGGGGCTGGTGCCCTCGTGCGCAGAGGGCGGCGTGCTGGGTGTGTTGCCGGGATTGCTCGGCGTCATTCAGGCCACTGAAGTCATCAAGCTCATCCTCGGCGCGGGAGAGCCGCTGATTGGCCGCCTGGTGCTGGTGGATGCGCTGGCCATGCGCTTTCGGGAGATGCGCATCCGCAAGAACCCCGACTGCCCGGTCTGCGGGACCCATCCCACGGTGAAGGAACCGATCGACTACGAACAGTTCTGCGGCGTTCGTGGAGAGGAGGCTGACTTGTCCGCGAGCGCGAAGATTCCAGAGATTCAGCCAGAGGAGTACAAACGCCGGCGCGATGCCGGAGAGGACATCTTCCTCCTCGATGTGCGCGAGCCGCATGAGTACCAGATCTGCAACCTGAATGGGCACCTGATTCCGCTCGGCGACCTGCCCAGTCGCGTGCATGAACTGGATTCAAGCCGCGAGTTCGTGGTGCATTGCAAGAGCGGAGCACGCAGCGCCAAGGCTGTCGAGTTCCTTCGCCAGTCCGGCTTCAAGCGCGCTTCGAACCTGACAGGCGGCATTCTCGCCTGGGCGGATCGCATCGATCCCACTGTGCCGAAGTACTGAGCGGCAACAGGAAAGGCCAGCCTCTTTCGCAGAGACCGGCCTTTCTTGATCAGCGGTTGTTAAGCGAGGCCGGGATTGCGCCCCTGTCGCAGGTCCCACAGGGCAACAACCAGCGCGTCCACTTCCTCGCATGTGTTGTAGAGCGCCAGCGTGGCCCGCAGTGTGCTCTCCAGGCCGAAGCGGCGCAGGATTGGCTGTGCGCAGTGGTGGCCGCCGCGGACAGCTATGCCCTTCCGGTTGAGGTAGTCGCCGATCTCTTCCGTGCGGAACCCATCCATCACGAAAGAAAGCACGCTCGCCTTCTCCTTTGCCGTGCCGATGATGCGCAGCCCGGGAATCTTGAGCAGCGCGGCGGTAGCGTAGGTGAGCAGCATGTGCTCGTGGCGCGACACGTTCGCGATGCCCACGCGATCGAGGTAGTCGATTGCTGCGCCCAACCCGATGGCGTCGGCAATGTTGCCCGTGCCCGCCTCGAACCGTTGCGGAGGCGGCTGAAAGAGCGTCTTCTCGAAGGTGACATCCTGAATCATGTTGCCGCCGCTTTGCCAGGGCGGCATGTTGTCCAGGACTTCGGACCTTCCGTAGACCACGCCGATGCCCGTTGGGGCAAAGACCTTGTGCCCTGAGAAGACATAGAAGTCGCAGTTGATGGCCTGCACATCGACGCGCATGTGCGAGACAGCCTGTGCACCATCCACCAGCACGCGCGCGCCGTGACGGTGCGCAGACTCGACCATTTCCTTGACCGGCACAATGGTGCCCAGCGCGTTGGAGACCTGCGTGATGGAAACCAGCCGCGTCTTCGGTCCCAGCAGCTTCTCATACTCGTCGAGAAGCACCTGGCCCGAGTCATCAACAGGAACAACGCGCAGCCGTGCGCCCTTTTCCACGCAAAGCTGCTGCCAGGGAACGATGTTGGCGTGATGTTCCAGCCAGGTGATGACGATCTCATCGTCCTTCTGAATGTTTTGACGGCCCCAGCTCTGCGCCACCAGGTTGATGGCTTCTGTTGCGCCGCGCACAAAGACGATCTCGCGCGCCGATCCGGCATTGAGGAAGCGGCGTGTCTTTTCGCGCGCCGACTCGTAGGCATCGGTAGCGCGAGCGGCTAGCTCGTGCGCGGCCCGATGCACGTTGGAGTTCTCATGCTCATAAAAGTAGCTGATGCGGTCGATGACCGACTGCGGCTTCTGGGTCGTTGCGCCATTGTCCAGCCAGATCAGCGGACGGCCGTTCACCTGTTCGCGCAGGATGGGAAAGTCGCGCCGAATGGTCTCCACGTCGAATGAGTACGAAGAGAGACCGAGGTCGCCCAACAGCTCGGACTGTTCCGATCCAGAAGCCAAGACTGGCGCTGCATTCACCGAAGCGAGGGTACGTGGCTGTCCTTGCGCGTCGTTGGAGGCCGGTGCGCGGAAGTCCGGCTCGTGAGCCACCGTCCCCGGAAGCTGCGGAGCCGTTGCGTCAAGCGGAGCTGCGAAAGGGTTGCCATGGCTCGCATCGGCTGGAGCCGGGCCGGGGATCGACGGCGGAGCGGAAAACAGCGGCCGCGCGTCCTCCATGAAGGAGAATGCCGGCACCGCCGAAGAGTCAACCAACCCGAAAGAGCCGGGCACAGCCGGGGCGGGTGGCTGCGGAATGCCCGCGCGAGACGGCTGAACGTATTCAAACAACGAGGAAGGGATCGATGCAAAGCTTTCGTCGCTGGGCACGATGCCCGACCGCGCCGGAGAATGCGCCGTCTGCGGCTCAGTGTCTGGCTCGGTGAAGATGGGCCGCGCGTCCTGAAGGAAGCCGAATCCCACAGGGCTTGCAAGCGCAATTCCACCGCCGGGACCCGCTGTTGCAGACGACCGCGCATCCGGCAGGATGCTTCTGTCCGGTGCGGCGACAAACGGCAGAGGCTGTTCCTCGATCAGACCGGCAGCCAGGCCAGGAACGGCAGGCACAGTCGGTCCGGGCACTGCTGCATAGGGGTTTCCGGTGAAGGCAGAGTTCGGAGGCAGCGCCGCCCTGGCAGCAGCCAAAGCCGGCTGCTGCAGCTCACCGGGCAGCGCCGTGAACAGCTCATTGGCTATGCGCGCCAACTCCGCCGGGCTGAGGATGCCGGGCGTTACGCCGCCGCTCCCTGACAATGCCTTCGCCCAGTCGCCTGTCTCCGGAACCTCAGTCAATGAAAGTGTGCGGTCACTTGTACTCATGGTATTGACCCACGTCTACGCCTTCGAGCAGGGCAATTGCATCGTCCGTCAGCACAGCCGCAGAGCAGTAAAGCGATACAAGGTAAGAGGCAAGCGAGCGCTGGTCAATGCCCATGGAGCGCACAGAGAGACCAGGGCTCTGTTCGCCGGGAAGTCCCGGCTGGAAGAGGCCCACCACGCCCTGCTTCTTCTCGCCCACGCGCACCAGCAGAATCTTCGACGTCTGGTCCTTGCTGCGCACCGCGATCTTGTCGGAAGGAATCAGCGGTACTCCGCGCCAGGTAAGAAACGGTGTTCCGAACAAGGTGACTGTCGGAGGCGGCACGCCCCGGCGGGTGCATTCGCGGCCAAAGGCTGCAATGGCGCGGGGATGCGCCAGGAACAACGACGGCTCCTTCCACACTTTGGTCAACAACTCATCCAAATCGTCCGGCGTGGGCGCGCCCTTGCGAGTCTTGATCTTCTGCCCGTCAGGCACGTTGTTCAAGAGCCCGTAGTCGGCGTTGTTGAGCAACTCGCCTTCCTGCTTCTCTTTCACGCTTTCAATCAGCAGCCGCAACTGCTCGCGCACCTGATCGTACGGATTGCTGAGCAGATCGGAGACGCGGGTATGCACGTTGAGCACTGCGGTGATGCTGCTGAGCCGGTATTCCCGCGGCTTATCGAGATAGTCAACGAAGGTAGACGCGAGCACGGATTCGTCAGAGTGGTCGCAGGTGGACTCGATGGCCTTGGACTCATCTACTTTGTTGACCCGGAGCGTGCCCGCCTCAAGCGGCTTCCAATCAAGAAAGCGGACCAGCCAGCGCGGTGTAATGGCTCCGAACTGCGGAGCAGTCTTGGTAACATTTGCTAGTTGAAATGCAGACTCTTCGCTTAAGGAAACGCGGACGGGTTCTTCTGGCAAAGTTTGCCTCCTTTTGGGTCAGGAATTTCCAAATTGTAAGTTGGACTCGATGGACACGGCAATAGAGAAAACGTAGTGGTGCAGATGAGCCTAAGGGCGAATCCGAACCGGCAGGCCCCGCGCCTGAACCACTCACGAAGTGAGCCGTGGGGCCACGCTAATACTTCCGAACCGAGTGATCCACGCGATCGGACCATGCATGAATGCCGCCGGTCAAATTCCAGACATGTTCAAATCCGGCGTGGTAGGTATCTGCTTCACTCAGGTAGGCCCAACAGGTTGTGGTTTCACCTTTGTTTTTGCATCTGGATGAATCATCTGATCCAGGGTTATGGGCTCGAT
>Ga0302320_10014334_pt1 | contig 16423 bp, 14 predicted proteins | sample Bog_T0_3_FD_202130 | JGI IMG/M metagenome (GOLD analysis project Ga0302320, IMG submission 202130) | Peat permafrost microbial communities from Stordalen Mire near Abisko, Sweden - Bog_T0_3 | ecosystem: Environmental > Terrestrial > Soil > Wetlands > Peat | place: Sweden: Abisko, Stordalen Mire... | reverse complement strand
GGCAGGCGCTGGAGCGGATGGAGAACGAGCCTACCGAACTGGTGCTGGCCGGGTTGGCTCCGGGCGCAGGCTCCGGGGTGGAACTGCTGGGGGAGTTGAAGCGGCGCTGGCCGCAGACCGTGGTAACGCTGATGAGCGCCGAGGAAGACATGGAGAGCGCGCTGGCGGCTATGCGCCTGGGAGCCTACGAGGTGGTCGTCAAGTCGTTCCGGGTGGAGCGCTTGCAATGGGTGATGGAGCGCATGGTGGAGCGGGTCCGGCTGCAGCGGGAAAATGAATCTCTGCGCAGCCGTTTGCAGGGCAGATTGCAGGGCGCGGCGGCGGCGACGGCGGTGTGCACCGACCTGGAAGAGTTGGAACGGCTCACGGTGGAGCGGGTCTTCGCCGAGGTGGGCGGGAACAAGGAGCAGGCGCAGCAGTTGCTGGGGATTTCACGGGCAACGCTGTACCGCAAGCTCAAGCGCTACGGGATCAAGATGCGTCCGGCGCCGAAGAAGACTCCGGGGAAGCAGATTCGTGCGCCGGAGAAGCGGGTGGTAGTCTGGTCGCAAGGTTGAGCGGATGAGCGCGAGGAGGCAAAATGGAAGATGTCTCCTTTCAGTTACTTCCGCGCCAGTGGTGCGGGCTGCTAAGTTGCGGTTAGCGGTGGGTACCGGTGTCTCTGCCCAGACTCCGGGTGATGAATTTAGAAGTGCGGGCGGAGATTGGGAAGTGCGTTCCGGGGGCACGGCAGGCCGGGACCGTGGCCGCCCAGGATGGAATTGAATACGAGGTGCGCTCTACGAGGTGCATTCCAAGAGGTGCATGGTGCCGAAGAAGATTCTGATCGTTGACGACTCAAATGCCGAAAGCTGCCTGATGCAATCATTCCTGCAAGGCGCCGGATACTCCGCGGTTTCGTTGAGCGACCCGCTGCGCATCGAACAAATGCTGGCCTCCGAGCATCCGAACCTGATTCTGCTGGATGTGGTGATGCCGGGACGGAACGGCTTCCAGGCCTGCCGCGAGCTGAAGAACAGTGAGGAGTTCGGCTCCATTCCGATTGTGCTGGTGAGTTCGAAGGACGGCGAAAGCGACAAGTTCTGGGGGCTGCAGCAGGGCGCCGATGGGTACGTGATCAAGCCGTTTACCGGGGCGCAACTGGTGGGCGAAGTGCAGCGGGTGATCGGATAAGCATGGCCGACCCGCTGGACAATGCGCAGGCGCAAGACCCGTTTCCTCTCGACAACGAGTTCGAGCTGGAAGAGGAGGAATTTGCCGCCGCGCCCGCGCTGCCCGAGCAGCAGTACTGCATCTTCCGCGCGGGGCGTGAGCGCTTCTGCCTGCACGTGCTGGAGGTGGACGAGGTTGTGGAGTGGCCGCGGCTGACGTATCTGCCGCTGTCGCCGGCGTTTCTGATGGGCGTCTTCAACCTGCGGGGCACCATCGTGCCGGTGGTCGATATTGCGTTTACCGAGGTGCGACGGGCGGACCTGCCGCCGCGGCAAGTGGTGGTGGCCTGCCTGCGAGGCGGCAGCAGCGCGCCCGACGTGCGGCTGGGAATCGCCGTGGATGAGGTGATCGGCACCTACAGCACGAGCGAGCCGCTGCTGACCGATGAGGCGCCGCGCGACGTACCGCACTGCGCCGGGATGCTGCGCCACGGGGACCGGTTGGCGCTGGCACTGGATTTGAAACGCCTGCTGGAGCAGTTCCCAGTGGGCACGATTTGAGTGGGAAGGATCGGCGGGTCGATCCAAAAGGGTTTGAGCAAGAGGGCACGTGGGTTCGAGGGTAAGGCGACGCGTCAGTGCACGAGGCCGTAGCGTTGTCCTGGAGGTCTTATGAAAGGTCGTCTGAATTCGGCAATCATCGCGCTGGTGGCGATCAACGCGGTCGCCACCGCACTGGTGCTTGGCCTGGCGTTTGTGGCCGGCACAAGGTCCGGCGGCAAAGGGCTGCTCGATGTGTTTTCCCTGCCGGCGGCGGCGTTGTTCCCGCTGCTGGGCGCGCTGGGCGTGCTGATCATCGCTTCGATGGTGGTGCTGTTCCGCCTCTCCAACCAGGTCTCCGAACCGGTGAAGGCGCTGGTGGATTTTGCCGAGCAGGTGAGCGCCGGCGAATTCAAGGCGCGGCTGAAGGAGGGCGGCGACGACGACTTCGGCTACCTGGCGCTGCACCTGAACCAGGCTGCGGAAAAAGCGGCCAAGGCGATGCGGGACGAAGAGGCGCAACGCAATTTGCAACGCTCGGTGACTGAATTCCTTACCGTCGTGAGCCAGATCGCCCGCGGCGACCTGACCCTGCGCGGCAGCGTGACGAGCGATGCGCTGGGCAACGTGGTGGACTCGGTCAACTACATGCTGGACAACTTTACCCAGGTGCTGCGCCGGGTGCGCGATGCCGCCATCGACGTATCGACCAGCGCGAACGAGATTTTGAACGCCTCGGAAACCATGGCGACGGGCGCGACCCAGCAGGATCACGAGATCACCAACACCTCGTCGGCGGTGGAGCAGTTGACCGTCTCGATGAAGCAGGTGAGCAACAACGCCGAGGCCAGCGCCGAGGCGGCGCGGCGGGCGCTGGACGCCGCCGAGCAGGGCAACCGCTCGGTGCGCGACACGCTCGAGGGCATGCAGCGCATCCGCTCCAGCGTGCAGGCAACGGCGAAGAAGATCAAGTCGCTGGGCGACCGGTCGCTGGAGATCAGCGAAATCATCAACGTGATTAACGACATCACCGAGCAGACCAACCTGCTGGCGCTCAACGCGGCGATTGAAGCGGCGCGCGCCGGGGAGGCGGGACGCGGCTTCGCCGTGGTGGCCGACGAGGTTCGCAAACTGGCGGAACACTCGCGCACCGCGACCAAGGACATTGCCGCGTTGATCAAGGCCATCCAGGCCGAGACCAACGAGGCGGTGGTAGTGATGGAAGAGGGTACGCGCGAGGTGGAAGTGGGAGCGCGGCTGGCCGACCAGGCGGGCAAGGCGCTGGAGGCAATCTCGGCCGTGGTGCGGCAGTCGGCCGAACTGGTGCAGGAGATTTCACTGGCCAGCAAACAGCAGGTGCGCGGCACCGAGGGCGTGGCCAACGCCATGCAGATCATCTCGAACATCACCCGCCAAACCTCGCAGGGCGCGCGGCAGACGGCGCACAGCATGGAACAGATGGTGAAGATGAGCGTGCAACTGAACGAGGCGCTGTCGCAGTTCCGGGTACAGGCGTCGGGTCCGGCGCCGGTGTCGCCTGGGTCGCGCAAGGAATTGCAGACGGGCGCGGCGCGCAACTGATTTCCCGGGAAAGACACAACGCCCGGCAGGGCAGGGAACGGCAAGCAAAGCGGCAAACGGCGTAGCAGGCGGCGATGAACGAAGTTGGCGTCAATCCGGTGCTGACCGAACACGAAGTGCACGAGCTGCAACTGCTCCTGGAGCAGCGCTCCGGCATCGTTTTCGATGAGTCGCGCGAGCGCTTTCTGACCTCGCGCGTGGTCGAGCACATGCAGCGCAGACACCTGACCTACGGGATGGAACTGCTGCGCCTGGTGCGCGGCTCAAACGTGGAATACGACAACATGCTGGAGCGCCTGCTGACCCAGGAAACGCGCTTTCTGCGCTATCCGGGGATGTTTTCCGCATTTGAACAGCATGTGCTGCCGGAGCTGCAAAGCCGCAAGTTCTGGGACAGGGAGCACGGGTTGCGCATCTGGAGCGCGGGCTGCGCCAGCGGCGAGGAGCCGTACTCGATTGCGTTGAGCATCTGCGAGGCGGCCGGGGCGGGCACCGGACTCGAAGCCAGCATCCTGGCCACCGACATCAGCCGCGAAGCCCTGGAGCGCGCCGACCAGGGCATCTATTCCAGCCGCGTTCTGGAGAATCTTTCGCCGCTGCAGTTGGCCAACTACTTTACCCAGGACGGCGACAGCTACAAGGTAAAGCTGGCGCTGCGCGACATGGTGAAGTTTTTGCCCATGAACCTGGCGCAGCCGGTTTACCTGGGACGCTTCGAATGCATCTTCTGCATGAACGTGCTGATTTATTTCGGCAGCGAACTGCGCAGCCGGCTGATTCAGCGCTTCTATGAATACCTGGAGCCGGGCGGCTACCTGTTTCTTGGGCATGCCGAGTCGGCGGCGGCGGCGCCGGTGAAGTTTACCCAGACGATCATGAACGGGGCGCGACTGCTGCAGAAGCCTCTCGGTCTCTCGTCCGGACGCGCCCGCACCGTGGGGGGTGAGGCATGAACGGCCCCAGCCCGGAGATGGTGGAACTGTTCCTCCAGGAAGCCAGCGAGCACCTGCAATTCCTGCGCGAGTATTCGGGCATTCTGCAGGACCCGTATCCGCTGTACGAGGACATCGAGCGCCTGTACATCTCGGCGCACGGCGTGGCCGGCACCGGCGGCACCTATGGCTACGCGCTCTTCCACGAGGTTGCCGGCAAGCTGGCGCACATCTTCCAGTACGCCATGAACGCGACCATCAGCCCGGAGGCGACGGCCCCGCTGGTGGAGTTCATCTACGAAGGCATCGCGGTGCTGGAAAGCGATCTGATCATGATCGCCGCGAAGTCGGAGGAGTCGGTCGAGGACATCGCGTCGTTCAAGCAGCGCTATCCGTTCGCGTTTCAGGGACCGCCGCCGGTTGCGGTTGACGCTCCCACCGAACAGCCCCACCCGCCTGAGCCGGAAACAGTCGATGCCAGCGATGAGCCGCTGTTTTCAAGCTCTCCGCCACAGGCGCCGGTGGCTCCGAAGGCGCCCGTAGCCAAGCCGGTGGCGCCCGCGCCGCCAGCTCCGAAGCCGCCTGCAGCGCCGGTTGCCGCGCCGGTCGAGAAAGTCGCCGCGCCGGTGGTTGCCGCCGCTCGGCATCCAGTGCCCCCAGTTCCGCCGCCCGCGCGGCCCGTTGCGCCTCCGGTAGTTTCCGTTGCGCCGACGTCTGCGCCGGTTGAGAAGATTGCCGCGCCCGTCGAGCCACCGGTTGCGCCGCAGTCCGCGCCGGTTGCGCCCGTTGAGAAAATTACCGCGCGGGTCGAGGAAGTTGCTGGGCCGCGCGACTACATGGCCGAGCTACGCGACTTCGTTGCCGAGCCGATGCTTCCCGCCGCTGCGGAGATGCCCGCGCCAACCATTGCGCCTACGGTCGTTGTGCCCGTTGCAGAGTCCGTTGCAGAGTCCGTTGCAGAGCCAGTCGCGCCCGTTGAGAAAGTGGTTGCGCCGGTCGAGCCACCGGTTGCGCCGCTGTCCGCACCGATTGAGAAAGTCGTCGCGCGAGTCGAGGAAGTTGCCGGGCCGCTTGCGCCCGTTGCCGAACCGCTCGCTGATGCCGCGCCAACCGTCGCGCCGCCGGTCGCCGCGCCCGTTGAGAGTGTCGCCGAGCCAGTTGTTTCCGCAACTGCGCCGCCTGCCGCGCCGGTGGCGGCAAAGACCGTTGCTGCGCCGCCAACGCCTGCCGAGCTGGCCGCGAAATTTCTTGCCGCTGTGCCCCAACTGGCGCCCGACCGCGAGGTTCCCGACGAGGTGCTGGAGTTCTTCCTCCCCGAGGTCGAGGAGCACTTGCAGGCGATCACCGATAGTCTGCTGGCGCTGGAAGCGCGGCCGAACGAGGAGGATATCAACCGCATCTTCCGCGCCGTGCACACCATCAAGGGCTCGGCTGCGCAGGTGGGCTGGCAGCGTATCGCCACCATCGCGCATCACGCCGAGGACGTGATGGGGCGGCTGCGCGATGGCGAGTTGAAACCGAGCGCGACCATCATCGACCTCTGCCTGGAAACCGTCGATATCATCAAGCGGCTGATCTACCGGCAGTGGGAGGACGAGGCCTGCTTCCAACTGGCGGCGCGTTCGCTGATTGCACGGATGGAGCACGTAGCTCCGGCGGAGGAAGTGGTCCCTGCGGAAGCCTCCTACAGCGGTGCGGCCGAGGCCGCGCCGTTAGTGGAGGCCGCGCCACCATCGCTGCTGGTAACGCCGGTCGTAACGCAGCCCGTTACGCCCCTTGCCGCGCCACCCGTAACGCAACCCGTTACACCGGTCGCAACACCTCCCGCAACACCTCTCGCAACACCAGCCGTAACGCCGCCCGTTACACCGGCGGCAATGCAACCCGTAACGCCAGCCGTTACACCACTCGCACCACCACTCGCACCGCCGCCGGCGCCGCTCTCGCCGCTGGCCGCACTGCTGGCCGACGCGACTGCTGGGCCCACCGACCTTGCGGCGCAGAAGGACGAGGCGAAGCTGGCCGTGCCCGAGCCGCTGGCCGCGCCGACCATGCCGGTGGGCATGGCGCAATCGAAATCGGTGCGCATCGGTCTGGAGCGGCTGGACCGCATGATGAACGCGGTGGGCGAGCTGGTGATCAATCGCACCCGCATGCTGGGCCGATTGGCCGAGCTGGAAAAGCTGGCCGAGGTGCTGAACTTCTCCAAGGGCCGGATGAGCGACAAGGTTACGGAGTTCCAGGACAAGTACGAGTTCAGCCGCATCAACGCGACGCCGCTGCTGGGCGGGGGCGCGTGGCCGCAGGCGATGGAGCTGGGCGGCGGCTACCCTGCGCCGCCATCCTATGGCAGCTTCGACGAGGGCGGGTTCGGGCACGGCGGCTTTGGCCGCCCGCTGCCGGGGCGCGGCGGACATTTCGACGTGAGTCCCTCGGAGTTCAGCGAGCTGGAGATGGATCGCTACGACGACTTCGGCATTCTCTCGCGCTCGCTCACTGAGATTTCCGCCGACATCAGCGAGGTGCTCACCCAGTTGGATGGCTTTGTGCGCCGCGTGGACGGCGACATCGACGAGTTCACCAAGCTCGCCCACCGTCTGCAGGATGAGATCACGCAGGCGCGCATGGTGCCCATCGGCAATCTCTTTACGCGCATTGCGCGCACCGTGCGCGACGCCGCCAAGGCGAGCAACAAGCAGGTGGACCTGGCGCTCTCGGGCGCCGAAACCGAGCTGGACAACAACATCATTCAGCAGATCGCCGACCCCTTGCTGCACCTGGTCCGCAACGCCGTGGCGCACGGCATCGAACGGGCGGATGAACGCTACGAGGCGGGCAAGGCCGACCGGGGCAACATCGCCGTGCGCGCCTACCATCGCGGCAACCACATCTTCGTGGAAGTGGAAGACGACGGGCGCGGCGTGGACTTCGATCGCGTCAAGGCGGCCGCGGTCGAGGGCGAGTTCGTCACGGCCGACAAGGCCGAACGGCTGAGCCGGCGCGAGATACTCGACCTGCTGTTCCTGCCGGGATTTTCCACCGCGCCGCGCCGCACCGAGCTGGCGGGACGGGGCGTGGGGCTGGACGTGGTGCACTCCAACGTGGCCAACCTCAACGGCGAAATCGAAATCGAAACGGAGAAGGGAATCGGCACCCGCTTCACCCTGAAGGTTCCGCTGACGCTGATCATTTCGCAGGCGCTGTTCGTGCGGTGCGGCGAACAGGTCTTCGCGTTCCCGCTGGGCTTTGTGGAGGAAATCCGGCGCATTCGCCCCAGCGAAATCGAGGACGTGGGCGGCAAGCTGATCGCCAAGGTTCGCGACGTGATCACCGAGGTGGTGCGCTTTGACGACGTCCTGCAGTTGCCGCGCCTGGTGGCCAGCAATGGCTATCTCCGCCTGGTGCTGGTGAACGTGGGCGGACGGCAGGTGGGCGTGGTGGTGGAAGAAGTTCTGCGCAAGGATGAGATCGTCATCAAGAATCTGGGCGAGTATCTGCGGCACGTGAAGCTGTTTCCCGGCGCCACGATTGCGCCCGACGGCAGCCTGATTCTGCTGGTGGACGTCAACCGCCTGATCATGGGCGAATACACCGAGCGCCGTCCGCTGACCACGGCGATGAACGCGGCGCGGCTGTTCCTGCCGGGCGCGACCGCGGTGGCGCGCGGCGAGATTCCGGCGGCGGCCGTGGATCGCGTGGAGAGGGAAAAACTGGTGGTGCTGGCCGACGACTCGATCAGCGTGCGCAAGTTTGTGGGCCGCATGCTGGAGAAGGCCGGCTACCGCGTCAAGCTCGCAGCCGACGGACTGGAGGCGCTCGAGATTGCGACCTCCAACGATTGCGACCTGGTGATCACCGATCTGGAGATGCCGCGCACCAACGGCTACGAGCTGATGCTGCATCTGCGGCAGACGCCTTCGACCAGCAAGGTGCCGGTGATGGTGGTGACCTCGCGCGCCGGGGTCAAGCATCGCGAGCGCGCGCTGAAAGAGGGCGCCGCCGCCTTCATGGTCAAGCCGGTGCAGGAGGAATCCTTTATCGCGCAGGTAGTGGAACTGATCGGCACCTCGGGACAGGTAATCGCCGCTCCGCCGGTGGTTCAGTGAGAGAGATACAGATGACGAATGGCGAAAAAATCCGGGTGCTGGTTGCCGACGACTCCGCGTTCATGCGCAAGGTGCTGCTTAGCATTCTCGACTCCGACGGCTCCTTCGAGGTGGTGGGCGAGGCGCGCGACGGGCGCGAGACGGTGGAGAAGAGCTTGCGGCTCAAACCGCACGTGATCACCATGGACATCAACATGCCTCACGTGGACGGGTTGCGGGCGACCGAGATCATCATGTCCACCGAACCGCGGCCAATCCTGATTGTCAGCTCGGAGTCCAAGGATGGCGCTGAAGCCACGCTGCGTGCGCTGGAGCTGGGCGCCATCGACTTTGTCGCCAAGCCCAGCGGCGGCATCGATCTGGATATGTCGAGCGTGCGCGAGGAACTGGTGCGCAAGCTGCGCATTGCCAGCAAGGTTCGGGTGATCCGCAACCTGCTGCGCCAGGAGCCGGCGAAACCCGCGCGCGCGGATCAGTGGCCGCAAGCCGTGGCACCCCTGGAGCCCGGAGCGAAACTGGCGATCGTGGTGCTGGCCGCCTCCACCGGCGGCCCGGCGACGCTGATGAAGCTGCTGCCGCAGTTTGCCGCGGGCTTTCCCGCCGCGCTGCTGGTGGTGCAGCACATGCCCGGAAGTTTTACTCCGCAGTTTGCCGAGCAGTTGGCCAGCGTCTCGCAGCTTCCGGTGAAACAGGCGGAGAACGGAGAACTTTTGCGCGCCGGACAGGTTTACGTTTGTCCCGGCGACTGTCATCTGCGGCTGGAGCCACCGGGGCGCATTGCGCTGGACGGCGGGCCGCGCATTGCCGGGTACCGCCCCTGCATCGACGTGACACTGGAGTCGGTGGCGGCCCTGGCGGGATCGAACGCCTCGGTTGCCATCCTGACCGGGATGGGCAACGACGGGGCTCGCGGGGCGATGGCGATCCAGGAAAACGGCGGCCTGGTGGTGGCCCAGAACGAGGCCACCTCGGTCATCTTCGGAATGCCGTCGGAGGCCATCAAGACGGGCGCGGTCGAGCAGGTGCTGGCGCTGGGCGATATTGCCACGGTCATGACCCGGCGGGTGGCGATACGTCCGGGTGCGATGAAGGTGGCGGGGGTATGATGGTGGGCACCTGCGCAAACGCCCGATGGGGCGGGCGATGAGAGACAACGAAGCGCGCCCGAGCTTCGTCCCGCGTTCGGTGACTCCGGTTGCGGCCACTGCGGGACCGGTGATTCTGTTCACCGCCGGAGGCGTGCGCTTTGCCGTGGAGGCCAGCGAGGTGGAGGAGATTCGCAATCGCGAGGAGCGGGTTGCGATCCGCCGTCTGAAGGGGGCCGAGTCGATCGATTTTGCGCTGCAGGTCGGCCTCGGAGCCGGAATCCTGGAGCGTTTCGTGGTGCTCAAGCCGGGCGAATGCTCGCTGGGCGTCAGCGAAGTGGAGCGTATGACGATTTTGCCCAAAGTGGTTCCGCTGCCGGGACTGTTCCGCGGCGAAGAGCGGCGCTGGTATCGCGGCCTGCTGCTGCTCGAGAACGAGGTGGTTCCGCTCGTTAGAACCGAGTACTGGCGCACGGCGGCGCGGCCGGCAAGGGAAGCTGGGAGTGGCGTATGAATGACACGACGCGGTTTGTGACCTTTCCCCTCGGCGAGGAGCGCTATGCGCTGGACTCCAGCCAGGTGAAGGAACTGGTCATGCCGAGCCGCGTTTACGCATTCCCGCACACCATGCGCTCGCTGGAAGGAGTGCTGGTGCGGCGCGGCGCGGTGATTCCGGTCTGCGATCTGCGCGGCGCTTTCGGGCACGGCACCGAGCGCAATTTGTACGTGATTGCGCGCTGCCATTACGCGGGCCGCGCCGAGACCGTGGCGATTCCAGTCAGCGGCGAAGTGGAACTGGTGCAGGGCGAGCGCGGAGAGGCACCGGAGAATGTTACCTTCGTCACTGGCCTACTGCGCACCGGTGGCAGGATAATACCCCTGCTGGCATTGGACCAGGTCGTGGCACACTGCATTCAACCAGGCATTGCATTGGCCGGAGAGGCGAAGCGATGAGTCCCAACGGAGCTCTCAATCAGCGGATACTGGTGATTGACAGCAATGTGTTTTTTGCGCGTCGCCTGAGCGAGGCGCTCAAGGCGCTAGGCTTTGACGTGATCAACAGCACGCAGGCCACCTACGCCCTCACCATGCTGGAGCGCAATCCGCCTACCGCCATCCTGTGCGCGACCAACCTGCGCGAGATCAGCGTCTTCGATCTTCCACGCATCCTGCACAACGATGCGGCCACCACGAACATTCCCATTCTCGCCATGGGCGAAGGCGGGGAAAAAGCGCTGATGGAGGCCTTCCGCGCGGGTTGCGACGATTACATCGACCGCCGGCGCGGGCCGGAAAACATTGCCGCGCAGGTACGCACCTTCCTGCTCAGCCGGCTGGAGGGATTCCATCCCACGCAGATGCTGGACTCGGAGCAGACCGTGCTCGAGGGCAGCCTGTCACATCTGGACCTGCCCGGCGTCATCCAGATGCTGGCGCATTCGCGGCAGTCGGGAGTGCTCTACATCAACGCGGAATCGCTGGATGGAACGATCTTTTTCAATCGCGGCGAGGTACTGCACGCGGAGGTGGGCGAGATCATCGGCGACGAAGCCGTGATCCGCACCATCAAGACCTGCAATGGAATGGTCCGCGGAGGGTACAAGTTCGTGCCCGGCTCGCTGGCCGCAACGCGCACCGTTTTCCGTTCCGTGACCGAGTTGATGCTGGAGGCGCTGCGCGAGATCGACGAAGAGCGCGCCGCCAGCGATGGAGGTTATAAATGAGCGCAAAGCCGGTGGTGTATTTCATCGACGACAGCGCGACGATGCGCGAGGTCATCAAGATCGCCTTCCGCCGCGAGGACCTGGACGTCATCACCTGTCATGACGCCGGCAGCGCCATGGACCTGATGGACCACAGCGCCCCGGACGTTGTCATCACCGACGTGATCATGCCGGGACGCGATGGCTACGATGTCTGCCAGTACATCAAGCAGCATCCGCGCTTTGCGAAAACTCCGGTGATCCTGATGTCGGGCGTGGTCAACAAGGGTGTGGCCGAACGCGCCTTCGCGGTGCATGCCAATGAACTGATCCGCAAGCCGTTCCAGCCGCAGGACCTGATTGCGCGGGTGCGCCACCTGCTCTCCGCTCCGGCGGTGGAGCCCGAGCCCATCCCGCAGACGCACGAGGATACCAACGCCGTGCTGAGCAGCATTTTCAGCGGGCCCATGCCGGCGCGCGCCGGCCATGCTCAGTCGCGCATGACCGGAGGCCCGGTGCCGGTGCCGCGCACCGCGATGCGTCCGCCCGTGCCTTCGATTGCCGCCACCGTGGCGGCCGCTCTGACGCCCTCCGTGGTGGCGCCGCCGGTCTCCATTCCCGGCGCGCAGATCACCGGCTCGGCGCAGATTTCCGTGCCCCCGCCCGCGCCCGGACGGGTTCCCGCGCCGCCCATGCCCGGCCACAGCTCGGACGCAGGCAGAATGCGCCTGGAGATTCTCCGCCTGCACAGCCAGATCAAGAAGCTGGAACTGGAACTGGTCGCCGAGCGCGAATACACGAAAGCCCTGGAACAGCACGTTACGTCGCTGCAGGAAGAGTAATAGCGCTCGCTCATGCATGGAAAAGCCCGGATCGCTCCGGGCTTTTTCTTGTGCGTCACGCACTCCGTCACCCGAACAGAATCTCCTTCGCGCGCAGTTCCTTCACCGTGTCGCGCAGCTTGGCCGCGCGCTCGAACTCGAAGCGCTTGGCGGCCTCGCGCATGTCTTCTTCCATCTTCGCCACAAAGGCGTCGAGCTGCTCCTGCGACTTGAACTCCGGCAGGCCGTCGTTCTCGATGGGAACGTCCTCGTAGTCGGCGGCGATCACGTGGGCCAGCGACATGTCGGCCCCGCGCCCCACGGACTGCGGCGTGATGTTGTTCTCGATGTTGTAGGCTTGCTGAATCGCGCGGCGGCGGTCGGTCTCGCCGATGGCTTTCTTCATCGAGTCGGTCATGCGGTCGGCGTAGAGAATGGCGCGGCCCTCGATGTGGCGCGCGCAGCGGCCCATGGTCTGGATCAGCGAGCCGGCCGAGCGCAGAAAGCCTTCCTTGTCCGCGTCCAGAATCGCCACCAGCGAAACCTCGGGCAGGTCGAGCCCCTCGCGCAATAGATTGATACCTATCAATACATCGAACTCGCCCTTGCGCAGATCGCGCAGAATATTGATGCGCTCCAGCGTTTCGATCTCCGAATGCATGTAGCGGCAGCGCACTCCGACCTCGGCGTAGTATTCGGCCAGGTCCTCGGACATGCGCTTGGTCAGCGTGGTGACCAGCACGCGCTCGCCCTTGGCCACGCGCAGGCGGATCTCGTGCAATAGATCGTCGATCTGTCCCTTCACCGGGCGCACCTCGGTCTGCGGATCGACCAGCCCGGTCGGGCGAATGATCTGCTCCACCACCACGCCCGCCGACTTCGTCAGCTCGTAGGGCCCCGGCGTGGCGCTCACGTAGATGGCCTGGTTGACGCGCCCTTCAAACTCCTCGAAGGTGAGCGGGCGGTTATCGAGCGCGCTGGGCAGGCGGAAGCCGTAGTCGATCAGGTTCTGCTTGCGCGAGCGGTCGCCGTGCCACATGCCGCGCACCTGCGGCACGGTCTGGTGACTCTCGTCCATGAACAGCAGGAAGTCGCGCGGCACGTAGTCCAGCAGGGTCGGCGGAGGCTCGCCCGGTAGCCGTCCGGTGAAGTGGCGCGAGTAGTTCTCGATGCCGTGGCAGTAGCCCATCTCCTTGATCATCTCGAGGTCGAAGCGGGTGCGCTGGTGGATGCGCTGCGCCTCCACGATGCGGCCCTGGTTTTCCAGTTCCTTCTCCCACCACAGCATCTCCTGCACAATGGAGTCGATGGCCGAGCTCTTCGCCTCCGGACGCATGACGTAGTGCGACTTGGGATAGATGGGCAGGCGCTGGAACTTCTGCTTGACGGTGCCGAACAGAGGATCGATCTGCGAGAGCGACTCGATCTCGTCGCCCCAGAGTTCGATGCGGTAGGCGTTGTCGTCGTAGGTGGGATACACCTCGATCACGTCGCCGCGCACGCGGAAGGTGCCGCGCTTGAAGTCTGCGTCGGTGCGCTCGTAGAGTATCTCGACCAGCTTGCTGGTGATGTCCTTGCGCTTGATCTTCTGTCCCTTTTCGAGGAAGAGCAGCATGCCGTAGTAGGCTTCGGGCGACCCCAGCCCGTAGATGCAGCTTACCGAGGCGACGATGATGCAGTCGCGGCGCTCAAACAGCGAACGCGTCGCCGAGAGCCGCAGCTTGTCCAACTCGTCGTTTACGGTCGATTCCTTTTCGATGTAAATGTCGCCCGCTGGAATGTAGGCCTCCGGCTGGTAGTAGTCGTAGTAGGAGACGAAATATTCCACGGCGTTGTTGGGGAAGAAACTCTTGAACTCGTGATAAAGCTGCGCCGCCAGCGTCTTGTTGTGCGCCATCACCAGCGCCGGACGCTGCGACTCCTCGATGACCTTGGCCATGGTAAAGGTCTTGCCGGAGCCGGTGACGCCGAGCAGCACCTGGTGCTTTTCGCCCTCGCGTAGCCCGCGCGTCAACTGCTCAATGGCCGAGGCCTGATCGCCCTGCGGCTTGTAATTGCTGTGAACCTTCAATTCCATTTGGCAGCGGTCCCCACTCCGCGCTCCACACGTTAACGCCGCGCCTGCCGGCTCCCAGCGAGCAGCGGCGGGCGTTGCATAACCTCTGATTATAACTGTGGTGGAGGCGGCGAAGGGAGACGCTGCCTAGCACCGTACTTGGAGTTGTCCATCTCTCTGAGAATTTCGACGGTCGCGACCGCAAGGGTATGGCACACTTGAGCTTCCTGCTTCGTGGAGTTAACAAAACCCCAGTGGGCGATCTTATTGCGACGCTCGAAAAGTTCTGCCTGGATAAAATCCCTCGCGGACATCGTTGCCGCATCTAAAACTCCTGCAATTGCCCTTGCAGCAGTAGTGTTCCCGCCAACGAACCCGTCAAATGTCTTTTCGGTTATTGCCTCGGAAACAAAATCAACAGATAAGCTAAAACCCCTATTCCTCTTGTACTGCTTCTCCCACGTGCGCTGCTGTTCCGGAGTAGGCCACGCATAGGTGGTTGCGAAGTTATCGAGCCTCTTTAACTTTAGGAACAACTGGGTAAGAAACGATTCGACCGCAATTGCGCCGATGAGTATCGACAGAGTGTAGTCTCCATCCTCAAACTCCTCCATGCTGCGGTATAGAAGGCGCTCGGCAGTCACGCTGGCACTCAATGGGTCTGTAAGGCTTGACGGTGTTTTGCACCTCGAACAGACCGCGTCACGCCAGGGAGCATCCCCGTATGTCGAAAATGAGAACGCGTCTCCGCAGGTACAAGGCGCTTGATGGGAAAATTTCATCTCGAAAATCTCCGATCTTCAATGCTTGACTGGGCCGTGGATCCCGGCATCGTAACTGAGGCCGGCCATGCGGAACATATGATTGTAGCGCGAGGCGTGGAGTCCTGAATCGGTACGAATTGTGCGTTAGGGCGCAGTAACTGGTCTCGCGCTTGTCATTAGGCTGGCTTCCGAACTCGAGAGCATTTCCTCTAGTCGCTCTTGTGAAAACCGCCAACTCGGCGGCAACTCCTCGACGGTACCGGCTCCGTAGGCGCGGGAGGTCCATTGCCACTTCTCATAGAGGATAGAGTCACCGCGCCCTTTCGCGGTCTCCCGCATTCTCTGCGCAACCTCACCCGGAGTCGCTAAATAGATGCGCGGTAGCTCATGCAGTGCCACGCCCTGAAACTGCACGAAGCAAAAGACGGTGCGTGAGCTGTGCCTGGCTAGCCATAACTCGATTGCTCCGTGATAGTCGCCTTTCTTTCCGCTTAGCTCAGTCGCCTTTTTCAAGTAGGACTGGGTAAGACCCCAACCTCCGTCTTGACTGCCCTTTACGGAGACCTTCAGAATTCTGTTACCTTTAGCGACGACTAGGTCGTACTCAGGCTGATCGGCTCCGTACTGAACGGACACATCCAGACCGCACCTCGCGAATTGCGCGGCGGCAAATGCCTCAGCGGCTACGCCAATGTGCCAAGAGGAAGGAGTTTGTTCGGTGCTTCGGGAGTCGGTCATGTTCTCACCTACGGTCGCATTGTAGCCCACAAGCTGAACGAAAAACTGATTCGCCTGGCTTGGTTAACCTCAGTGCTTGAGCGACCCGTATCACCTAGAGGCTGGCGCTGCCTTTTTTCCCCAGTGCCCGAATCACCATGTAGGCCGAGCGGGAGAGTTTTGCAGCGCGTGCCCGGTGGTCGATCTCCGCAATCTGGCTCTCACGCGCTGTGATGTTGATACGCACCGTCCTCTCCAGTTCCTTGGCTTCCACCAGGAAGGCAACCGCGCCCTTCATGGCGGGATCGTTCTGCAGATCGTCCAGCGTGGAAGGCTCGGGAATCGCGTCTCCGTCCTCCTGCATACCAGAGATGTGCAGGGAGAGCGCTTCGACCGCCATGCGCCGCGCCTCTTCCAGCGTGGAGCCGGCGGTGACGCAGCCGGGAAAGTCAGGAAAGCTGACTCCGTAATCCGACTTCTTGTCCTTGTGCAGATAGGCGATGTATTCCATTGCTACCCTCCTCTTATCGGAGTTTGATTCCGGCCTGTTTTTCGATGCTCCGCAGGGTTCCCAGCGGCACGTCCTTGCGGGGAGTGGTGACTGTCACCCGTCCCGGCTTGATGGGGTGCTTGAACTGTTTGTGGCTGCCCGCCTGCGAAACCTCAAACCAGCCGTCCTGTTCGAGCCTCTTGATGATTTCCCGGCTGTTCATCGCCGCCCGGTCTCCCGCGTACTGAAATCATGATACACACGTAATACACATTATTCAAAAAACAGGCGCCGCACTGCCTCAGTGCTTCACTGACCCGTGCATCCCTGCCTCGTAGCTGCGGCGGTCGAGGCGCGGCAGGGTTTTGGCGACCTTGTTTGGAAACAGCGGGTAGTGACGCACCTCCGCCAGGTATTCCGGCACAAACCAGACGTCTGCTTCGCTTGTCATCCAGTGCTGGCGGTCGAAGCGCGCGA
>Ga0302320_10014332_pt1 | contig 16423 bp, 6 predicted proteins | sample Bog_T0_3_FD_202130 | JGI IMG/M metagenome (GOLD analysis project Ga0302320, IMG submission 202130) | Peat permafrost microbial communities from Stordalen Mire near Abisko, Sweden - Bog_T0_3 | ecosystem: Environmental > Terrestrial > Soil > Wetlands > Peat | place: Sweden: Abisko, Stordalen Mire... | reverse complement strand
AAACTCAAGTGCTTTCGCAGATTCGCCACGCGATACGAAAAATCAAAAGCCTGCTTCAAAGCTCTCGTCTCCCTCGCCTGCGCATGGTTGCACCTGAGACTATATGTCGATACGGCCTAGTACTTATCGTTACAAAACCGCGAGGTTTCCGGAGTTGGCTCTATGGCACCATGCTAGGATAACTTGCCATGAAAAGACGACTGCTTCTCGTTTTGGCGTTTGCGGGAATGATGCTGGCTGGCGCTGCCGTTGTTCTCGCCCAAACGACAGCCCGACCGGTGGAAGTGCGCGTGAGCAGCGCGCGGGCGATTCTGGCCGGCGATTCGATTCACCTTCAGCTTCCTTTTGCGACAGCGGCCACGCGGGCAGGGCGCGCGGCGGTGTGGACGCTGTCGCCGACAGGCGCGAAGTCCGCGGAGACGGCGGTGGAGTTTGCGGCGGGGGCGCGGGGGTTGAGCGCTAGCGTGCCGTGGCCGAAGGACGAGAAGGGGAAAAAGGCGGACGAGATTGGTTGGTACCGGATTGGGTATCGCATCGATTCAACGGCGGCGAAGGGAGTGCTGTCGATCGGGGCGATTGCGCCAAATCTGCTGTCGCTTCGGCTGGCGTTAACGGAGAAGCCAGTGACGGGCAAGCCGTTGACGGTGCGGGTGTATGCGGTGAATCCGGTGACGGGGAGGAGCTTTCGCGGAGTGCGGTTGGAGGGCGCGCTGGAGTACGACGTCGACGCTAAGGAGGGCGCGAAGGCATTGCCCGGCAAGGTGGTGCGCGCGGCGACGACGGGAATGGATGGGGAAGCGGCGCTGGTGGTTCCGATTACGGGCGCGCCGGGCGATACGGCGACGCTGACGGTGACGGGCACACTGGTTGGAGACGATGGGGCGCGGTCGAGTGCGTCGATTGATGCGGATATTACGATCATGGATCGCGCGACGGTTCGCGTCGAGAGCGACAAGATGCTGCATAAGCCGGGTGAGACGGTGCATCTGCGGGCGCTGGTGTTGGACGATGCGGGGCGGGCCGCGGCGGGCAAGGCGCTGAAGCTGACGATCCAGGACAGCGAGTCGAAGACGTTGCTGGAAGAGCCGCTGGTGACGAACCGGTTCGGAATCGCGAGCTACGACTGGAAGACGGGACCGCAGCTTGCGCCGGGGGACTATCGCGCGCTCTTCGATCTGGATGCGACGGACTACATGGGGGCGGGTTTTATGGTGCTTGAGGTGCGGCGCTACGATCTGCCGGAGTTTGCGGTGAGCGCGGCGATGGACCGTGGGTTCTACCTGGATGGGCAGACGCCGGTGGTGAAGCTGCATGCGGGGTATCTGTTCGGCAAGGCGGTGACGGCGGGAACGGTTCTGGTTGCGCGGGCCGAGAATAAGCGGTGGGATCAGGCGACGAAGAAGATGGTTGCGGTGGCGAAGACGGAGCAGACGGCTACGCTCGATGAGCATGGCGATGCAGAGGTGAAGCTGGATGAGACCGACGAGTTCGCTGACTTGAAGAGCGCCGATCCCAATATTGAGCGCTATCGCGACGTTCAGTATCGCGCGTATGTGACCGATGCCAGCATGGGGCGGACGGAGCCGCGCAGCTTTACGGTGCGGCTGACACGCTACCCGGTGCATATTTATTCGAGATGGCTGGGCGGGAACGACCGCGAAGGGGATTACATCGTCAGCACAACGTATGCTGACGGAGAGCCGGCGGCGTGCAAGGTGACGCTGGACTGGATGGACGCGGAGCCGCATGGGGCGCGCGCGACGACAGTAACGACGAGCCGGTACGGACTGGCGCGGGTGCATCTGCGCTATCCGGCGGGCACTGAGGAGTCGGAGCAACTGAAGGTTCGGCTGACGGCGCGGGATGCGGAAGACCGGACTTCGGTGTTCGACAGTAAGGTGAATGCGGGTGATGCGACGAGCATCTGGATCTCGGTTGCCGCGTCGCTGATGAAGCCGGGGCAAAACATCGAGGCCGCAGTGCATGGGGCGCCGGGCAGCGTGATCGATGTGGATGCGGTTTCGGCACACGGAGTGATGAGCCACCAGCAGGTGCACATGATGCACGCCACGGAGCCGTTTACGGTAACGGTGGGGGATGATTTCCGCGGGGTGGTGACGCTGATGGCGTACTCGATGAATGGCGATATGCAGGGTAATTTCGGGTGGCAAGGCTGGAGCGCGGATAAGTCCGTCCTCTATCCGGAGGACCGCGAGCTGAAGCTGAAGCTGACCGGCTTGCAGTCTTCCTACGCTCCGGGAGCGGCTGTGGATGCGGGCGTGGATGTGCGCGCGGCGGGAGGATTTGCGGCCCCGTCAGCGCTGGGAGTGTCGGTGGCAGACGCCGCGGTTGAGCAGCGGGCGATGACAGATGAAGACGCGAACCAGAGTTCGTATGGGTGGAACTGGTGGCGGAATACCGCGAACATTGGTGGCATGAGTATGGAGAATTTGCAGAAGACGGACATGTCGAAGCCGGTCTCCGATGACCTGCAAATGGTGGCGGAGGCGGCGTTGCAGGGGAACTTTCCTTTTATGCTGAACCTCGAATCGGAGGACTATGAAGCTGCGTCAAACGAATACGCTGCGTTGATTCAAAAACAACTGAAGCCGGTGGGCGATGCGATTCTGGCGGCGCGACCTGCGCAGCTGCCGGCGACGCTGGATGGAGTGCGGGCGATTGCTGACGCGGCACGGCTCGATCCTGCGCTGCTGCTGGACCCATGGGAGACGCCGTACAAGGTGGAGAGGTCGGTGTCGTTGGGCTGGAATACGGTAAATCTGAGCGTGCTGAGCGCGGGGCCGGACAAGCGATTCGGGACGGACGATGACCTGAGGGTGAATGTGGTGCAGCGGAATCTCTTCGCGCTGGCGGGCGAGCAGCTGAGCAAGATGCTTGAGGACGCGGGGAGTGCTGGCGAACATCTGCCCGGAACCGTGGACGAGTTGAAGCGAATGGCGCGCGCGAGCGGACTCGATCTGGATACGACGTTCGATCCAGATGGGAATCCGTTTCAGTACCAGATTTCGGTTGGGTCGCGATCATATGCCGTGCAGGTGTTCCGGCACGATGCGCCGAAGCATGAGAACGGCAGGCTGGCAGGTCAGGTGATGTGGGTAAGCCCGTATATCGACTACTTCTCGCAGACAGAGGCGCGGATGGAGGCTGCGATCAATGCGTGGACGGATGCGGGCAAGGTGTTTCCGGAAACGGAGGCGGAGGCGCGCGCGGCGTTCGCGACGGCGGGAATTGATTTTGATGCGCTGCGCGATCCGCTGGGCCAGCCCTTCCAACTGCGCATCAACGAACAGATGAGCTACACGCGGGTGGAGAAGGTGAAGGCAGGCGGCAGGCTGGAGGAGACGAGCAAGCCAGTGACGCATCTGTACCGCGCGATTCAGGTGCTGCGCGCCGGCAGCACAGTGAATGACACGGTTACGAATCAGGTGGTGGCTCAGTTCCTGCATCCGGTGACGGAGCAGGCTGGCAGCGATGCGAAGCCTGAAGCGGTGAATGGAGGGACTTTCAAAGGGAACACGGGCGCGATTGGCGGGACGGTCACGGACGCGACAGGGGCAGTGATTGCGGGCGCGACGGTGACGATCAAGAGGGCGAACGGCGAGACGGTGGCGACGGTGAAGTCGATGGCGAATGGGGTTTATTTCGCGGCTGATCTGGACGGCGGATTCTACACGGTGGAGATTGCCGCAGGAGGGTTTGAGTATTGCATTGTGCGGGAGGTGCATGTTGCGCCAGTTGCGCTAACGACGTTGGATGTGGAACTGACGGTTGGCGCGGCGAGTGAGACGGTGACGGTCACGGATGCGCCGCCGATGTTGGAAACAACCGATGCCACGCTGGGCGGCACCGAAAATGAGCTGTACTCTTCGCTTCCGCTCGCGATGAATGGCGGCCCGCGCGATCCGACGGCCTTCCAATATCTGATGCCTGGGGTGCAGGCGAAGACGGCGAAGCAGAGCGCGACCGGCGGCGGGCAGGGGACGGTGTCGGAGCCGCTGTTTACGCCGCGGCTGCGGCATGTCTTCGAGGAGACTGCGTACTGGGCGCCGTCGCTGGAGACGACGGCGAACGGCCGCGCGAGCCTGCACTTCAAGCTGCCGGACAGCTTGACGACGTGGAAGCTGCATGCGCTGGCGTCGACGACGGATGGAAGGATTGGCGTGCTGGACCAGACGTTCTGGACGTTTCAACCGCTGTTTGTGGATGCGGACCTGCCGCAGGTGCTGACGGTGGGCGACGAGATCGGGCTGCCGGTGAACCTGCGGAATTATACGGACCACAGCGTTTCGCTTCCGGTGACGGTGAAACCGGCGGAGTGGCTGACGCTGCTGACTCCGGCGAAGGTGGAGGCCAACGTGGCAGCGGGGGGATCGGCGCCGGTGGTGTTCGGCTTCAAAGCGAAGAGCGCGGTGGAGGCGGGGGCGTTGCGCATCGATGCGTCGAATGGGCATGAAGGCGATGCGATGGAGCGGACGGTGATGGTGCATCCGGACGGCGAGCCGCGCGCGGTGACGGCGGCGGGACTGCTGACGCGGGACTCGAGGACATTGACGCTGGAGCTGCCGGCGGATGCGATTCCGGGGTCAATTCATGCGGAGCTGCGGCTGTATCCGAATCTGGGCGCGCACGTGCTGCACGCGATGAAGGCGGTGCTGGAGCGGCCGTACGGATGCGCGGAGCAGACGATCTCTTCCGCGTATCCGAGCCTGCTGTACCTGGAGTTGGCGAAGGCCGGACAGGGTGCGGAGAATGCGGCGGGCAATTCGGTTGCCACGGGCGATCCGGTTGTGGTGGAGGCGCAGACCTATCTGCAACTGGGGTACGACCGTCTGAAAGACTACTTCGACACGAGCGGCGGGCTGACCTACTGGGGCGGGCGCGACCATGATCCCGACCCCGCGCTGACTGCGTACGGGATTGAGTTCTTGAGTGAGGCGAGCGCGTATATCCCGGTGGACCGGAGCGAGATTAACGGGGCGATTGACTGGCTGATTAAGAACCAGAAGGCGGACGGCAGTTGGGCACCGCGATACGGCAATACGGACGCGGAACTCAACTTATATATAGCTGAAGTGCTGGCGCAGACGCTTCCGAGCAGCACTTCTGGCCAGGCTTCGCCGTCGGAGTTGCGCGACCGGGTGAATCGTGCGGTTGCGGGTGCAACTGCTTGGGCTGCGAGTTCGGCGGCAGCGGTGCATGACGCGTATGCGAACGCGCTACGGCTGCGGCTGGCGGAGATGCGGCCCGGCGATGGACTGGCAGTGAGCTGTCTGCGCGCGGAGTTGGCATCGACGGCGGCGCACGATCACGCGGGAGCGCACTGGACCCCCGCGGGCTTCTCGCCGTTTTATGGATGGGGCCATGCGGGCGAACTGGAGACAACGGCGGTAGTGCTGGGTTCGCTGCGGCAAGGCGCTGCGGCAGGCACGGAGAGTGGGCTGCTGAACGAAGCGCTGTTCTTCCTGATGAGGAACGAGGACCGGTACGGCGTCTGGTACAGTGGCCAGGCGACGGTGCGCGTGCTTCAGGCATTGCTGCCCGTGGCCATCGCACAGACGGAGGCGGCGGCGCAGGCGCAGAGTTTCGAGTTGACGGTGAATGGGGCGGCGCTGAGCGGCACTGATGCGGAGGCGCGGCGCACGGATCCACGGCTGACGGCGGCTCCGCGCACGGTTGACCTGACGGCGATGCTGAAGCCGGGCGTGAATACGCTGGTGTTCTCCGCGGCGGGGGATGCATCGCTGGCGAGCGCGGAGGCGACGGCGAGTTTCTATGTGCCGTGGCAGGGCGACGTGACGACGAGCAAGACGCAGACGGGGAGCGATGCGGGGCTGGACTTCGGCTACAGCTGCGAGGCGGAGGACGCGCATGTGGGCAAGGCGATGGAGTGCATGGTGGAGGCGCGGCGCTTCGGATCGCAGAGCTACGGAATGGTGCTGGCGGAGGTGGGTTTGCCGCCGGGCGCGGAGGTGGACCGCAGTTCGCTAGCGCGGCTGCTGGATGCGGGGACGATCTCGCGGTATGAACTCCAGCCGGACCGCATTGTCTTTTACCTGTGGTCGCCCCAGGCGGCGGGATCGCACTTCACATTTCGCTTTACGCCGCGATACGCAATTCACGCCAAAGCCGCGCCGGCGATCCTGTCCGATTACTACAATCCGGATCTGAACGTTGTCTTGGCCCCCCAAGTGTTTTCTGTGACCGGGCCATCTCAGAAATAGCAGGATCTGGTTATCGGGCAAGTACTCAGAAACACCGATTGCGCCAGCCATCCTCAAACCCTGCTTGATCGTAAGATTCCAGTCGCAATGCCGCTCCCGGGTACCTGTTTCCCTACAATGGCAATTTGTTTCTACCTCAGCGCTGTATGGCCCGGGAATTGTAATCGGCCACGGCACGTGCAACTTCCGCGGCTGGCTGGCGGTTGTTAGGGTTTTCTTCCAGCCAGCTATAAAGCGACTCGAAGACGGCTCCCACCAGGCAGTGGGCGGCGATCAATGGTGCAGAAGAGGTAAATGTGGCTGGGGTCGATTCCAGCGTCTGGCACACCTGCTCGGCGTGCTGCCTCAGGATGGTGCGGCGTACCCGTTCCAGGCGGGGGCTCAGACCAGAGGACTCGACGATGAGTATCCTTGCATCCCCTGGATTGTCGGCCAGAAACAGAAATAGCGACTCGACTGCGCATCGAATCCCCAGCAGCGCGTCGGACTGGGAGGCCCTGGCCCGATCCATCACCTCCGTCACCTTCTGCCCCAGCACATCGAGGACCGCCGCAAAGGCGTCTTCCTTGTTGCGGAAGTGCGTGTAAAAGCTGCCCACCGAGCTATCCGACTCAGCCACGATCATGGGAACAGTCGTAGCGTGATAGCCGTTGGCACCGAAGAGACGGGTTGCAGCGTCCAGAATCGTCTTCCGTCGGGCATCCTTGCGGGCTTCTGTCGCGGGGGTTTTGCGGTAGGCCATATTTTGTCTTTATACCTCTTGCAAAGAATAGAATGACGTGTCATTCTATTCTTGTCAATAAAGGATAACCCTTATGCGAACGAAAACAGTCAGCATAACTCGGCAAGCTATCTTGGAATTGCCTCTTTCAGCAGATTGGGACCTCATTCCGGATATAAGCAGAGCAAAATCAACACGGAACTCCTACCTCTCCGCACTTCTCATGTTGGCTCTTTTGCCCCTGTCAGGCTGCTACCGCAAAGCCCAGGTCGCTGCCGACCAGCCGGTTCCGGTGCGTGTGCGGGCGCCTAATCGCGTCCGGCAGCCTGTTTCCGTGGCTGTCAGCGGAACGGTGGAGGCCAATGTGTCGGCCCAGGGCGCATTCCAGATCGCCGGACGGGTGGCAAAGGTCTTTGCCGAAGAGGGACAGGCGGTGAGCAAGGGCCAGGTGCTGGCGGAACTGGACTCGACTGACTACAGCAATGCGTACGATGCGGCGCAGGGGCAGGCGGATGCGGCGCGAGCGGTGGACGACAAGGCGCAGGCAGGCCCCCGAGCGCAGGAGTTGGCGCAAGCTCGCATCGATTATGAACAGTGGCAGGACCAATACACCCGCATGAAGTTCCTCTACGACCACAAGAGTTTGCCGGCCAACGACTTCAAGAAGATCGAAGCCGGTTACCAGGCGGCGCAGCAGCGCTATGACATGGCGCGGCAAGGCACGCGGGCCGAGGACAAAGAGGCCGCAACCGGGCAGTCTCACGCCGCGGCGGCCCAACTGCATGAGGCACAAAAGCGGTTGGGAGACACGCGATTGCGGGCGCCAATCTCGGGCTTCGTCGGGATGCGGCATATCGATGTGGGCGATACGGTTGGAGCGGGGATTCCCGTAATCTCCGTGCTGGACCTGGACCCTGTGAAAGTGCGCGTGGCGATTCCTGAATCCGAAATCGGCAAGGTGCAGAAAGGCGCGCGCGCCACAGTGACGGTCCCGTCGCTCGATCAAAAGCAGTTCGAGGGGAAAGTGGAATCGGTGGGGGTGTCGGCGGACCCCGCCTCGCGTACTTACAGCGCAAAAATTGCCGTTCCAAACGCGGCGCGCCTGCTGCGGGAGGGGATGGTGAGCGAGGCGCGGGTCTTCTCGCCGGCCATGACCGACGCCATCACCGTGCCCGGCGGGGCGATTGTCCACGATGCACAAGGCGTGACACAGGTGTATGTGTACTCGCCCGAGCGGCAGCGCGTTTATGCGCGGAGGGTTGACGTGGGCGGCCCGATTGGAGATGAAGTGGAGATTCTCAGCGGGCTCACGGGCAACGAGCAGGTGGTGGTAGCCGGCCAGCAGAATGTGCGGGAAGGTTCACCGGCAAGGATTATCGGAGGCGGCCAGTGAACCCTGTTCGCGCGGCTCTGCGCTATCCGCAGGTGACTCTGGTACTGTCGGGCATCCTGGTAGTGGCGGGCGTTTATGCGCTGCTGACCATGCCGCGGCGAGAGGACCCCAAGATCACCATCCGAACCGGCATTGTGGCTGCCGTTTATCCCGGTGCGACCTCCCCGGAGGTGGAAGAACAGGTCACGCGCAAGATCGAGGAACGCCTTTTCCGTTTCGAGGAAATCCGCCGCGACAAGACTTTCTCCACCACCAGCAACGGAATGGTGATCGTCAATGTCGAACTCAATAAGTCAGTCAAGGACGCGGACGAGTTCTGGTCCAAGCTGCGCCTGGACATGGCGCAACTGAAGGCCACCGGACTTCCGGCTGGCGTGATGGGTCCGGTGGTGGACTCCGATTTCGGTGACACGGTGGCGGTACTGATTGCCGTACATGGCGGCAACTATGGCCCCAGAGAGCTGAAGGGTTACGCGCAAACCGTGGAGACGGCGCTGCGCGCGATTCCCGCGGTATCGAAGATCAAGCGCATCGGCGATCAGAAGGAAGAGATCGACATCAGCACGTCGTCGGAGCGGCTCTCGCAGTATGCCGTCAATCCGCTCAGGATCATGCAGGCGTTGCAAGGTCGCAACACCCCGCAGTTTGCCGGACGTGTGCCGGCCGGGCAGAGCAAGGTGTCCCTCAACTCCGGCGGGCGCTTCCAGACCGAAGACCAGATACGCCAGGTGATGGTGGATGTCTCGCCCACCGGCCAGCCGGTGACCGTCGGCGATCTGGCCACTGTCGACCGCGTCTACAAGGACCCCACGGAATATGCCCGGATCGGCGGTGAGCAGAGCATCCTGCTGGCGGTCGAGATGCACGAGGGCAATAACATTGTGGATTTCGGCAACACCCTGCGCACCACGCTGAAGAGTGTGCAGGCGACTCTGCCGCCGGACGTGAAACTGGACCTGGTGGCAGACCAGCCCAGGGTGGTCTCCGAGCGCATCAACGACTTTTTCCGCGAGTTTGGCATTGCCATCGTCGCCGTCATCCTGGTGACCATGCTGCTGTTGCCGATGCGCGTGGCTCTGGTGTCGGCCATCGCCATTCCGGTGTCGGTGTCGATGACCTTCGGCATGTTGAATGCCTGTGGTATCGAGTTGCAGCAGGTATCGATCTCGGCGCTGATCGTGGTGCTGGGCATGGTGGTGGACAATGCCATCGTGATTGTCGATAACTATGTGGGGCTGCTGGACAGAAAGGTGCCCATCGACGAGGCGGCGGAGCGGTGCGCAACGGAGATGGCGGTTCCCGTGTTGACCGCAACGCTGGCCATCATCGCGGCCTTTGCCCCGCTGGCGCTGCTGACCGGCGCCGTGGGCGAGTTTATTCGCGCATTGCCCATCGCTGTGGCCATCTCACTGGGCACTTCGTTCTTTGTGGCCATGCTGCTGACGCCGCTGATGGCCCGCTTCTTCATCCGCCAGGGCCTGGTGGACCATGCGGCGGATTCCAGCGAGCCGCGCAAGCTCACGCCGTTGGACCACATGCAGAAGGGCTACAACCGCGTTATCACCTGGGCCATGCTCAACAAGCGGCTAGTCCTGGTATCGAGCGTGCTGGCGTTTGTTGCCGGCCTGGTGATTCTGCGCCTGGTGCCGCAACTCTTCTTTCCCCTGGCCGAGCGGGACCAGTTCGTGATGGACGTGTGGCTGCCGGAAGGCGCGAAGATCGAGGCCACGGATGCAGCCGTGCGCCACATTGAAGCTGTGCTGAGCAAAGAAGCCCAGGTCAGGACCTATACCAGCTTCCTGGGCGAGAGCGCGCCGCGCTTCTACTACAACGTCAACCCCCAGGCCCCGGCGGCAAACTATGCGCAAATCCTGGTGAACACGAAAAGCGTGAAGGAGACGCCCATGCTGGTAGAGCGGCTGCGGGAGCAGTTGCCCGATGTGGTCCCGGAGGCCAAGGTCTTTGTGAAGGAGTTGCAGCAGGGGCAAATCCTGGAGGCACCGGTGGAAGTGCGCATCTCCGGAGACGACATTGCCACACTGGAGACCCTGGGCAACCAGGCCGAGAATATTTTGCAGCATACGCCCGGTGCCACCTACATCCATACCGACTGGCACGAGGATGCATGGCAGGTGGGCGTGAACGTGCGCGAGGAAGTGGCCAACCGCATGGGGCTGACCAACGGCGTCATTGCCCAGCAACTGGCCGCGGGCTTTGAGGGCGCGCCGGTGACCACATTCTGGGAGGGCGACCGCGGCGTGGATGTGGTGCTGCGGCTCGATCCCCAGAACCGGCAGAGTTTCAAGGATGTCTCCGACACCTATGTCATGTCTCCCGTGACCGGGGCCAAGATCCCGCTACAGGCGGTGGCGACGCTCACCTCCGAGTGGCAGCCGGGCAGGATTGTGCGTAGAAACGGCGTCCGCACACTGACCGTGCGCGCTTTCCCCGCCGACCACTGGCTGGCCAGCGAAATCCTGGGGCATGCCCGCAAGCAACTGGACAAAATGCCCCTGCCGCAGGGCTACCACATCGAATACGGCGGCGAGTACGAGAACCAGCAGGAGGTCTCCGGCGAGTTGCAGAATGCGCTGCTCATCAGCCTGGTGCTGATCTTCCTGATCCTGCTCTTCCAGTTCCGCACCCTGGTTGACCCGCTGATTGTGATGGCGGCGTTTCCCCTGGCGTTGCCGGGAGCAGCCCTGGGCCTGTTGATTACTCACAACACCTTCGGCTTTACTGCATTCATCGGCATCATCAGCGTGGGAGGTCTGGTGGTCCGTAACTCGATCATCCTGATCGATTACATCCACGAAAGGATGAAGAACGGCGTGGCACTGGAGCAGGCGGCGCTGGAGGCCGGAGAACGCAGGTTGCGGCCCATCTTCCTCACTTCGGCAGCCGCCGCGGTGGGCGTCATCCCGATGATTCTTTCCGGGTCCAGCCTGTGGTCTCCGCTGGCCAGCGTGATTGCCTTCGGGCTGCTGGGCTCGATGGTCTTCACCCTGGTGGCCATCCCGGTCCTGTTCGTGGTGGCGCATCGCAAGCACGCGACGCCGGCGGTGCCGACCTCGGTCGCGGGCGTCGTACTGCTGCTGTTTGTCTGTGGCGGCATTGCGCACGCCCAGGCGCGGCGCATCACTCTGGATGAGGCAGTCGCCCTGGCCATGAAGCAGAACTCGACTGTCAAGCTGGCGCACCTTAAGCAGCAGGAGATGCAGGCTCGCGTGACTGAGGCGCGCGCCGATTACTTTCCCGTGCTGAGCAACGAAACCGACAGCGCGCACCTCCAGAACATTGAACACATGCTCATCCCGATGGGGGCTTTGGGCGTGTACCCGGTTCCCGGCCCCGTTCCAGGGCAAAATGATTCACTTCCGCTCGGGCACCACAATTTCATTCTGAGTACAACAACGGTGGCTCAGCCGCTGACCCAGTTCTTCAAGATACATGCCGGGGTCGAAGTTGCCCAAGCCGATGCCGGCGTCGCGCAGGACGATGCCCGGCGTGCGGAGAACGAGGTCGCCTTGAAGATGAAACAGCTTTATTACGGCCTCTTGACGGCGGAACGGCAGAAGCAGGCGGCGGAGTTGCGCATCGAGGCCGGAGATGAGCGCCTCAGCGAGGCTCGCAATGGAGTCGAGGCAGGCGCGGTGCTGGAACTAAAGGTGCTGGAGGGCGAGGCGCAGATCGCCGAGGCGCGTCATGGGCTGGGATCGTTGGAAGACGCCATCTCCGATATGAAGGTGGAGTTCAACAATATGACCGACCTTCCCCTGGACTGCGAAGTAGAACTGGTCGCTCCCGAACCGGAAACCTCGGATGCAACCGCCGGCGATTTGGAGACCGAGGCGCTGTCTCACAACCCAGAGGTTGCAGCCGCGAAAGAGACTCTAAAGAAAGCGCGCGCGGGCCTCAGCGCGGCGCATGCGCAGTATATTCCCGAGATCGGAGCGTTTGCGCAATACGTCCATCAGGATGGCGTGCCGTTGCTGACGGAGAACAACGGCCTGCTGGGTCTCAAAATGGACTGGACGCTACTTGAGTTCGGCAAGCGCAGCGGGCAGGTGCATGAGCGCCAGGCGCAGGTGGCCGAGGCCGAAGAGAATCTCCGGCAGGTTGAGAATCGCGTGCGCGTGGATATAGAAAAGGAAGTTCGCAAGGTGCGGCGCGCGGAGACTGGCCTGGAAGCGGCGCGGGAGAGTGTGGCTGCGCGGGCCGAGATGCGGCGGATCACAGCCAATCAGGTGGAGGCGAGCACGGCCAATCCCTCCGCGCTCAAAGAAGCCGAAGGGCAACTCGCCGAGGCCGAGGCCGGGCTTTTTCAGGCGGAGATGGAGCGAAGCACAGCCCGCGCCGAGCTGGAGCGGACCGTGGGGAGGAAGTAGCTCTTAAGCGCGCTATGCCTCAAGTTGTGTTCCGCCAAAGTTCCGGACTTAGTTGCGCGAGATGCTTTGCGTCAAGTCAGGCGTGCAAAACGGCGCGAAGATTCCGGGAAGTCGATTCCGGTAACGAACCAGGCGACGGCGCCGCATGCCATGGCCAGGAGTACTGAGCTGAAACGCAACTCGGACACATGTGGCAGTGGCTGGCTGTGGATCGTCGTAATCACGGCTCCTGCAATGGCGGCTGCCAGCGCGATCCATTGATAGAAGTGCAGACCGAAGAAGATCGAGGTCTGCGGTTCGCCACGATAGGCCTCTTCAACGAAGCGTCCGTCGCTGGAGAGCAACAGGTATATGCCGAAGATCATGGTGCAGGAGGCATGTAACTGGTAGAGGCGCAGGAGTGCAATGCCAACCACCAGGTTATAAAGCATCGAATACACCGGGGTGGCGAAGACGGAGACTCCAGCGAGATTCGCAAGGCGGCATACGCGGGAGCGGGAATGCGTGTAGCGAATTCCGTGTGCCTGCTGGGTCGGGCGTCCATGGCAACAGCCCTGGACCAGGCAGCGCAGCCTGCCGATGCCTTGAATCCAGGGGGCCGCAAGGCAGATGACTGCCCATACAAGCCTCATGTTGACTCCAAACAGTGGTGCGAAACTACAGCCCAGTGTTGCTCCCACCATGGCTCCATAAAAGCCCATGGGGCGCAGCAGCGACGGCGAACCTTCCACCCACTGCGCCCACAGCGCGGCTCCGATTATGCAGGATAGAAAGATGATGAGAGACAGCAGTTCGCGTCCCGGTCCCAGCAGGGTGTCGATAAGGAACATGCCAATCAGAATCCCTACCGCCGCGTAGCCTCCATGGTTGATGATGCGCACGGGGCCGAAGCGCCATTCTCGCCATGAGTTGGCAATGCGTTCGGCAACGTGCAGCATCGCGATCCAGATCTCCCCTAAGCGCAGAATCAACAGAAAGGCAATTGCTCCGGCCACAACGTCAAGGATTGAGTGCATCCCCGTCGTGATGCAACTGAAGGCGACAAGAATGGCCCATGTCCAGCACAGGATGCTCTTCCAACGCCTCCCCTCGCCTAAGGCAGCCGCGGCAATGAACGCCCAGACCACATGAAAGGAGGGAAATGCGCCGATGCCGGAGATCGATGTTCTCTCCCAGCAGAGCACTGAACCAATCGCAGTTGCGGAGTGGAAAGGGCGCGGCGGCACGAAGAATGGGAGCACCAGATAAAGCGGAAACAACAGCGCCATGGCGCGCAGACCAAGTTGCGCGAAGCGCCTGAGAGATGTCCCGGAGCTGACCAACAGTGGTGTCAGCAGCACGACGATGTAGGTGCTGGCGTAGAGGATCTCCGTCTGTTCAAGGATTGGGAGGCTCCGCTCGAACGGTAGATAGGTGCTGACGGTATCCGGTGCTTTGCCCAGTGCGCCGATCGCTTCAAAGATCACCAGCCAGGGAAGCAGAATCACCGGATAGATGCGAAGTCGCTCCAGCAACGAGGGGGAATTAGGCTGATCGCGGGGAAGCCAAAGCGAGGCTTGCTGCGCTCCGAATCGTCCGCGCAAGTCTGGAAGCTCGTAGCCCAACACAAGCGATGTACAGGCCAGGGCAGCGCAGGGCGTAACCAGCCACAACCCGCTTGCCGAGCCGAAGTACAACGCAACGCCAGTACACGCCATGACAAATCCGCCATAGATCGGATGCGGGACCAGGCCGTAGATGCCCCTGGCTACAAAGCGTGCCGGAGGAAATGCATTCATGGGTAGGCCGCCGCCCATGCGCCACAGCGACAGTATTCCCGCTGCGATGACGAATACTCCGCATGCTGTCACCAGAGCTCCCCACAGGACAAAGTGCAGGGCCGGAAGATGGACTGCATTGCGTGCAGCCTCCGCCCAAAGGACCAGCGCCAGCGGAACAAGAACAACAAAGAAGGTACCGTAGAGAATTTTTCCGGGCAACGAACGCATCAGAGATTCCAATGGATCACCTCGTGAATCACCCATCCTTGGCTCTGGCCGTGCTCTGTGTCGAGGACCCCGCGGCTTCTCCATTTATGTTCGTCAATGTTGAAGAGAGAACGAGGAAGAAGCTTTTTCAGGGCTGGCACCCCCGGCAAAATGGTCGAGCCCAACCGTCCTGCGCGGAGCGGCAGCCCCTCTTCCATGCGCAACGTTGCGCCATCGAGCAAGAGCTCCGTGTCCGAGACCGAGTGCAGAGTGCGCTCGCGTCCATTGTGAATGGCCAGTCGGGTGGTGTAAGGCCCCTGCCAGTCGATCCACACCAGGGTGTCTGTTGAGCAAACGAAACGCCCCCATCGCAACTGCCGCATCGGAAGCTGCCACGGAGGCAACGTCAAAGTGAGACACTCTGCGTAGCCCAGGCCGGACAGTTTGCGGTCTCCGATTTGGACACGCACCAACGCCCTGGGCTGAAGGCAATTCCACTGCACACTCCCAGCAGGGCTTTCGAAGACCGTGCGTTGAACGGCCTCAGCCGTTGCCTTCCATTCTCCGACAACTTTCAAACGCGGGAGTTCGACTTCAATTCGGTCCTGATTGGCGCATAGCCGATAGCGGCTCATCGAACTCCGCGCTGTGACTGCTTGCCCCTGCGTGGAAAGCACACTGCTGTATGCGGCATGAAATCCACGCCAGTGCAACTCAGCGCAATAGAGAATGATTGCGTCGCCACTCTCCGTGACACAATCCAGATACCACTTGACCATCTTGAACGGAGGCGACGTCATCGCGAACTTATCCTCCAGTCCAGGCCCCAACAGGCAGTCAATTCAATGGTTCCAGTTCTATCTTTCTCAATTCAGATGTTATCCCCAGTTGGGGGCATCAGAGGGCTTATTGTCTCCAACCTTTCACTCGTTTCCCGAGAAACGCCACGGGGGGACCCTCATCCTTTGCTGACTCATTTGTCGTAAGTAGGCATAGTAATGCGCTGCCAGTGTATTGAGATATTGTAAAAACGGACCTTCGAGGATCCGATCAGAGAAAAGACCTGTTCTTTCGCAAAATTTCTACAGCAGCGGAGATTTCCTGGTAGAACAAACTCGCAGAAATTACCCGACAATGCGGCTTCTTCGATATAAGCTATAGAAAATAAATAACTTATTACTACATGGCGATGGACTGGGTCGCCTGCGAACCGCTCTCCAGGTCGAATTCCCTGCTAACAGGAAATTTACAGGGAATATCACGATTGTCGGCCAGGATCCTGCGGCAATCTCTCTACAGCACTGAATCTAAGTTAGTTCCTGCTAAAATTAAGCTATTCTGCACCATTCCGAACCGGGAAAGGGAATTAACACCCACATATCAGGGAATATCAACTCCCTGATACAGGGATTCGGATCGACTTCTTGATGACCTTCCTGCCCAGTCCACGAAGATCGCCGATCTGTCGCTGTCCCCCTATTGCGTTCCATAGGATTTCGCAGATGTTCGACCGTGTGATTTTTTTGCATCGGGGATCGTGCTAAGCTGTGTCAACTTTGCCATCTCGTATTTCGGCGAAGTGAAGGTTCGAAACAAAACGGAGAATCAAACATGTCACCCAAATATCGGTTAGCATCTTTTGCGGTTCCGGCTCTGTGCGCCGCGTTCATGACGGCGAATCTGCAAGCGGCAGCGGTTGAAAACAAGCCGCC
>Ga0302320_10014331_pt1 | contig 16424 bp, 16 predicted proteins | sample Bog_T0_3_FD_202130 | JGI IMG/M metagenome (GOLD analysis project Ga0302320, IMG submission 202130) | Peat permafrost microbial communities from Stordalen Mire near Abisko, Sweden - Bog_T0_3 | ecosystem: Environmental > Terrestrial > Soil > Wetlands > Peat | place: Sweden: Abisko, Stordalen Mire... | reverse complement strand
TGTCGACGTTTGTAATGAGTCAAGGGGGAACTGTCGCGGAGCGACGCTGCCGGATTTATGGCGGAGCGCCGGTCTCCAGACCCGGCGCGTAGATGACTCGCCTTCCAACGAGCCGGGTCTGAAGACCGGCGCTTCGGGGGAGTTTTTCCAATATCGGGCCCACTCGCGTGTTTGAATTATTTTCCGTCCGTTGCGAAACCCGCCAGCAAAGGACGATGATCCGACCCAACGCCCCAATCCTTGACGACAGGAACGTACGTCTCGCCCGGAATCCAGTTTCGTTTCATTGCGGGGCTGAGGAGGATGTAGTCAATTCTGCTGTACTCGTCGGTCTTGCCGTAATAATACGTCCACGCCACATTGCGTGGCTCGTAATACGGCGGTTCTTTTTGATCACTGTCGCCGTTGCGCTCGGCGGGGCGGGTGTCGAAGAGCTTGGTCTTGCCGCGGCCGATAATTTCCCTCGTGGGGGCTGAATCTTTGAGATCGTTGAAATCGCCAAGGACAATGAGCTTTGCCTGCGGCTCTCTCGCCAGGCGCGCATCAATGATCCCGCGCAGCACCTTCGCCTCATCAAGCCGCTCCTCTGACTCGTCTGCCTCCCCGGCGGCAAGATGCGATTTAAGATGCGCCGCAATCAGCGTGAAAATAAAGTTGGTCGCCGCCTGGATGTCCACTTCGGCGAAACCGCGTTTGACTTGAAAACGGCGGCTGTCGAGCACGAAATAATCATTCGTATGCGGACGGCGTGCCACGATGGGCAGCTTGCTCAACACGGCTACGTGTATGTTCGCGTCAAAGCCCTCGACGTGCTCCCAATATGGAAAATTTTGGCCATCGGCCTGAAGCGAAGCCTGGAGTTCCAGCAGCGCATTGGTACCGCCCATTTCCTGAAGCGCGATGACGTCCGGGTTCATGGCCTTGATGCTCTCGCGAATCTTTGCCCTGGCCTCGGCGGATTTGACATGCGGCCGCGATTCGGTGGGCTGGTCCAGATAATTTTCCACGTTGTAGGTGGCCACGCGGAACGTTTCAGCAAAAGCGGGAAGATGAGACGTTTCGAGAAGGAGAATTATGAGGCAAAGCCGGAATGAAAAGCCCGTGCGCATCGTGGATTTCAGTGAATTTATTTTCCCATGGTCGCGCCGGTTTTATCGCAGATATTTCAATTCAAGTCAATGGATGCCAGGCCGAGGTTCTGCCCCATAGCGACGGCCATACGGCCCGGGCTCCAATAATTTTCTGACGATGCTCTGGCCGGCCAAGTTGCTGCGGCTGAGGATGGCGATGATGACGAGGAACCGGTTTCCGTCTGGAACACACAGGCGAGAGGCCTGTGCCACTATTTTTTGCCAAACCGCTCAAAGCTGCTACTCTATTCCCCATGCCTCGAACGAGCAAAAAGCGGGCACCTGTGGAATTGCACGACATGCAGAGCCGGCGCGACGACCGGGAACTGTCCATTGACAAGGTGGGCGTGCGCGGGCTGCGCTTCCCCATCCAGGTGCAGGATAAAACGCGCAAGGTGCAGAACACCGTGGCCACCATCGGCATGTTTGTGGATTTGCCCAAGGAATTCAAGGGCACGCACATGAGCCGGTTCGTGGAGGTGCTCAATGCGCACGGCAACATCATCCATGTGGAAAACATCGCGGATATTTTGAAGTCCCTGCAGAAAAAATTAAATTCGGCAACGTCGCACCTGGAAATCGAATTTCCGTACTTCATGTCCAAGCGCTCGCCGGTGACGCGCAAGGTGAGTTTGATGGATTATTTCGCGCGGTTCGACGCCTCCGCCTGCGGCCCGGAAACGGATTTTGTGCTGACCGTAAAGGTGAATGTGACCACCCTGTGCCCGTGCTCCAAGGCGATCGCCAAATACGGCGCGCACAACCAGCGGGGCGAGGTTACGGTGGCGCTGCGGTTCAAGGAAATTGTCTGGATTGAGGAGGTGATTGAAATCGTGGAACAATCGGCCAGTTCGGAACTGTTTGCCCTGCTGAAGCGCCAGGATGAAAAGGCGGTGACGGAACGCGCGTACGAAAATCCAGTGTTCGTGGAGGATCTGGTGCGGAATGTGGCGGTGCGGTTAAATGCTCATCCCCTGGTGACCTGGTACCAGGTGGAGGCGGAGAATTTTGAAAGCATTCACAATCACAATGCGTATGCGTGCATTGTGAAGCGGTAAAAGACGGGGTTGTCCGGGCCGGATTTCAGGGCGGGCGCTGCCAATTCGCTGGCATTTGGCGCCGAACCGGCATGGCGCTTAAAAAAAGATTAAAATTTTAGTGGCAAATTCGTACCGCTTTGCTACATTCCCGCCCCTTTGAATGATGAAATGCAGGCCGGGTTGATTCCCAAGCCGGACCGATTTTGAGTTGTGATTGTTAAGAAGAAAGAAATTAAAGAAATGAAGAAAGCCACCCCGCGCGGCAAATCTGTCGTCGCCACTGCGTCGGCTATTCTGGGGCGTCCTGTGGCCAAGCCCAGCGCCGGCCCGGACCTGAAAAAAGTCAAACCCGAGTGGCACAAGTTTTATCTGCATCTGCTGGAACTCCGCGAGCAGTTGGTCCGCCAGATGAACGGCCTGGCCGAGGAATCCGCCCAGGAACTGGCCGGCTACAGCCTCCACATGGCCGATTCCGGCACGGATAATTTTGACCGCGATTTCGCCCTGAGCCTGTTGTCCTCCGACCAGGACGCGGTTTATGAAATCGAGGAGGCGCTCAAGCGCATCGAGAAGAAGACCTATGGCGTCTGTGAATTGACCGGCAAGCAGATCCCGCGCGCCCGTTTGGAGGCGATTCCTTGGACGCGCTTTACCGTCGAGGCCCAGGCGCAGCTCGAGCGCGAGGGCGCCCTGAAATCGCGCCGGCTCGGCGCGCTGGGCACGATTGATTCTGTCGGCACTGCCGTCGAAGGCGACGTTGACGATGCCGAGGAAGGCGAAGAGCCCAAGCCCAAGGAAAAGGAATAGATTTATGTCGCGAGAAGTCATCACCATCGAATGCACCGAGGCGCGCAAAGAAGGCAAATCGCCCTCGCGCTACACCACCACCCGCAACAAAAAGTTGCAGACGGAGAAGCTGGAAGTCAAAAAATACAATCCCGCCCTCCGCCGCCACACGTTGCATAAGGAGGTTAAGTAATTATGCCACGCAAGACCCATACCGAGAAATCCGACAAGCGCGGCACCCGCACCCGCGAAAACCGCACCCCGCGTCCGAAGCCGAAGATTGACTTCACCATTGACGCCCTCGATTTCAAAAACGTCACCCTGCTCAAACAATTCGTCACCGACCAGGGCCGCATTCTGCCCCGGAAGTATACCGGTCTGCCCGCGCACTACCAGCGCCGCATGACCACCGCCATCAAGCGCGCCCGCCAGATGTTGTTGATGAAGTAATTTGCCGCCGCCCGGCTGGTTTTCCGGCCGGGCGGCACTTCGGTTTTAAAAGCATTGCGGCACTGCTACGCACCAAGCTCTCGTTCCCCGGATAGTAGTTTTCCCTGATAGAATTCTTCCACGCGATCAAAGCGGATGCTGCTTTGCCCTATCAGGTACACACACGACAGGTACGCTGTCAGATTCCCAGATGTAGATTCTTCAGTCAAAATGCGGGAAGCGACCACTCTTCCCCGGCAAACAATGCCGAATTGACCTCCGGCCACATGGGCCGAAATGAAAAAGGCGGCGATTATCATCGCCGCCATCTTTTTAAGCCATTTCCTCGGACAACCAATCGCCGAGTTGGAGATATTCTCTTATTTTGCGCCTTTCATGGCGGTTTTTTAACGATTTCTTGGAATGATGTTGAGCTTTGCGGAACGGATGTTTCGGATTGCGGATTGCTTCACCCATTATTTCTAATGTTTTCATCATGGCATTTCCTTTCATTTGCAATTACAGCGAAAATGATGCCAAATAGCGTTCCTTTCACATTTGCACGGAAAACTACTTAATATCATCAGTTATTGAGACCGCGACCGCTGCCAGGCTGTTCAAATTTTTTCAGACAAAACAAAAAGCACCAGATCTCCATTCATTTTCCACGCGGCTCGATTGGAGCTTCATTCCCTCGTCTGCGAACGCGCGCTCCACCTCGCCAAATTCCGTCGTCAGAATCCCCGCCAGGACCAGCCTGCCCGCAGGTTCAATCTGGTTCACGATCCGCCGCCGTTCCGCTATGAGCAGATTTGAAATCAAGTTTGCGCACACCAGATCGAATTTTCTGGCTGCGCGCATGGGCAGTTTGGTCACGTCGCCGCGCGTCAAGTTGAGCCGCCCCGTCACGTGGTTTATCCGCGCGTTTTCGCCGGCCACCCGCACCGATTCGGGGTCAAAGTCAAATGCGTGGACCGGCCTGTATCCCAGTTTGACCGCCGCAATGGCCAGAATCCCGGAGCCGGTGCCAATGTCCAAAAATGATTGTGCGGTGCCAGATTTGAGACACTGGGCGATTTGGTGCAGGCAAAACGAGGTCGTCGGATGTTGCCCGGTGCCGAAACTTAAGCCGGGGTCGAGAACAACCACCGCCTGGTTTGCAGCCGGTCGTTTTTTGCTCCAACTCGGCTTCACCAGCAGGGAAGGAAATACAATGGGCTTAAAGTGTCGCTTCCACGACTCCGCCCAGTCCTCGCGCCGGACTTTTCTGATTTCTATCTTCCCAGTGCCGGTGTTCAAACCGAGATTTTTAATGCGTTTCAGTCCGCCGACAATTTCCCTCCGCGCGCCAGCGGGTGAGAACTTGTCCTGTTCAATAAATATGCTGACCAAGCTCGTCTGGTTTTTGAGATCAAAATAAGTCACCGCCGCGATACCCAGAACCGAAGTTACCAATTCGCATACGGCATCCTCAGCTTCCGCCGTGGTCAGGACTGACACACGGTAAAGTGCCTTGGCCGGTTTAAGTTTATTCATGCGGTTGAAAGTGTGGTAACCCGGAAATTTTTTACGCGGTTTTTGAAACGTGGCCCGGAAACACGGAGGACCGTTTAAGCCACCAGATCGCGCCAGGGCGTGAAATTGAGCAATTCTATTTCCGCCATGTGCGGATGCAATGCCACCTGCGTGATGCCGGCGTATTCGATGTCAAAATGATTGGTCTTGGGCAGCGGCAACTTGAGCAAAATGGCCAGGATCATGCGAATGACCCCCCCATGGCAAAACACCGCGATGTTCTGGCCGTGATGTTTCGCGATGATTTCACGCAGGCAGGGTTCCACCCGTGCGCGAAACACTGCTCCACTTTCGCCATTGGGCACGCCATGGTGATGGATCTGGTCGAGCCATTGATGCGACCGAAATTTGTACTGCTCCTCCACCTCCTGCCATCCCAATCCGCTCCAATCCCCGAAATTGATTTCACGCAGTCCGGGCAGAATCGTTTGCGTGTGGCCGTTCAACTTCAGCGCGGGCGCCACCGTTTGCTGCACCCGTTTCATCGGGCTGGCGTAAATGGCGTCAATGGTCTTGCGGCGCAGATATTCGGCCAGGATTTTCGCCTGGCGTTTGCCGGCCGGGGAAAGATTCATGTCAATCCAGCCGCCAAACTTTTTCTGATAGCGGGTTTCCACCTCGCCATGCCGGATGAGCAGCAGGCGCGTGGCCGCGGGCGCCGGCTTTTTAAGCCGCAGTTTAGGAGAGGCAGCCATGATTTCAGCCTTGCGCAAGGGCGGCTTGCTGCGCCACCAAAAGTTCGCGAATGCCGGCCTTGCCGGCGGCGAGCAACTCCGCGAGGTGTGCGTCGGTGAATGTCGCTTCTTCGCCCGAGCCTTGCAACTCAATGAATTCACCGTGCGAGTTCATGACCAGATTCATGTCCACCGCAGCGGCCACGTCCTCGGTGTAGCATAAATCCAGCAGGGCTTTGCCATCCACCATGCCCACACTGACAGCGGCAACCTGTGCCAGGATGGGACTTTCTGAAATTTTGCGCTCGGCCATCAACTTCTTGACCGCCAGAGAGAGCGCCACGAACGTGCCGGTAATGGCGGCGGTGCGCGTGCCGCCGTCCGCCTGCAACACGTCGCAGTCCACGCAAATCGTCCGCGAGCCGAACTTTTGCAGGTCCACTGCGGCCCGGATGGCGCGCCCGATCAGGCGCTGGATTTCGGACGACCGGCCATCCAGCTTGCCCTTGGAAATATCGCGCGGTTTGCGTTCCAAGGTGGAGTAGGGCAGCATCGAATATTCCGCCGTGAGCCAGCCGCCCTCGACCTTTTGCTCTTTCATCCAGCGCGGCACGGATTCCTCGATCGTCACGCCGCAAATAACGCGGGTGTTGCCCCACTCAATGAGCGTGGAGCCCGCGGCATACGGCGCAATGTGGTTTTGAAAGCGCAATGGGCGCAACTGGTTGGCGGTGCGACCATCGGCGCGGGTGTTTTCAGACATGACGCCTTTAATCTTAGAGCAAAAAAACGGATTCGGAAAGCGGTAAGCGCAGAGTGGTATTGGCAACGTGGCCGGTGTAAAATCTCCCCATGAACAACCACCTCAACCGGCCAGCGCGTATTCTGGTGTTGTATCACAGTACGGGCGGCAATACCAAACAGATGGCAGAACTCGTGGCCGAAGGCGCCTCCGGCGTGGCCGAGACGGATGTCCGCTTGCGGACTGTGGCCGAGGCGACGGCGAACGACTTGGTGTGGTGCGATGGTATCGCGGTGGGCTCGCCCACGCACATGGGCACCATCGCTTGGGAAATGAAACGCTGGTGGGATGTGGTGGCCCAGCCGCTCTGGCCGAAAATCGAAGGCAAGATCGGATGCGCCTTTTCATCTTCCGGTGGCGCGGGGGGCGGCGGGGAGTTGACCTGCCTGGCATTGCAGATTGTGCTGATGAATTATGGCCTCCTCGTTTTTGGGGTGCCGGATTACGTCGCTCCCGGACAGACCCTGCATTACGGCGCGATCTGCCCGGGTCATCCGCGAAACGACGGCGAACGCGAAGCCTGCCGGCGCCTGGGGCGGCGGCTCGCCGAATGGACGCAAACTTTTATTTGCCAGCGGCCGGAGCATGATCCTCGTGGCCAGGCGTATCGGAAATTCACCGGCTGAATTGAACTGCCCCGCAATTTGGCGCGGGAGCGGCGGTTTTGGCCCTCCATTAATTCTCTGTCATTATTCAAAATGCAGTTGATTATCGGGGGCTGGCTTGAAATAACTTGTCTTCGCACAGGACAAATTTGAAACCATCAAAATAATTTATTATGAAAACTCTTTTTCATGGCGCGGCGGGTGGCCGCTTCCCGTCACTCGTCACCCGTCACTCATTGCTGGCTTTGCTCGCAGGACTCGGCCTGCTTGCCGGCAATGCCCGCGCCCAATCTGACACGCCCTACAAGGTCCTCGACACCACCCGGCTCATGGGCAGCGGCGGCATTGATTATGTCTATGCTGACAGCGATGGGCGGCGCGTTTACGTCCCACGGGGCGGCAATACATTTGTATTCGACCTGGACAGCCATCAATACGTCGGCACGATTACCAACATTGGCGGGCACGGCGTGGCCATTGATACTGCCTCCCATCACGGTTTCGCCAGCGCCGGCAAGGTGGGCATGTTCGATACGGAGACGATGCAAAAGATAAAAGATATTGAGGTTCAGGGCCGCCCGGACGGCATCCTGTTCGAGCCATTCACGGGCAAGGTCCTGATTTTAAGCCATGCTTCCCCCAACATCACGATGATTGATCCCAAAGATGGTTCCGTGACCGGCACGATTGATGTGGGCGGTTCGCCGGAACAATCGCAAAGTGACGGCCAGGGACATCTGTACGTGGACCTTGAAGACAGGGACAAAATCGCGGTCGTGGACCTCAAGGCCATGAATGTCACTACGAATTATGATTTGCAGGGCAAGGGCGGCGGGCCCGGCGGTCTGGGCTTTGACGCCAAGAACCATGTCCTTTTTGCCATGTGCCATGAGCCGGCCGTATGTGTGGTCTTAAATGCCGACACCGGCGAAATTCTCACCACCCTGCCCATCGGCGCCGGCACGGATGGCGGAGGATTCAACCCGAACACCATGGAAGCCTTCAGCTCGCAGCGCGACGGCACCTTGACCATCATTAAAGAAAGCAGCCCCACGAGCTTTGCCGTGGAACAAACCGTGCAAACCAAGACTGGTTGCAAAACCTGTTCGCTCGACACCAAGAACAACAACATCATTACCATCTGCACGGAACGCATGCCCGGGGCACCCACTCCGCCGCCGTCCACGAACGGCCCGGGTGGCGAGCGGCCCCGGGGCGGCCGGGGTGGTCCGGGCAACTTGGATGTGTTGTGGGTTGGCCACTGATTCGCGAGGGCATTTTTGCCGGCAATCGCATACGCCCCACATTGGGCGCCCCGGGAGGGTTGCGTCCGGGATTTTAATTCGCTGCCGTGAACTAGGTGTGCTAATTTTTTTGCGGATGGCTCGTTCAACCAACAATACGGAGACTGGCGAAAAGAAATTCGGACAGTATTATTTGCGCGAAAAGCTCAACAGTGGCGGGATGTCAGAAATCTGGCTGGTGGTGGATGGTCGAAACAAACCGTTTGCCCTGCGGAAGCTCAAACACGAACTTCGTTTCAATTTCACGGCCCGCCGGCGTTTCCTGCGCGGTTGCGAGATATTATCGAAATTGACCGAGAGCGATTATGTCGTCGGCTATGTTGAACACGGCAAGGCGGAGGGCACCTGTTATTTGGTGATGGATTACGTGGAGGCGGAAAATCTCAAGGAGCTTTACGCGCGGCAGGATCCGCTGTTGAGCGAACATATGGCGCAGATTTTAATTGATGCCGCCACGGGTTTGAGCCACGTCCATGAAAGCGGCTACATGCACCTGGATTTCAAGCCGGAGAACATCCTCGTTACGCGCAACGGGGCCGTCCGCCTGATAGATTTCGACATGGCCCAGCCCCTGCCCGAAACGCCCGTAAAATTCTCCAAAAATCCCGGCACGCCCGGTTATATGGCGCCGGAGCAGTTAAAGCGCGAGCCGATTGATGCACGGGTGGATATATTTGCCTATGGCGTCTCGGCGTATGAGCTGCTGACGTACCAGAAGCCATTTCCCGGCGACTCACCGGGAGAAATTCTGGCCGCACAATTGCGCCCGGCCGGCCCGATCCTGCCGCGTGAACATAATCCCGCCCTGCCGCCGGCCCTGGAAAAAGTCATCATGCGGTGTCTCGAGATTGATCCGGATCGCCGCTATCCGTTCAGCGGCGTCATGTTGCGTGACCTTCAAAACGCCCTGTACGTCTCGTAAAAGGTGAGACAAGTTTCAGGTTTGGCACGGTCGCCCTTCACATTGCATTTCCCGAAGATATGAATCTGGTAAATTCCGCCTCCGGCATTGAGGTGAACTGATATTCACTGCCGCGCCATTCAAACCGGATGCGGCTGGCATGCAAGGCGTGATTGGGCAGCATAAGCCGCGTGCGCTGTTCATCGGTCAGACGTTTTTCCACCAAGGCCAGGTATAAATCGGGGTCGCCGCCGTAGAGTTTGTCGCCCACGATGGGGTGGCCAAGGTGTGCCAGATGGATACGGATTTGGTGTTTGCGGCCGGTAAGCGGATGCAGGCGCAGGAGGGAGAAGGGCGCGGAGCCTGCATCTATGGCCCGCGTGAATCGTTGCTCGACGAAGAATTCCGTTTGTGCCGGGTTGCCATCTGGACGCACACAGTCCTGAATCACCACGGGGCCCGCTTCTCTTCTTCCCAGCGGAGCGTCAATAATTCCATGGTCGGGCGCGACATGTCCGTGAACGATGGCGAGATATTCTTTATTTACGGCGCGGGATTCCCAGACCTTTCCCAGTTCGCGCGCCGCCTCGGAATTTTTGGCGATCAGAACTAGTCCGGAGGTTTCACGGTCAAGCCGGTGGACCAAATGAGGAACCGCGTGCCCGGCAGCCGATTGCAAATAAATTCGCGCCCGGCTGATGAGGCTGGAATATTCGTCGCCTTTCGTTGGATGACAAACGAGGTCCGCCGGCTTATGGACGACGAGCAGATGGGCGTCCTCGTGAAGGATGTCAAACAACGCCTGCACGCACGGGGCAGCGATCACGCTCAAAGTTTTTCCCCGATATAGGGTGTGTTCCAGCGCAAATCATTCTCCTGAAAACCCTTGGTTTTCACCGCTCGCATGATTTCATCCACATGCGGCCAGTCCAATTGCAGCGAAACCTGCTCGGGCCAATCATCCCGGCCGGCCACCCATTTGTCGCCCGGTGAAAAATCCAGGCGCAGTTCAAGCCGGCCGTTGTTTTCCTCGGGGGTGATCATGCTGAATTTTTTCTGCGCCACGGTAAAGTTTTTGCCGGTTGCCTTGCACCAGCGCCATAATACCTGGTCGGTGATGTCGAGCGGCAAATCCGGGGACCGCACTGCGAAGAGGCGGGGCAGCGTGACACGCTCCGGGTCCAGGTAAGCCTTTTCGGCAACAAAAACGACCAGATCGCCTTTGAGGACTTCAGGGACACCATACAGTGCCGGCCAGATGAACGTGACCGTTCCGTCCTTGTTCCGATGCTGGAGGGAAATCCGCGCGGGCGGCGGCTCGTCTAAAAATGCGTGGTAGGGGTGCGAAACCTCCTCGTAACCATTGCTTAACGGCATGACGGCCTTATGCGTCTGGCAGCCGGCCCCGATTGGGCCAAGGAGAGCCACCATAAATAAACCGGCAAAAATTTTCGGCGATTTCATAATTTAAACATGACCGGAGTAACGTGCCTCATCTTTTTGGAGGTGGCAAATTCAGCGGATTTGGCGCCGGGATGGTGTTGCCAAAATCATGGGCGGTCAAGCTCCTCCTCAGCTCCTCCTCAGCCAGATGATATTCGCTGGAGCAAGTGGTGCTTCAGCCCGCTCAACGTGCGTGGAACCGGTGGCGTGGAATTCGTTTGAACACACGATTCGGATACGACGTTGAACCGGCGTGAACGCCGCGCGCCCCGCTGGTGTTCGTGCGTGCCCAATGCTCTCACCAATGGATCCCATTGCATCGTTCCTTCTCAGGCGTCACCCTGCCGTGGCGTGGTTCGTTGCTTTACGCTCCGGGGTAGTGCGTAACCGAGGCGGAACCGCACCAAATTTGGACACTCTTTTTTGCTTTTTTTTTAGATTCCCATTGGACAACATCGCCAATCGGTAATAGGATACTGACACTGAATCCCGGAGCAATTTTGAAACGTTTCAACTGAATTTTAATGCAAGCCAGCAAGCTAAAACCTTGTGATGCGTCGTGGTATTTTGTTCCAGGCACGGTTCGCCTCCACCTGTAGTCCACCCTGACCGAAATTGATTGCCAGTTCGTACATGACCGCTCATTTTTTATCGTTAATCCGTCGCGCGCGGTGCCACTGTTTGTTGATCCTCTCTGTGATCGCAGGGCTGGCCGGAATTACCGACCGGGTGCAGGCTGCCCAGTCGGTAGAGCTTACTTGGAATGACAGCCCTAGTCCGAATGTTGTCAGTTACAAGGTTTATTTCGGAACCCGGAGCCGCGTGTATCCCAATTCCATTACCTACGGGGTGGTGTCCGATGTTACCATTCCCACACTGGCTGCCGGCGTAACCTATTATTTTTCTGTGACGGCCACTGATGCCAATGGCAGTGAAAGTCCCTTTTCCACAGAGACCACGTACACGGTTCCGGGGTCGGGCTCCATATCTTTGCAGGTTGAGCAATCCACGCAGGCTTTGGAGGCCGTGGACCTTTACTGGCCAGCCAGTTCTGACAGCGATGTTTTTGGGTATTCGGTCACGTATTGGATCCCAGGCAGTGGAACGACCAATTCTGACACGTTCTATTACACCACCAACGGGCTAATTTCAGGGCTTGCTCCGGATGCCACCTATGAGTTTTCGGTCTCGCCGATTGATTCCTACGGCATTGAGGCGGTAGCTTCCAGCCCGGTCGCTTATACGGTTCCAGCGGCGGAGGACCTCGGTCTACAGGCGGATGTGCCCGCTAACACATCAGGCGTGGAACTCACCTGGAACGACATCGAAGACGAGGGCGTCGTCAGCTACAATGTTTATTACGGAACGCAAAGCGGCAATTACACACAATCCCAGAACTGCGGGGACGTGAATGACTTTATTGTTTATGGTGTCACTCCCGGGCAGCTCTATTATTTTGTGATTGCGCCGGTGGATGCTTACGGCAATCAAGGCGCTTATTCCAGTGAGGTCAGCAGCGTGGCTGCCGGTCCGGTTCCCATCCAAATTCTTTCAGCCCAGGGAACGACGGCGGCATGGGAAGCCGTGGATGTGTCCTGGCTGGCCAGTTCTGACAGCGATGTTTACGGGTATGCGGTCTTTTATGGGTCGCAGCCGGGCGTGTACACCAATTCCGAGCAGTTTTACGGCGTGACCGACGGAATCATTTCGGACCTGACTCCTGGCACCAAATTTTATTTCGCGGTGGCACCCATTGATTCTTATGGCGTCGAGGCGGTTGCTTCCAGCAGCGTTTCGTACTCGGTTGCGGCTCCGCCGTCCCTCGTCCTTCAGGCAAAAGCCAGCGCGAATCCGCGTGGAGTGGAACTGAGTTGGAACTCCATTGCAAACGAAGGCGTGGCCAGCTATACCGTATATTATGGCACCCAGAGCGGCTCTTACAGCTACTCCCAGAGCTATGACAGCAGCGTGAATGACGTCGTGATCCAAGGTCTGGTGGGCGGCCAGACCAATTATTTCGTGGTCAACGCTTCGGACGCTTACGGCAACCAAAGTCCTTATTCAACGGAAGTTTCCGCCGTGCCGCCCAAACCCGCCCCGATGAAGCTGGATACCACCATCTATTACGACGGCAATGGCCAGCCTTACTTGATGGAGATCAACACCCCCTCCACCGTATCCGGCAACTGGGAGGTGGATTCTTCAAGTGACTTGCAAAACTGGACGCCCTACCAGGATGGCTACGGCTCCGGCAACGGAGACGGCTACGATGTGGATGTTTACGTTTCGATTGATCCCACGCAGCCCCCGGTTTACTTTCGCGCCATCAATTATTGATGGACCAGCCGGGGTTGCGCGCGCCTCGCCCGGAATCGAGGCGGTTTAAAATATTTAGGACCCCGCCGGCCACATCCAGACTTCTGGAAATTTTTGTATTTAGACGGTTTGCAATCCGCGGAATTTACGGCAAAGCACCAGTTTCCGACCCGGCTTGTTGGAAGGTGGGTTGCCAACGAGCCGGGTCTGGAGACCGGCGCTCCCCGCTCGTTTTATCCTATCAGTCTGCCTTAACCACCGGAGCCGCTGGATTTTGGCATTTTCACACCATGGTTTGTGATTTGGCGCATGATTCATTGACTCTATTCGCTCGTCTGCTATTTTTTGCGTTCGTTTTTTACTGGAATAATTTAACCGCATCACACTCAATTTATGGCTAAAGAAAAATACGTATACGTGTTTGGAAACAAGAAGGCTGACGGCGACGGCTCAATGAAGCCCCTGCTCGGCGGCAAAGGAGCAAACCTCGCGGAAATGGGCCGCATCGGCCTGCCCGTGCCTCCCGGGTTCACGATCACCACCGAGGTCTGCACCTATTATTACGACAACAAAAAGACCTATCCCAAGGTGCTTGATGCGCAGGTGCGGGACGGCGTGGCCTTCATTGAAAAAATCGTGGGCACCAAGTTCGGCAACAAGTCTTCGATGCCCTTGCTGGTCTCCGTCCGCTCCGGCGCGCGTGATTCCATGCCCGGCATGATGGACACCATTTTGAATCTCGGCCTCAACAACGACTCCGTCCTGGCCCTGGCCAAGGCCACCAACAACGAGCGTTTCGCCTGGGACTGCTACCGCCGCTTTGTGCAGATGTACGGCGACGTGGTGCTGGGCGTGCAAAAGCGCCCCGACGAAGACCACGAACCCTTTGAAACCGTCATCCACACCCTCAAGCATGAGCGGTATCATGCAGACATTGAAGACACCAAGCTCAGCGTGGACGATTTGAAGGAACTGATCAGCCGTTTCCAAGCCTTGATCAAGGAACGCGCTGGCAAGGAATTTCCGCAGGATCCCTGGAAGCAGCTCTGGGGCGCAGTTGGGGCCGTATTCGGTTCCTGGATGAATGACCGCGCCATTGTCTATCGCCGCAAATACGGCATACCCGCCGAGTGGGGCACCGCCGTCAACGTCCAGGCCATGGTTTACGGCAACACCGGCGAGACCTCCGGCTCCGGCGTCGCGTTCACGCGCAATCCCGCAAACGGAATCAAGGAATTCTACGGCGAGTTTCTCATGAATGCCCAGGGCGAAGACGTCGTCGCCGGTGTGCGCACGCCCGAACCCGTCTTGGAGCTCAAGAAGCAGATGCCCCACGCTTACCACGAGCTGGACAACATCCGTACCACCCTTGAAAAACATTTCAAGGATGTGCAGGACTTCGAGTTCACGATCCAAGAAGGCAAGGTCTATATGCTCCAGACGCGCAACGGCAAGCGCACCGCCGCCGCCGCGTTGAAAATTTCCATGGACCTCGTGAAGGAAAAATTGATTGATGCCGAGACGGCGGTCATGCGCAATCCGGCTGATCAATTGGACCAGCTCCTGGCGCCCATCTTCGATCTGGCCGAGGTCAAAAAGGCCAAGGTCATTGCGACCGGCCTTCCCGCCGGTCCCGGTGCTGCCAGCGGCCAGATTTATCTGAACGCCGATCGCGCCGTCATCGCCGCGGACAAGGGCGAGAAAGTTCTGCTCGTCCGCATCGAGACCTCGCCCGAGGACTTGCGCGGCATGATTGCGGCGGAAGGCATTCTCACCGCGCGTGGTGGTGTCAGTTCCCACGCGGCGCTGGTTGCCCGCCAAATGGGCAAGGTTTGCGTTTGTGGCGCAGCCGGTCTGGAAATTGATTACCAGAAGAAGACGGTATCCGTGGCCGGCCAGGTCTTCAACGAAGGCGATTTTCTCTCGATTGACGGAACCATTGGCGCGGTTTACGCCGGCCAGTTGAAATCCGCGCCGTCGGAGATTATTGCCGGGCTCATTCACGGCGACAAGGCGGCGCAGGCCACCGAGAAATTCAAGAGCTTCAACCAGCTCATGAAATGGTGCTCGCAATTCACCCGCCTGTCCGTGCGCACCAATGCCGATACACCGGAGCAGACCGCCAACGCCGTCGCGTTTGGCGCGGTGGGCATCGGCTTGACCCGCACCGAACACATGTTCTTCGAGGGCAATCGCATTGACGCCATGCGCGAAATGATTCTGGCCGACACCTTGCCCGCGCGGGAAGCCGCGCTCGCCAAGCTTCTCCCATATCAGCGCGATGACTTCTATGGCATTTTCAAGGAACTGAAGGGCTTCCCCGCCACCATCCGTTTCCTCGATCCGCCGCTGCACGAATTCCTGCCGAACACCAAGGAATCGCAGATGGACCTGGCGCGCAAACTCAACATCCCGGTCGAGAAAATCATCAACCGCGTGCATGAGTTGCACGAGTTCAATCCCATGCTCGGTTTCCGCGGTTGCCGTCTCGGCATCAAGTATCCGGAAATCACCCGCATGCAGTCGCGCGCGGCGTTTGAAGCCGTGGCGCAATGCGTCAAGGAAAAGATCAAGTGCAAGCCGGAAATCATGATCCCGCTGGTCGGCTTCAAGCGCGAACTGGACCTCCAGGTCGCCATCGTCCACGAAGTGGCCAAGCAGGTGCAGGCCGAGAAAAAGGTGAAGTTCACCTATGCCGTCGGCACCATGATTGAAGTGCCCCGCGGCGCCCTCACGGCGGATGAAATCGCGCAGACCGCCGAGTTCTTCAGCTTTGGCACCAACGACCTCACCCAGACCTGTCTCGGCATGAGCCGGGACGATTCCGGCTCGTTCCTCGGCGCTTATACCGAGAACGAAATCATGAAGAAAAATCCGTTTGCCTCCATTGACCAGGCCGGCGTGGGCCAGCTCATCCAGATTGCGGCCGAGCGCGGCAACAAGACCCGCCCTGGCATCAAGCTGGGCATCTGCGGCGAACACGGCGGCGACCCGGAATCCGTAAAATTCTGCCATCGCGCCGGTCTTACCTACGTCAGTTGCTCGCCCTTCCGCGTGCCCGTCGCCCGCCTCGCCGCCGCCCAGGCCGCGATTGAAGAAAAGCGCAAGGCGAAGGCCGCGGCCAAACCGGCGAAGAAGAAGTAATTCAGCGTGGCTGCGTCTCGTAAGAGCGCGGCTGACAAAATATTAACGAGCCGCCCGGAGCGATCCGGGCGGCTTTTTGTTGCGCCCCTTCAGGGCTTGGGGATTTGTCCGTGACGACCTAGGCCGTTGGCCTAGGCTGAGATATTGCAGGCTTTCAGCCCTCAGAGCGGCACGGAGGAACCGGGGTACGCTTTATTTACCTCACCAGCGTCCTGCGCATGGCACCGAGCACAAACTGCCGGCGCTCATTCGAAAGCAGTGAACCAAGCTTGAAC
>Ga0302320_10014330_pt1 | contig 16425 bp, 16 predicted proteins | sample Bog_T0_3_FD_202130 | JGI IMG/M metagenome (GOLD analysis project Ga0302320, IMG submission 202130) | Peat permafrost microbial communities from Stordalen Mire near Abisko, Sweden - Bog_T0_3 | ecosystem: Environmental > Terrestrial > Soil > Wetlands > Peat | place: Sweden: Abisko, Stordalen Mire... | reverse complement strand
ACCAGACCATCTTCCCCGAAGTTGAGCTCGACAAGGTCAAGCGCAACCTCGGCATGGACATCACCATCGTCACCACCGCCCGCAAGAACGACGAAGCCAAGGAACTTCTCGCCCTCTTCGGCATGCCTTTCTCCGACCGCAAACTGAATCCCACCTCGTAATCCCCTATGGCCAAAACCACCTGGATCGTCAAACAAAAGCGCAAACCGAAATTCTCGACCCGCGCCTACAACCGCTGCAAGCTCTCGGGCCGCCGTCGCGCCTACATGCGCAAGTTCGGCCTCAGCCGTATCGCCTTCCGCGAACTGGCCCTGCGCGGCGAGATCCCCGGCGTGACCAAGGCCTCGTGGTAAACCACCGACTTTCCCCCTATGCAAACTGATCCCCTGGCCGACTTCCTCACCACCATCCGCAACGCCTCCCGCGCCGCCAAGAGCGAGATTCGCGTCCCCTGGTCGCGCATGCGCAGCGACGTCGCCCACGTCCTCAAGAACGAAGGCTACGTCCTCGAAGTCGAAAAAGTCACCGACAAGGAAGTGAAATCCGGCAAGCCCGAGCTGCGCGTCAAGCTGCGCGGCACCGGCAAAACCCGCGCCATCACCCAGATCACCCGCATCAGCAAGCCGGGCCGCCGCCAGTACGTCGGCTCCAAGGAAATCCCACGCGTCCTCGGCGGCATGGGCGTATCCGTCGTCTCCACGCCCCGTGGCGTCATGGCCGGCCATCAGGCCAAGAAACAAAACCTGGGCGGCGAACTGCTGCTCACCGTTTACTAAGAGGTAAAGATTATGTCTCGTATCGGACAAAAACCCATCCCCGTCCCTGACAAGGTGAAAATCGCCGTCAACGGACCGCTCGTCAACATCGAGGGCCCCCGCGGCAAGCTCAAGCACACGCTGCCCGCCGGCATCGAGGCGCGCCTCGACGGCAAGACCCTGCTCGTCGAGAAGAAAGTCGAAACGCGCCAGCACAAGGCGCTCCACGGCCTCTCCCGCGCCCTGCTCGCCAACTTTGTTCACGGCGCCAGCGAAGGCTTCCAGAAGAAGCTCGAAATCCAGGGCGTCGGCTTCAAGGCCGCGCTGCAGGGCAAGAGCCTCAGCCTCAATCTCGGCTTCTCGCACCCGATCAACTACGCCGTGCCGGACGACATCAAAGTCACCGTCACCGACAACACCAACATCCTCATCGAAGGCGCCGACAAGCAAAAGGTCGGGGCCGTCGCCGCCGACATCCGCGCCTACTACCCGCCGGAACCCTACAAGGGCAAGGGCGTCCGCTATGCCGGCGAACAGATCATCCGTAAGGAAGGCAAGACCGCTCAAAGCAAGTAAGGAACACGTATGGCAAAATTAACCTCCAAAGCCTCCCGTATCCGCACCCACGTGCGCGTGCGCCGCAAGGTCAAAGGCACCTCCGAACGTCCGCGCCTCGCCGTGAATTTCTCCGGCAGCCACATCCGCGCCCAAGTCATCGACGACGTCGCCGGCAAGACCCTCGTCAGCGCCTTCACCACCGAAAAGTCCCTCAGCGACTCCAAGCTCCGCCCCAACGTCAAGGGCGCGGAACAAATCGGCAAGCTCGTCGGCGAGCGCGCCAAGGCCAAGAACATCAACCAGGTCGTCTTTGATCGCGGCGGTTTCACCTATCACGGAAAAGTCAAAGCCCTGGCCGATGCCGCTCGCCAGACCGGGCTCAAGTTTTAACTTCTACCCTCTTACTTCCTCCTTCTACCTTTCCCCTTATGCCCCCCAAGCCCGATCCGATCATTGAAGAGAAACTAGCCGAAGAAACCGTGGTCACCGACCCGGTCATCGACGTCCCTGAGGTTGCCGCAGCAACAGCAGCAGCCCCCGTCGCGGCTCCCGCCGCACCCGCCCATGGACGCGGTGACAACCGTGGCGGCCCTCGCGGAGGACGCGGCGGCCAGGGTGGCCGTGGACGTGGTCCCGGCGGTAATCGCGGCCCCCGCGGCGGTCGCGACGAAAACAAGTCCGATCTCCTCGAAAAAGTTGTCTTCATCAATCGATGCGCCAAGGTCGTCAAGGGCGGTCGCCGCTTCAGCTTCAGCGCCCTCCTCGTCGTCGGGGACCGCAAAGGCAAAGTCGGCGTCGGATTCGGCAAGGCCAATGAGGTCACCGAAGCCATCCGCAAGGCTACCGATGCGGCCCGCAAGCATCTCGAACCTGTTTCCCTCCGCGGCCCGACCATCCCCCATGAAGTCATGGGCCAGTTCGGCGGCGGCAGGGTCTTGTTGCGTCCCGCTTCGCCCGGAACCGGCCTCATCGCCGGTGGAGGCGTCCGTGCCGTGGTGGAAGCCGCCGGCATCAAGGACCTCCTCGCCAAATCCCTCGGTTCGGGCAATCCGGCCAACGTCGTCAAGGCCACGCTCGACGCCCTCAAACAGCTTCGCCTGAAGGAGAACATCTTCCAACTGCGCGGCAAAACCGTCAAGGTCCACGCCCCTGCCGCAACCGCGGAAGAAGTGAAACCCGACGCGCCCGTAGCCGAACACGCCAAGGGCGGCAAAGCCAAGGGCAAGAAGTCCGAGAAGGTCTCGACCTCCGCCCCGAAAGCCGAAAAGCCCGACGAGTCCAATCCGACGCTGGCCTCCTGAAAAAAGCGTGAAGTCAGAAGGAAGAAGTAAGAACGACTGAAACCCCTGATCCCGTCAAACATCTTCGCTATCGCCTTTTAACTTCTACCTTCTAACCTCTAACTTCCACCCTTTTACTTTATGTCCACCTCCATCCGACTGCACAATTCCAAGCCCCGGCCCGGCTCGCGCCATCGCGTCAAACGCCTCGGCTGCGGCGAAAGCTCCGGCCACGGCAAAACCAGCGGCAAGGGCCACAAAGGCCAGAAAGCCCGCTCCGGCGGCAGCATCCGCCTCGGTTTCGAAGGCGGCCAGATGCCCCTCATCCGCCGGTTGCCCAAGCGCGGTTTCAACAACGCCGCCTTCAAGATCAACTACGCCCCCGTCAACCTCTCCGATCTCGAAACGCTTTTCGAAGCCGGCTCGATCGACGAAAAAGGCCTGCGCGAAAAAGGCCTCGTCAACGGCAGGTGGGATGGCGTGAAAATTCTCGGCGGCGGCGAAGTCACCAAAAAGTTCGCCCTCAAGGTCAACGCGGTCAGCGCCTCGGCCAAGGAAAAGCTGGAAAAAGCCGGCGGCTCCGTCGAACTCCTCGCCGTCAAGGCCTACCCCGCGCGCAACAGCACGAAGGTGAACGCCAAGACCTTGAAGCCGGCCAAGGCCACGGGCCTGCCGTCGACTCCCGGCAAGAAAAAGTAGGCCAGACCCATGCATACCGGCTCGCGCGCAGCTTGCTTCCTGATGGCCCTCGCGGCCACGGGCGTCGAATGCGCGTCGGCGGCAACAGAAGTCGCGCCTGAGCATTATCGGGTGGAAGCGAAGATGGTCAGCCTGCCCGCGTCCGCTGCGCAGGATTTTTTCGCCTCCGCTCCCCACTCCCATTTATACTCGAATGAGCAGGTGGCCCGGCTCATCGGTGCCCCGAAATCGGCCGCGCTTTCCTTGCCCTCGGTGGACGCGGCCCGAACATCACCCGCCCGGATCGCCGTCACGCGGAGCATCTCTTTCCCCCACTCAGCTTCGCGTGAAGTCGGCGTCACGCTGAACGTCGCGCCCCTGGGCAAGAGCAGCGACCTCGATCTCTTTTTCGTTTCCGTCGAGGACGTTCGTTTCGCCGGGTTTGAGGACCGCACCGCCACCAAGCCGGTCATCAATGAGCGCGGCCTTAACACGAGCGTGGCCGAAAATCAGCACTATTGGTGCATCAGCCTTCCTCCCTTGCATAAATCACGCGTCACCTACGACACCGATGGTCGCGTAACGGCCAGCATCGCCGACGCCAACGAACGCCAGCTCCTGTTCGTCAAGATCACGCGCGGCTAGCTGTGATCGATCCCCGCCGGGTCGTCGCCAGCCATGCCAATCCTCTTACCATTTTCCTTTTATGCTTTCCGCCTTCGCCAACTGCTTCAAAATTCCTGAACTCCGCCAGCGCATTATTTTTACGCTCTGCGTGGTCGTTGTCGTCCGCATCGGCGCGGCCATCCCGTGTCCCGGCATCAACACCGAGATTCTCGCCCGCTTCTTCCATTCCGTCCTCGACAAGAACAGCAACACCGTCGTCGGCCTCTTCAACCTCTTCAGCGGCGGCGCGCTGGAAAATTGCGCCGTCTTCACCCTCGGCATCATCCCCTACATCAGCGCCAGCATCATGCTCCAGTTGATGACTGCCGTCGTTCCCAGCCTCGGCAAGCTCGCCCGCGAAGAAGGCGGACGTCAGAAAATCACCCAGTACACCCGCTACGCCACCATCGCCATCTGCCTCGTCCAGGGCTACTTCACCGCCAAGCAATTTGAGAACCCAAAGGGCAGCCAGTTGTTCGCCGGCATCGACGCCATCACCAGCAAGTTCGGCCCCCTCGTCGCCTACCCCGGCTTCGGCTTTGAATTCACCACCGTCGTCAGCCTCCTCAGCGGCACCCTGCTCCTCATGTGGCTTGGCGAGCAGATCACCGACAAGGGCATCGGCAACGGCATCTCCATGGTCATCACCATCAACATCGTCTCGCGCCTGCCTGCCGCACTTTTGCAGGGATGGGACATGCTCTTTTCCCCCGGCTCCGCCGAGCCGGCCATCCCCGTCATCGCCTTCCCCATGATGTTGCTCTTCCTCTTCGGCGTCATCGCGGGCACCATCGCCATCACCCAGGCGCAGCGAAAAGTCACCATCCAGTACGCCAAGCAGGTCCGGGGCAACAAAGTCTACGGTGGCCAGACCGCCTTCCTCCCCCTCAAGGTCAATTATTCCGGCGTCATGCCCATCATCTTCGCCCAGTCGATCCTCATCGTCCCCGCCTTCATGATCAAGATTCTGCCCATCGGCACCTATCCCTGGGCCGCTGATTTCGCGCAATCCATCACCAACGGCTTTTGGCATTACGCGCTCTACATCGGCATGATCTTTTTCTTCTCCTACTTCTGGGTCTCCTTCATGTTCAACCCGATCCAGATCGCCGAGGACGTCAAGCGCAACGGCGGCTTCATCCCCGGCGTGCGTCCCGGCGCCCCCACGGCCGATTTCCTGGAATACACCATGACCCGGCTCACCCTCGCCGGCGCCATCTTCCTCGCCGTCCTCGCCATCCTGCCCATGGCTGCGCAGCAGGGCGCGCATGTGCCGACACTCACCAGTCAATTCTTCGGCGGCACCAGTCTGCTCATCATGATCGGTGTCATGCTCGACACCATGCGCCAGATGGAAACCTACCTCCTCCAGCGCCATTACGATGGCTTCCTGAAAAAGGGCCGCATCCGCGGCCGCTCCTCCGGACCCAGCCTGCCGACCGGCCAGGGACACGCCGTCGACAGCGGCAACTACGTCTGGCTCTTTGTCGCCATCGCCATCCTCCTCATCATCGGCGCCGTGGTCTCGCTGATTTAAGGAAGAAGGGAGAAGTAAGAAGTTTGAAGGAAGACTTTGAATGTGGCTCATTCATGTCTTTTTGACTTCTACCTTCTCACTTCTAACTTCATACTTATCCCCCCGTGAGTATCCCGATCAAAACCGCCGAGGAAATTGAATGCATGCGCCTCAGTTGCCGCACGGTTCGCGAAATCCTCGAGGAAGTCTCCCTCGCCGTTGTCCCCGGTGTATCCACCGGTGAAATCGACAAACTCGCCGCGCGCCTGATCAACGACCGTGGCGGACGCAGCCCCTTCCTCAATTACCGCGGATTTCCCGGCCACATCTGCATCTCCATCAACGACGAAATCGTCCACGGCATCGGCGGCGCCCGCCGCATCCAGTACGGCGACATCGTCAAGCTCGACGTCGGCATCGTCCTCCACGGCTGGGTCGGCGACACCGCCACCACCATCCCCGTCGGCGTCGTGCCCGAGTCCGTCGCCCGCCTCCTCGAGAAAACACAGGAGGCCCTCGCCATCGGCATCGAGCAGGCCCGCGAAGGCAACCGCGTCCACCACATCTCCGAGGCCATCGAGCATTTCGTCGTCTCCAATGGCTACAGCGTCGTGCGCGAATTCGTTGGCCACGGCGTCGGCCGCGCCCTGCACGAAGAGCCCCACGTCCCCAACTACGGCCGCGAAATCAAGGCCAAGCTCAAGCCCGGCATGACCATCTGCATCGAGCCCATGGTCAACATGGGCCGCGCCCAGGTACGCCAACTCGCCGACGGCTGGACCGTCGTCACCGCCGACGGCAAACCCTCCTCTCACTTCGAACACACCGTCCTCATCACCGAAGACGAGCCCGAAATCCTCACCTGCCTGCCGGAAAAGGCCGCCATTCGAACCAAGAGATAAAAGCGTAGAACGCAGAACTTCTGGCTTCTAAGTTCCAGGCACTTCGCTCTAAGTTTGCCCCATGGGCAATGCCAACCAGATCGCGGCACGGGGCACGGTACTCGAAGTTCTCAAACACGGTGCCTATCGCATCGAACTCGCCAACGGACATCGCTGCATCGCCCGCGCCTCCGGAGAGCATCGCCTCAACTTCATCCGCCTTGCTCCCGGCGACCAGGTTCAACTCGAATTCCACCCCTACGATCTCTCCCGCGCCCGCATCGTCCTCCCCGCCTGACCCGCGCGAACTCAACCGCCCCGAGCGCTCTACCTGCGCCACCGCCGGTACCTTCAAAAAATGATTCCGACCCCGTAGCGGTCGCAGAGCATTCTCACCCGTTCCGAACAAGAAAAATCATTTCTCCAAAACTTTTTAAGCCACCGAGGCCACGCAGACGCTCCAAGGCTACCGCCTTTTTGCCAACCATGTCATACTCCCCCATGAAAGCGCAGCCTCAACTCGACCCGCCCCGCCCCCGTGCGCCAATCGGCTCGCCCGCCGCCGTTTTCCCCGTCAGGCTTGCAAACCCCTTCTCGGCTGCATCGCTTTCATCGCCTTCGTCCACTACGTCGGCTAAAAATATAGTCTTTTCAGACTCCCCAAGCCATTTAAGCCACCAAGCCCACGCAAGCCACCTCGTCTCCCGCCTCATTCTGGGCTTCCTCCTCCTCTGGCTCGGCCTCTCCTCTGCCGTCGCGGACGACTCCTTCATCTGGGTCGAAGGCGAAAACCCCACCAGCACCGACATGAAGCCTCATTCCTGGTACGCCGGCGCCGTCAACAAAACCGAGCTCTCCGGCGGCGACTTCATCTCCAATTTCTCCTCCCAGGAAGGCCACGCCGAATACCAGTTCAACGCCGCCCGCACCGGCTCCTACACCCTCTGGATTCGCGCCAACCCCATCGGCGATCCCAAGCTCGATTACCAGCTCAACGGCGCTCCGGAAGTCCCCATCGATTTCAAAGACCAGACCGACCTCGTCAACATCGCGGCGGACGGAAAGCCCGACCTTCGCTTTATCGCCTGGATCAGGGTCGGCGCCGTCGACCTCAAGGCCGGTCCCAACACCATCGCGTTCCGTTTCCACAGCGCCAACAACAACCACGGCAGCCTCGACTGCTTCGTTTTTACCCAGACCCCTTTCGCCCCGAGCGGCAAAGCAAAACCTGGCGAGAAACTCGGCACCGATGAACCCGGCTGGTGGTCTTTTGAACCCAAGCCCGAAACCTTCGGCAACGACGCGCCGCTCGATCTCCGCTCCCTCAACGAAAACGAAGCCGGCGAATCGGGCTTCCTCCAGGCCGACGGCGATTCCTTCAAGCTCGGCAACGGCCAGCCCGTCCGCTTCTGGGCCGTGAATACTATCCTGCCTGCCAACCCCACCCACGATCAACTCGACTTCATGGCCGCCCGCTTCGCCAAGCTGGGCATCAACATGGTCCGCCTCCACGGGGGCCTCTTCGATCGCGGCAGCGACGATCCGACCAAAGTCGACCCAGTCCGGCTCGACAACTATTTTTACTTCATCCACGCGCTCAAAGAAAAAGGCATCTACGTCCATCTCTCCACCTACTTCGTGCTTTGGTTCAACATCAAGCCAGGCGACGGCATCCCCGGCACGGAAGATGTCGTCGGCAAAAATCCGTTCGGCCTCCTCTTCTTCGAGCCGCGCATGCAGGAAATCTACAAGTCATGGCTCAAGCAAATCCTCACCACGAGAAGTCCCTATTCCGGCAAGACGCTGGCGGAGGAAACCTCGGTCGGCGTCTTCGAAATCCAGAATGAGGACAGCCTTTTTTTCTGGACCTTCAACCCGGTCAATCTGGGCCAGGGCCCGCGCGCGCTTCTCGAGAAAAAATTTGGCGCCTGGCTGGCAAAAAAATACGGCTCGCTCGACAACGCCCTGGCCGCGTGGCCCGGCGACAAACATCCCGACGACAGCGCGGCCGATTCGCGCGCCGGCCTTTACGGCGCCCTCGAAATGAGCAGCGCCGGCTTTCCCAGGCAAACGCCCGACCGGCAAAAGCGCCTCCTCGATCAAATCCATTTCCTGGCCGACGTGCAGCGCGGATTTTACGACGACATGCACCATTATCTCCGCGACGAGCTCGGCGCGAAGTGGCCCATCTCCGCGAGCAACTGGATCACCGCACCCGGCCTTGGTTTTATCGAGCGCTACACCTACTCAGGCGTCGAAGTGATCGACAGGCATGGCTACTTCGGCGGCACGCACACGGGTGATGGTGCCAGTTGGTCGGTGCGCAACGGGCACAGCTACGAAGACAAGACGGCGCTGACCGATCCCGAGTCCGTTCCGTTCCAGGTCATGCGACTGCCTGGCCATCCCCATATTCAGACCGAAATCGCCTGGAACAAGCCGAACCGTTACATTGGCGAGGCTGAGCTTCTCGTCAGCAGTTACTCCTCGCTCCAGTGCGTCGACGGGGTCTACTTTTTTGCCACCGACAGCGGCAACTGGGCGAATAACGGCGGCGGTGTGTGGCCGTATATGATGCCGGGCGAAATCGGCCAGTCGCCCGCGGAAGCGCTGCAATACCGCCGTTATGATCTCAAGCCCGGCGACACCGTCATCCGCCAGGTCACCACCGTCGACGATCTCCTGAACTTGAAAAGCGCCGGGATGAGCGAAGGCCGCAATGCCGATTTCCGCATCGCCGAAGCGCCGAAGTCCGATCACGCAGGCGAACTTTCCAGTTTCGATCCGCTCTCCTTTTTCGTGGGCCGAGTCGAACGAACACTCGATGCCAACGCCACGCCCGTTACCGCCGATCTGGGCAAGTACATCGACCGCGACAAAAAGATCATCACCAGCAGCACCGGCGAGATCGTCTGGGATTACGGGCAGGGATTGCTCACGGTCAATTCGCCACGGAGCCAGGCTGTGACGGGATTTCTCTCCAAAGCCGGCCCGATCAAGCTCGGCGACGTCACCATCGAGTCGGGCAATGACTACGGCACCGTTCACGTCATCAGCCTCGATGGCGAGCCGTTGGCCGGGGCGAAAAAAATCCTCGTCCAGGCCTTCACCGAAGAAAAAATGTACGGTTTTAAATCGGCGAACGGCGTCATCCAGGACATCGGCCGCCCGCCCATTACCGTCCGCGACATCGACGCCAAGGTGACCTTCGCCAACGGCGCAAACCTCAGGGCCGTCAGCCTCGATGAGCAGGGCTATCGCCGCGACGACCTCCAGGTTCAACCCGCCGGCGATGCGGCCACGATTGTTCTCCCCAAGGACAGTCTCTATACCATTCTCACCCGCTAAACGGAGATGAGAAAAAATCAATTGAGTTTCTGTACGATCAAGTCGATTGTCAGGGGACATTTCCCGTGAAATTCATCGATCTTTCGCATCCCATGGTGCATGGGCAACCGGCGTTTCCCAATGACCCGGTATTGAACGTGACGTCCCACGCGACGATAGCTCAAAACAAATGCAATGTGAGCCAGATCAGCATGGGCTCGCATCACGGAACTCATCTCGATGCCATGTCGCACTTCATCGATCAAGGCAGAACGATTGATCAGATGCCGCTCGATTGGTTTTATGGCCCGGCCCGCGTGTTGCGCATTCCCAAAAAGCCCCGCGAGGAAATAACGGTGAATGATTTTCGACCGCACGAGGGGCAGCTCGTCCCCAATGCCCGGATCATTTACGAGACGGGCTGGCATCGGCATTACGGGCAGGCGGGCTATTTTACCGATTTCCCCAGCCTGACCCAGGAAGCGGCCGCCTACCTCGCCGCCAAGCGCATTCGCATGCTCGGCATGGACACGCCAACGCCCAGTCGCGACTATTACGAGGTGCACCATCTTCTCCTTGGAACCCCGGCTGAAATCGTGGTGGTGGAGTCGCTCAATCGCCTCGACCAGGTTCCGGACGCCTTCACCTTTGTCGGTTTTCCGCTGTTATTTCAGGGCCGTGACGGCTCGCCCATTCGTGCCGTGGCCCTCGTTGACTAGGGTTATGAACAAGCTTCGCGAAAAACAGAGGCGGCTCGACGAGAATCTCCGCGCTCTCGGCAGCGTGCTCATCGCCTATTCCGGCGGAGTCGACTCGGCCTACCTTGCGTGGTGCGCGAGCCGCGTGCTGGGGAAGAAGATGCTGGCCATGATCGCCGATTCACCGGCGCTGGCTCGCTCGCAATTCGCTGACGCCCTTTATTTCGCCCAGCAGATGAACATCCCGCTCGAAGTTATCGCGACGAACGAGCTGGAGAACGAAGCCTATCTCAAAAACGACTTGCAGCGGTGCTTTCATTGCAAGAATGAGCTCTTTGCGAAGATGGAGAAGGCCCGCGTGCTGCTGGGATTTGCCCATCTTGCTTACGGCAGGAACCTTGATGATCGCGACGATCTTCGGCCGGGCCAGAAAGCGGCCGGCAAGTACCACGTGCTTGCTCCGCTGGTCGACGCGGGCCTGGGCAAGGAGGAGATTCGTCTACTCGCCCGCGAGGCCGGCCTGCGTGTCTGGGACAAGCCGCCCGAATCGTGTCTTACGTCCCGGATCGCCTGTGGTGAGTTGGTGACGCGCACCCGGCTGCAGAGGATCGAGGAAGCCGAGGAATTCCTGAGCGGCTTCGGGCTGAAGCAATACCGGGTCAGCGATCACGGCGGGATTGCGCGCATCGAGATCGCCCCGGACGAAATGAAGCGGGTATTGTCCGTTGCCATCCTGCAAAGCATCTCTTCCGAAATCAGATCCATTGGCTTCGATTACGTCACGCTCGATTGCGAGGGCTTTGACCGGGACTCGCTGAATCGTGCGCTCTCCCAGAAAAATGAGGCCCAGCCTCAGGCCCGCGGCTGATGCTGCCAAGCGAAAGTCAGGCCGGGTTGGCCTGGGGGAGCTTACGGTCACATTGTGTAAATATCATTATCAGTTTCTAATTGTTTACGAGATGACATGTTGTGCGGATTTTGCAAATGGCGCATGAGGTTAACTGCTTTCTAAGCCTTTGTTTTAGATCAAATACTTATCGCGCCTGCTCGTGGCGATTGAAGTAGATGGCCCTGTTCAACTTCTTCGAGATTTGTGTGACAAATGTTTCACAGAAAGTAAATTGTGAACAGACCTGTTATTGGTTATTATCGCGTTTTTCGGTAGATTAGAACCAAACGTTTATATGGCTACTCGCTCTCTCTTTTCTTATTTGGGGTTATTGTTGTTGGCTGCCACGCCATCGCTCGGAGCAAATGTTGGTGACACGACTTACGTTCGCTTCAATACGAGTATTGGTAACATCGACGTGCAGTTGTTCTCAGTTGAGACGCCCAACACGGTCGCAAACTTTCTCAAATACGTTGACGCCGGAGCCTATAACAACTCCATCATCGATCGAAATACCATCAACGAAACTCCCTACGTAATCCAAGGGGGAGACTATTATGTCGCGAATGCCTCGCTAAACGCCATAGCGAACCTCACGACAACAACATTGGATAGTGAAGCCGGAATTTCCAACCAGCCGGGCACGATTGCCATGGCCCTCAGTGCACAGGGTGTAAACTCCGCTACTTCCGCATGGTTTTTTAACGAGGCTGATAATTCTGCGGCTCTGGACGGCATGGCGGATGGCGGTCCCTTTACGGTGTTTGGCGCGGTAGCGAATACATCCAGCATGTCCGTCATGTACAACATCGGCAACCTGCCCGTGCCCGTTACCAGCGTAAGCGGTACCGTAAACAGTAGCTTTCCCAATCTTCCGTTGCTGAACTATACCTCAGGTAACTCGGTGGAGTTCCTGAATTTGGTTTACGTCTATTCCGTTACCAGGCTGACGATTCAAAATTACTCCACGTGGCAATCCAAGTTCACGACGCAGGAATTGTCTGAGCCGAACTTCATTGGCCCGACGGATATTCCGTTCAACGATAACGTGCCCAATCTGGTGAAATATTTTTGCGACATCGACCCATCCGTGCCGATGAGCGCCCATGATCGGTCCATGCTCCCGACCGTGGGAACCGTCACCAGTAGCGGAACAACGTACCTCACCCTGACCTACCGCCAATCCGCGGAAGCCACCAACCTCATGGTCAATATCCAGACTTCCACGGACTTGAAGACATGGACGTCCGTGCTCGCCCCCATCATCGTTTCCGACGGCACCGATACCACCACAACCCCGAACGATCCCATTTATCAGGTGCAGATCCCCATGTCGGGGACCGCGCTGTATCTCCGGTGGAGCGTCTCGCAGCCGTAAGGCATTTCTCCTGCCGGCGCCGAAGCAAAAATGAGATCGGGCGGTAACTCAACAGGAGCTACCGCCCGATCAGGGAGGAATGAATGAAACTAACAACTAACTAAAGAAATAGACCCGGCCTGGGGCGCGATGTTCAAGAGGGAACGATTACACTTCAGCAAGACACTGTCGGGCCGATTTTTTAAACGCCCGCTGGAAATGGGCCCTTGAAATTCCTTGTCCTGCCGTCCAAGGTTGGTACATTCAACCCTCCCCGGACAGGCCGAACTGGCGGGACAGCAAAAAGTCGATAGGGCCCTTAGCTCAGCGGATTAGAGCGCCTGACTACGGATCAGGAGGCCATAGGTTCAAATCCTATAGGGCCCACTTTTGCTTTTAGGAGGTAAAGCTTACCTCTGCCGCGCAAAAAATCCGGTTACATTAACGCCGAGGCTGCCGGCCGCGCTTTATCGGGAGGTGGCATGATCAACGCGGACTCCGCCCGCCGCCAGGAGTGCTCCATCGGGAAAACTCCACGGTTGGCTGCCGAAATTGACTGTGACAGTCGTGCCGTCCGCGAAAACGGTCTGCTGCACGCTGCGATCCGTGGTGAGCAGACGATGATCGGTCATCTCGCTGTAGCCGACGGCGCGGACGATGGGCTCGATCTGCTGGTAGCTTTGCACGAAGCGCGCCTTGTTTTGATTCCACAGCGCACGATCGAACATGAACATGGGCGGCGTGGCGTAAAGCGAGTTAAAAAGATCCCGCCGATCCCAAAGCGCGGGAAGCTTGTTGTTGTAGTCGCCCCAATACCAGTCGGCCACGACGCAATCGTGGTAGACAAGTTCCCAGAGCGGCAGACGATAGGCATAGCCGACCTGAAACTTCGCGACGTCAGGCGGGATGTCGTTCCAGATGCGTTGCATGTCGCGGCCGGATTCCGGAATCCGGTAGGGCCCCAGGCTGAGCATGCCCTCGAAATAGTCGACGTAGGGTACGGAGGCATCATGGCCGGTTTCGCTGCCAACCACGAGATGACAATCCTGGGAGACATAACGCAGCAGTTCCATCCGCGCAGCGCGGGATTGGGTGCGCGTCATCTGATGCGCGGGAGTGTAATCCTCGCGCCAGGATGAAACGGTGGCGGTATCGATGAACCGGCAACCATAGGGATGGGTGGCCAGGTCGGGCGGGATGCGATCATGGGCGTACTTGAGCGCCTCGACGTCGTTGATCACGCCACAGGGATAACGGCCGCCGTCTTTGGCCTCGACATCCCAACCGTGTACCCAGGCGCCACTGGAATCGCGGATAATATCATCCGGCCATGCGGCGGTGGGCCAATCCTCAGAGATGTAACGGAGCAGCGGAAAATTCGCGGGATTCATAACATCCTCATAAATGTCGTACCGGCTTGTCAGCACGCCAAGATGGTTGAGCGCTTTCAGGTTTTCCGGCGGCTGCTGGTTGCTCCAGAGAATGCGGTCGATGCCCGCGGCCTGCATCTCCTTGACGAACTGCACGGAATCGCTCTCCCAACACCAGACGTTTACCGCGCCGACGAGCAGATCGATGTTCGGATTTTCCGCCCGCTTTTGCGCGAGCGTTTTGAGCAGGCCGGTTTGTTGCGCATAGGCGCGGTAACGTTTAGCCATGGCCACATAACCGCCCTGATCGTGAAAGATGTAGCGAATGCGGCGGGAGTAACCGAACCGCTCTTTCTGCGCCTGCCATTCCGGTGCGATGAAAAGCCGGCCGTCAGCGCGATCGATGCGGATCAAGGCGTCGTCGGGCGTTTCCAATATGGCCATTTCGCCGCTCTGCCCATTCGTCACGCCCCAGAACGCCATGCAGATGCCGTTTCCGCCATAAGCGACGAGATTCATGGGCGAAATGGAAGGATCGTCCACCGGGTAGGAGATGCCTTCGTTCAGCGGGACAATCAGAGAATCCCCGGCCTCGGCCAGAAACGGGCTTGGATAGTCGACCGGCGAGGGCAGGTCGCCCTGCGCGGCGAGTTCCACGGTGAATTCGGGTCGCGCCGGGTCCAGTTGCACGGTTGCCTTGAGAGTGAGGCCGGAGGGCACGTGCAGGAGTGACAGGTCGAGCCGGGAGTCCTGCGCCGTCGCGTCAAGCAGCGCCACTTCGGGCAGAACAACTTTCTGTCGCCAGGTTCGGCCTGTGCGCTTGTCGAGCACGGCGAAGGTTGCGTCGGTGGTGTTGAGAGTGACCTGCAGAACCGGATTTTCCAGCGTCAGCGTGGCCGGAAGGCTTTCGCGTCGCAGATCATGTATGTTGCCGATTTTCACCAGGGAAAGATCATCGATCCAAGCTTGAGCGGGACCCGAACCTACCAGACGCACCTCCATGCGGGTGACCCCCGCGGGAATGACAAACCGACTGGCAAGCCGTGTCCAAGCGGACGACTTGTCCAGCGTGCTGCCGCCGTAGATCCATGAAACGACCCCGCCCTTGGCGTCCCAGGTGGAGACGCAAAGCGTCACGCGGGCGATTCCCGGGGCGACGAACTTCGTCCAACCGTCCAGCTCGAAAAAATCGCCAGGCGAGACATCAAGCCGACGGCTGGATTCGAGGCTCCAGTCCTTCTGCCCGTGGTGATCGATCCGCGCCGAGGCTTGGCCGCCGTGCTTTTCCTGTACGTCCAGGCTGACCGTGCCGGCCCCGGCTTCGCGGGTCCACAACGGACTCCAGCCTGAAAGGCCCTGTTCAAAGCCGGGATTGTCGATCAGCGGCGCAGCCAGCCCCCAACCCGTCAGCGACAACCAGAGCAAGAGAAAGCGCATCATGGCACTTTAATGTCTGCTGCTCTGCGTTGTCCATATCTGGGCAAAGAAGATATAGGCTCGTTGAGCGACTGGTTTATTTTTGCTGTCGGATAAGTTCGCCAACGGAGGGTTATAATCAGACAAATTAGAGCAAGCGATGCGATAAGTTCGATAGTAGTTTACGAGGAAACAGAGTATGACGAAGCCGAACGCAATAAAGGGCAAAGACATGAAAAATGATGTTTTGGTTACGTGCGGACAAAAAAGCTTTTTGCGCGCAAAAATATCTGTTTTGTCCGAGCTCTGTCCCCCTGATCAATGCAATCCGCACGCATGCGTGCTGGATACCGCCAGAAAAACTTCCCTCGAAAAAAGACTCGCGTGGTTTGATGCGCTGAACGACGAAGCTTTGCGCGATATTTATACTTATTGCCGCCTGTGCATGGAAGTTAAAGACGAGTTAGACTAGGAAGGGCAAGAAGAGGGTGGCCGTAGGATACGGGCAATCCCGTGGGTTCCCAACGTGTACTTTGGTGGAGGCGGCGGGGGTCGAACCCGAAAGAGGCTCTGTATGACCTTGCGTGAATAGCGTATAATGCTGCGCATATAAAGTAGTTAGAATCGGTTTCCGTTTTTCCCGTTCATGCTGAATTACGCAAGGAAACGCAAAGAATCTGTAATGGATTGTAATGAATCGGAGGCGGGGTCAAAACCCGCATCCTTGACTATCATGTGAGAGACAGGGGCAGCGGGTAATCTACCCGCATCCACGCGTCTCCCTGTCTGCCTTTCCTCCGAGGTGCCGCAACCGTGGCGCTAAGATGACAGCGCACCCGCGTTGCACTGGTGTCGATCCATCAAGGCCCGGTCAATCTGTTCACGGGAATATCGGATTGTGCGCCCAATTTTGAAATAGGGGATGATGCCGCGCTGTTTCCAATTAACGATGGTTCGTACCGAAACCTTGAGGTAGAGCGCAACCTCACGCTCTGACATGAGCGGGCCGGGTGAGAAGCCGAGGATTGCTTCCC
>Ga0302320_10014329_pt1 | contig 16425 bp, 14 predicted proteins | sample Bog_T0_3_FD_202130 | JGI IMG/M metagenome (GOLD analysis project Ga0302320, IMG submission 202130) | Peat permafrost microbial communities from Stordalen Mire near Abisko, Sweden - Bog_T0_3 | ecosystem: Environmental > Terrestrial > Soil > Wetlands > Peat | place: Sweden: Abisko, Stordalen Mire... | reverse complement strand
AGGTAAGTCGTTACGAATGAGAAACTTGATCTCAACGCGAAGCACTGTTAGAAGCCAGATCTCATTGTGATGCGGTCAATGGACTTCACCCGCCTCTTGTAGCAGCATAATCGCGGTGCCCAGCCGATCAGGTGTTGAGCGTGGTGCGTTATTACTGGCACCAGGGACGAGGCGCAGTCCTGTTTCATCAGGAACGATCTTCAATCGAAGAATTCGATCCGCACCGCGCCGCGCATCGCCGATGCCACGGCCTACTGACCAGAAAACATGCTGTCCGATAGCCCAAGCCGAAAGAACGTACTGCAAAAACTCAGATGGTGATTTGGTGGCAAACGACTTCGCTTCGCTCTGTGCGCGTGCCAATGGAAGTCGATCCTGGCGCTCTTTGCTGTCAATCGCATTGCACGCGAGTGCTATGCGAAGTCCTTGGTGAATTGCGCTCGGCAAACCGTCAATATCGACTCTTCCGCGTAACGACTGCTCAAGCTGACCAAACGGGCCAATAATATCGACTGCGTCTGGATCGGCGGGCGGTGCCAGCCAAGCCGCGACCGTTGGCTCGCTTGAAGTTTTATCGAGAAATCTGGAGGCCAACTGCGCTATGGTGCATGGCCGGTCGCATACTTCGGCGGTGGCCCAGTAAAGTAGGGATTCCAGCGCGAGTCGAAGAAGCTGCCGCGCCTGAATTCCGCGCCACACCACCGTGGATTCCAGTAGTTGAGAATCGTGCAATGCAACACTGCAATCGCACATGGCATCTCGGACTGCGCTCTCACTATGTTCCCCAATTCGCTCGATTGTCTTTTTCAGAAGTTGAATGCCAAGCTGCCGTTTCATTGGTGCTTCCTTGCCGCCAAGCGTTGCGGCAATATGCTTGCGCTCCGCACTTGTGGTCTCTTCTATATTCCAAAGACTGCCCCAGTGTTCAAGCTCCGCATGTGTGACTGTGATTTTCCCAAACTTCGTGAACGCAGGATGATGACGTTGGTTCCCAAGAAGAGATTCGAGCGAATCTAATGCCGGGTTTGCCAATGGATGAACACGAACTTCGTCACGCAATTTCCCACGGCGAGCAAAGCACAAATTGAAGAGTGAAGGGCCGTAGTTGGCAGGCGCACTGAGTGCAGTGGAATACTTCCGCTCTCGCTGCATCTGAGTCCAATGGTCGCCAGAAAATGTGAAGCTGCTTGCTGGCAAGCGTGCCTTAAGATATGCGCTTCCAGGCAAATCGACAGCGCTGTGGACAACCAATTGCGACCAGACAAAAATGACTTCTATCCGATCTACCATGTCACGCAAGGTGGGAACTGGCACCACATCACGCCCGGTCCTCTCCGCGCAATTCCACGCGCACCGCCATGCCAAAGCCATAACGGTTAGGGGGCGAATATGACGCGCGACGTTATTAAGTTGCGGAAAAATCTGATCCATCAAATTGAAATTGATCTGCCGAAGCCCGAGTGGGTCAACACCTCCCGGACGAATCCTCACAAGTTCGGAAACACGCGGGGCATTGGCGCTTGCTGCATCGTCGATGAACTCTTGGACCGTTCTCACGCTATGCCTCCGTGCAGATGAGGATGTATTTGCAAGAATGCCTGATTGCCGCGTGCTGTCTGAGTTGATCTCGGTCACGAAGCGCAAGTCGTTGATGACAATTCAGGCATACTTCTGGGAGGGTCTCGCAAACGCAAATATTTGAACGCCTTCCACTAGCCAAGTCATTCCACGCCGGCGACCTTGAAAGGGCTGGATAGTCGGTAGGATTCGGTACACCCTGCGCATGAACAAAGCGCTTCGCTTCTTCTTGAGCAGTTGTAAGCGAGCACACTTCATGCCAGAAATCACTAGCTGAAGGCAATGGTGCTAACGCTTCCAACAGATTACAGAGAGCTGACAAGTCTGGCATGGAGGTCTCACTCACTTCGCAGCCACAGCGCAGTAGCCTATGACGTGTTCTCATCGCTGCGTTCTCCACTTTGGCACTCCGTTGCTGCAACCCCCAGATGAGATAGGCTGCATAAACAAGGCTATGCTCTGCGGACCATATCTTGCGCCGTGCCGCGACAGCCATGACCTGAGTGAAATACTTCCGAAGTTGCAAAGGTTCTATAGTAGTAACAAGCGCGGCGTGTTGCAGCAATGCCAGCGCCAACGCGATGTTCACTCGCTCTGGATTTGCCTTCTCTACTCGCACAAAAAGCTCCGGTAGGCTCAACTCAACTTTTCGGCAGGCAGCATCATTTGCCGCCTTCTGCTTTTCGCGCAGATGGCCTGACGGATCATCTTCCTCGGGATCATCGTCTTCCGCTTCGCTGTCGGATATGCGCGTTGAAGGATTGGTTAAGGCGGCAATCAGGTCTTGAACCAACCGCCCCCAGGCTTTCTCGTTGCTGAAAACTGCGCCTCCGAAGTGCGGGAGCGATAAAGGATCGAGTGTGTTGTACTCTCGAACGGGCAGACTGTGATTGTGTTCCACATCATGCTGCGGTCCTCTCCCACTGCTGGCAGGCTCTTCGGGTTGGAGTAAATCTTCTGGGTGCTGCTGAAAATAGTGTAGGATAGCCGCCATATCCTCTGGAACTTCCATCCCCTGAAGAAATGCCATAAAACTTCGTGCTGAATTCCCGAGCCGACGAACGACAAAGCCAAAATCGGGTTGTGCCAAAAAGCCCCGAGCCTGTATTCCGTTGGCTGCTATCAGCCGCAACACAATCTGTCCCTCTCCCCAGCCGACTTCCGAGGGTAGAAGAAAGGTGAAGCGTCCAGCAGAATCAACCGTGGAAGAGCCGCATTGCTCCCAGCGGGAACCGGCTCGATAGGCGGCCTGTGCAGGACCAGCCGGGAACGAGTCAATCACTCTTCCCTTTACAGACATTCCTTCGACTCTCCCGGTGAGAACACGCAGGTGGCTATGCTCATCTGAGTCATCTGTATCATCGGATATTTCGTGAGGGGCCGGTGGCTCAGACAAACGGAACGACCAACCAACGGAGGTATCGTGCTCGATGCGAACCGTGCAGACCTCGATGTTTCCATGTGAAAGCAACGCTGCTCGGGTCGCATTCGCGCTACCGGAAACGAGTAGCCGCCCGCGTTTGCATACGACTTCAAGCAATTTCGCATGTAATGGGCGATCTCGGTATTCGTCAAGCCAGTTCAGTTGAATGGGCTGGACGTAGTCCGATTGCTGAAGAGGCCAGTTGGACGCTTGCCCTTCGACCGTTCCACCTGGATGAGCGTGAAGCTGCACATGGGAGACACCGAGTTCCTTGCATAGTTCTGGAACGGCGATCTGGTCATAGTAAGGTGAAGCGATTGTCACTCGCTGTGCGCCTTCAAGTGAGGACGCAATACCGGCGATCTGCGTAATCATCGGTGTCTGCAAATTGTGCAACACGCGAATCGCATCGTTGCTCGAACCTATCCCGGCGTTTCGATCAAGTATCTCCGCTGCTTGTAGGCAGCCTTGTTGCGCAGAGTGCCGAGCGCGTGGCGAACCAGCAAGCTGGCGGAAGAAATCGCTCAAGTCATGAAATGCGTCTGCCGCGAAGCTCGCATGAAGGTGGTCGAAACATTCCAAGTTGCGGCCCCACCCGCTGAACGTGAGGTTTCCCGAGCCAACGATGACGTGCGCATCGTCCTTGTTCGCCAAAAGAACGATCTTGGGGTGAAAACAACCTGTATCGACAGAAACCGGTTCGATGTCGTACATCCGACCTGCGTGCTGAGGCCCAAACTCCTCCAACGCAGCGCGAACACCCTCAACGTCGATTAGAAGCCAGCACAATGGTGCCGTGCGAGAGGTCAAGCCATTCAGGACGACCGCCTCGAAGAACGAGAGACTGAGGGCGTAGCTGGTACAGAGCACGTGCGACCACGTACCAGCGCGAATCAATCCCAAGATGGACGGCGAACTTTCGGCTGTCACTTTGGTTCAAATTCCTCAGAATTCAATGTTTGTCTATTGTAACCTCTACTCCAAAGAGAATGAACTTCCAGTAGGACGAGACGTGAATGGCTATCTTTTGCGCCAGACACTGGGAACTCTCTGCATCGCCGCGCCGAACTGGCAGTCGTGGCTCATCATTGTTCGGCGGGCATTGCAGCAGCAGGAACATCGGCTGGCGGCCAAGGTGGAACGCGCGCGGGTAGTGATTGCCGCCCTACCCGAACTGAACCTCCAGATCATCGACTGCGTCCGCCTGCACGGCCGCGCCACCGGTGCCAGCCGCAACACGTTGAAGGACCATTTCCGCAGCTTGATGTAAAAGGGACATCTTTCCCTGCATGGAACCGGCAAGGGTTTTGGTATGCGCTGCCCTCACAAACAACACGAAATCCGGGGTCTAAGAATCGAGACGTGGGACACCCGGCAGAGGTAATAACCGCGCAGAACAAGAAGGACTACGCCGTTCTCAGCATCGCCACCAGCGGGAGCTGGAAGAACGACAAGTGCGAGTACGAAACCCGCACCGAATCGCATCGAGTCTACGTCTGGGGCAATCTTGCTACCTTCTCCAAGACGCTGTTGAAAGGGCAGCTCGTCAGCCTGGAAGGGAAGATCAAGTACCGGACGGTCGAGGAAGATGTCGAGGGTAAGCCGTTAAAGCACACCATCGCCGAGATCCACGCTTCCAGCATGAGGCATCTCTCGAAAGTCGAAGCCGACGACGACCCCGCCGACGGCGCGGACGAGGAGTAGTCCTCGTCCGCAGAACCCAAGGACGATCCACTCGTCTTTGGGATTCCCCCACAGTCTCCTACCCGATTACAAGCACACCGTACCCCGCACGCTATGGCCTATTGACTTCAGTTCCAGCTAGGAGCGATTAGAAGGTCAAGCCAAGTGTTTACAATAAAGTATGTAGTAGCACTCTCGCAGGTCCGCCGGCAATTCTTCGGGGCCTGGTGCAACTCGCGCACGACCATTTGCTGATCCGCGCAATCATCAGTTCCACAGTCTCTTTAATGGTGAAACGTTGACCCTACAGCATCAAGCATTCGACAGGGTTGGCATTGGCTCCCAGGTCCGCCAGTCCGATTTTCGCAAGTACCGGCAGGTTCTCAGCCTGAGCACGAAGGACAACCTCGTCAATGACGCCGTCTCCTGTGCTGCAAACACTTTCAACGGTGCCTGCGGGCTTCGCTACATCCAGAAAGGCTCCAGAAGTATTTGCAGTGTAGATTCTTACCCAACCATCCTGGTTCTTCGAAAAATTGCGAGCAATCTGTCTTACCTCACCAGAACAACAACAAGTGAGCGCAACAATCTGATTAAGGTTCTTCTCGCCTTTCTTCACGAAGAAGTCGGCTTTCGTGTATATCGGCTAGATGTGAGCCGCTTTTTTGATTCATTGTCAATCGAACAAGCGATAGCCCATGTGAGAACGGGCGCAGTAACCCAAAAGACATGTGAACTCCTGACCTTCGTCCTCCGCGAACACGCAACTACCGGAAGGCCAGGCATTCCCACCGGATTGGCAATAAGTGCAACACTTGCTGAAGTTATGATGGCTAGTTTCGATGAATATATAAGAATGCAACCCAACGTTTTTTACTTCGGGCGCTTCGTAGACGATATCATCGTCATCACCAATGGGACTGAGGATGGTTCTGCATTCGAGAAAGCATTATCGGCGGCTCTTCCCAAAGGAACCCACTTTGGGAAAAAGAAACGAGAGCGCATTGACATTCCCAAACTAGATCATGGAACCTCATCAGGATACGCTCATTTCGAATACCTTGGCTACGCGTTCGCAATCCGTGACGAAAAAACCTCCAAGAAACAATCTAAACGAACTGTAGATGTGGACCTCAGTGACCACTCGCTAACGCGTCTCCTCACAAGAACATCGAAAGCCTTTCGGGCTTACAGAAAAGATGGACGATTCGACGATCTCTACTTGCGTATTTGTTATTTAACGTCAAACTATCGACTCTTCGATCCACTTGTAAACCGAAAACGTCTTGCCGGAATACACCACAATCATCCTTTTCTGACCTACCATCCAGGGAATTCGCTGCGGAAGCTGGACGAAGCCCTCCGACTTCTCATTTTCCCCTCCCCTCAGTTTCGCGCAACAGCGGGGGTGTCGCTCAACAATCAACAGAAAAGCACACTGGCGGCGAGGAGCTTTCTCCTAGGTCATGAAAAGAAGCAATATTACTCTTTCAGTATTCGATCTCTTGCTCTGGTGAAGAGGTGCTGGTTCGATGGCTAAACGTGGCGAGTGGGTTCCAGTAAAGCGAGGTGACCATGAGCGTGTCCTTATCACGGAGACGCTCCCATTTGAAACGCCAATTATTTTCTCCGGTGACGGCTTTTATACTCGGATCAAGAAATCACCATCGTCCGGTAAGATTCACTCTGATCTCGTCGATATGCTGGTTCTCCGTAAAGGTTCCAATCAAGCGCGAGTAACAATCCCATTTTCTTACAAGGTCAGGAAGGGGGTCTCGGACTTCAGAGGGCTTGCAGCATTGCATCCATCTGCACTTTGGGACGTGCGAAGGTTTTATGAACAGTATGACGAGTGGATGATTTATGAGTGCAGCCGAAGCCCAATCAGCATTAGAGCGCCATTCAAGGTCTCAGGGTCATTCTACGAGAAGGGTGATGCAGACGCGGTGAACCAGTTCAAGCAAGGGCAAATAATTACAGCCGATATAGATAGCAGGTCACGATACAATCCATCTTACTTCTCTTATCGTGGTTACACACGATTATATAGATTCTTTTCTTCTTACGAGTTTATGAACCTTGAGCAACGATACGAAATTCTAAAAACGCTCGATGTGTCCCATTGCTTTGATAGCATCTACACGCATTCGATCGCATGGGCTCTCATGGGAAAACCTATTGCCAAAAAACAACAAACAGGCACAACAGCCAACGCATTTGATGCGTTGATGAGGAATGTCAATCACGCAGAGACAAGCGGCATTGTAATAGGTCCCGAGGTAAGCCGTATATTTGCAGAGATGATATTCCAAACGATTGACTTGGCTGCAATTCGAAACCTTGAAAAGCTGAACCTTCGTCATGGGCAAGACTATTCGCTTCGGCGCTACGTAGACGACATATTCATATTCGCGGGTTCCATAGAATTAGCAGAACGAGTAAGTGAATGCTATGCAGATGCGATGGCGGCGTTCAATCTGTACAGTAATCCAAATAAAATGAGGACAATTCCGCGTCCGTTTGCAACAGCCCGATCAACCATCATTGATAAGACTAGACTACTGTTGGAGAGCTTGTGTTCTGATCTTTTTGCTAACTACAAGCAAGGACGCACCCAGCTTCGACCTGCGGAAATATGGCGTAGCAGCCGGATTACCAGAGATTTCCTCACCGCGATAAAGTCTATCTGCTTAGATGCAGGTGGGACTTACTACGATATATCCTCTTATCTGATTTCGGCATTTTGCGAGCGGATGAAGCGGCTGGTTAAGCGCAGTAAGGCGTTGAGCGAGGAGGAGGAGGTTGCCTATTGCAAGGTGATGAATGTAATGTTACGGCTAATGTTTTTTCTTTACGCCGCCGCACCAAGCGTCAATGCCTCATATCAAATGGCGCTCGGAATGGTACTCGCTTTGCGATTCGCCCGCCGTAGGCTTACACATGAGAGTCCAGTAATTGAAGAACTTATTTATTCGGAAGCTATTAAGTGCCTAGATGCACAAGTCGAACATAAATCAATTGCCCTATCGACGTTTGTCTCACTTGAATCGATCAATATACTGCTTGCACTTCGTGAATTGGGGGATGCCTATTTGATTCCCAGTAAACTCGCTGAACGTCTGTTCTCTTGGGGGGGAAATCCTGATGGATGGAGTGGGAAGTGCTACTTTGACATTGCAACGTGTATGTATTACATCGGAACTCGACCGGAATACGCGCAAATCAAAAGCACACTAGACGTTGAAGTTGATAGACGACTGAGCGACTTATCAGATTTGAGTGAAAACGCGGAACGGGCCTATCTTTTCCTCGATATGTTGACTTGCCCCCACATCATGAACACTCGCAAAGAGATTTGGATCAATCAATTCTGTGCTAAATTCTCTCTGCCTGTTTATACAGCCGCTGAGATTCAGGGTTTTCTCACGGCAAGCTCAAAGTGCTCATGGTTCATCAACTGGGAAGGGGTCGACATTTTGACGATGCTACAGAAGAAAGAGGTTGTTCGGGTATATTGATCTGATAGATTGAATTGTGAGGGGTGGCTGAATTCTGGCCTTCGGGCCGTTTGCACTCTACGAGATGCATTCTGGAGGCTCGAAATCTCTGGGAGAACCTCGTATGAGGGCTGCCTTTTCGGAGCCCACACACTCAGACGGACGCCGCCCCTCCTCGCCAATCGACACGTCTCCAAAGTGTTTTTTGCAAAGATAGACTTCTCAGCACGGCTTTTTTGTCGAATTATTGCCTTTGGCCGGAAATTTCGAGAAGAGGACTACAGGTGCCTTCCTAACCAATATCCCAGGAAGATGAGACCAAAGCCGCAAAGAATGCCGCCGGCAAAAACGCTCCACAGCAGGTTGCTCCACGCTCCGAGCAGCTTGCCCCGGAAATCCCGCGTCACCGCTGCCAGCGCGTTTTTGGGCGTTGCGAATTGCCCCGTCGAGCGCATCCTTCAGTCATTCATTTATTAGCTCTTGGGACGTTGGCAAAGATTGCACCAGGCTCGACTCGATGATGGTACGGATGCCGCCGGCGAACTGCTGCCGCGCTTCTTTGTGTAGCACTTGAGGATGGCCTCCCCGGCAACGGAAATATAGAGACTGGCCGGGACATTCTTCAGAAGTTGCCGGATCGTTACTCCGGCCTCTTCGACGGTCCCCTTTATCTGAGTGGCAGCGTAATCGGCAATCCCACGGGTCACGCCGTGGAGTCTGGACTGTTCCGGTGCCGCGTAGTTCCAGCCCCCGCGCCATATCGAGGGCGTGGCACTCCACCACGCTCAGTTTGTATCGGAGCCATTCGAGATCTTCCGGGTCTATCTTCGAGAACTGCTGGACCAGGTCGAAGAGAACCCGTCCCCTCGCCTCCTCCTCTGGGAAGGCGAGGTAAACGCTGCCATGAATCCAGGCGATTTGTCGTTTACTGCTTTCGTCGAACACCTGTCCCCGCCGCCAAGGTGCCGAATCCGCTATGGGAGCCGTCCAGGAAGATTATGAAAATTAACGAGTTAACTCTTTCAATCGCGCAATGGCACACGTATTTCATACAGAACTGACCGTAGAGAGGTATTATTACATTAGGTGCAAGCCGTGCTGCCTACAACACAACTCGATGGCCTACCGGAAGTTGGACAGCTCATTGGAGCGATGGAGCACTGCGCTCCTTCAACAAACCCCGCGCTCCTCGAAGGGCAGATCATCCCTTCTCTGTCGCTGAAAGCGGTGCCTCACTTCGTGCGGCAGAATTTGCGCGAAGCGACAGGTTTCCCTTTTCTAGCCACGGTACAGCGCCACGTTCGCAACCTCTATGAAACAGTTCTCAATCCTGCTCGACACACCATCGAGCACAACCTCAACCTCAACCGTGCGCAAGATTCGCGCACAGAAAGCGATGCCAAGAGTATGGCTACCCAAGTTGTACCTCTCGAAACCGATGAGAAAACCTCGAAGCCTGGACGCCGCAGTTCAAAAGCCAAGGAACAGGAACCCGAACAGGTTGCCTCTCCAGAACCCGCGGCGGCTTCCACGATCCAGGGAGCCGACCCTCAACAAGAACTTGACGCCTTGGAAAACCAGGCGGAAGCCCCCATAAAGGGTTCGTATCTTCGCGAGAAGGACGGATACGACGCTTTGTCTCCCGAACAGAAGGCAGCCTGTGACAAGGATTTTCAGACGCACCTCGACCGGCGGACACGGCCAATTGAAGTGCGTGACGGCGAAACCAGGGAGGACGCCGTTCAGAGAACCAAGCACGAATACTGCGCTGCGCGTCAGGAACACACCGCACACCACCGTCAACTCGCAAAAACCATGCTGGCGTCGAAGATCAACTGCCTTAACGACAAGTACCCCAGGGATTCGTTCTCCTTGCTCAATCCCGATGTCGCCAAGGAGTTCATGGCTACAGCCTTCTACCATAACGCCGCAACAACCAAAGAACTCAAATCGTTCGACAAGGACGTGTTTGCAACCTGCAAGAAAGCGGCCCTGAGAGAATTCTCGGCCCTATCGGCAGGCGTCGAAACCGGAGCAGCCGGAACGAAGGACTTCAACAATACCTTCACGATGAACATCGAACGTCCGCCAAATGGCGCCCTCACCCAAAACCTGCGCATCGCGGTCAAGCCTCTCCCTGGGAAGCGGGAGGAACTTGCCGCAATCTTCGGCAAGTGTGCCTGGTATCACTCCAACCAGTCCGGCAGGACCCCTGAAGAGAAAGAACAGCGCCGCACCGCACGAACCAATACCGCGCAAGACCTTGGCCGCTGACTGCCGGTGATCGCCAGTCGGCACTCTCTATTTACCAACCTGGGATGCTGCCAGTCGAAACGGCAGCATCCCACAGCCTTTCACACAAAAACAGACGCAGCCGCCAATCGCACAACCCGCCAGGAGTGAGAACAGGAGGATCGACATGAAGCAAGCCGAAATCTACAACGGACACGCAGGGCGCTTTCATCGGATGGCTAACCACATTGAACTTTCGATGACGCCACAACACCTACAAAGACACGGCGGTCTCGACCCAATCACGACCAACGACATCACTCTCGCAACCACGCTGATGAATTCAGTCTATGGATACCCCGCAGGAAAGCAAGCTGTCTTGGACTTGTCGGCAGGAATGATCCCTGGCGAAGAGCGATCTCAAACAGTCCGCGAGCTCTTCATGATGACTGCTGAATGTTCAGAGTACGACCAGACGGTTAAGTACACGATACTTCCACTTCCAGATCGGGAGATGGAAACAGCAAAACTTCTCAAAGCAGCCGCAGTGTACAGCCACGAACGCGCTGAGGCTCACTCGCGCGCTATTCCTCTCCCAACCCGTGTTGCAGTTCAACTGGAGCGATAAACGATGAACAACACATCCCCGACCTTGTACAGGAAGCCCAAATCGCCGGGCTACCTCGGAACTTACAATTGGTCCGCCATGCTGCTTGGACTCATGGCGCTTATCGCAACCAACATCATCACAACCCAGCACATCGCTTCGCACTTTGATTTCCAACCGGCACTCGGACCGCCTCTGTTCCAAATCGCCACGTTGAAAATATATCCCCCGTACAAGTGGTTCCTATGGATCGTCAGGTTCGGCGGCTCTTCCGACCCGCTTGTACGACAGCCGCTGTTGACTTCCACGCTCATTGCAGCAGTGGGCTTTTCGGCCACACTGTTTCTCGTCGCCGCGCTCAACATTCATCGCAACAAGAAACTCACCGAGGGGACTGAGGATCTTCACGGAAGCGCACGATGGGCCAATGAGAAGGAAATCCGCGACTCTGGACTCGTCGATCAAAAGCATGGCGTCTACATAGGCGCTTGGCAAGATGAGAAAACCGGCTCGCTCGAATACCTCAGACACGCAGGCCCGGAACATATTCTCGCTTTTGCTCCGACTCGATCCGGCAAGGGCGTCGGTCTAGTTATTCCAACGCTGCTCGCATGGGAAGAGAGCGCGGTGATCTTCGACATCAAAGGAGAAAACTGGGACAGAACCGCCGGTTATCGCATAAGCTCCGGCCACGTCTGCTTTCGATTCGCTCCTGTCGAAGAACATAGCGCGCGGTTCAATCCGCTTGCCGAAGTGCGCATCGGTACACTCCGCGAAGTGTCCGACGCTCAGAACATCGCTGAGATGCTTTGCAGAAGCGGCAAAGAAAGCGCCCAGGATGAACATTGGATCAAATCGGCGACCAGCCTTGTAACGGGACTTATCCTTCATCTCTGCTATACGGCCCGCCGCAAGAACCGTTTTGCCACACTCACCGAACTTTCCAACTCACTCACACCGCTGATGTCCGATCTGACAATGCCAATCGACCTCGAAGGAATGGACAATCAACAGCCCAACGTCGCCCGCGAATACTTTTCCCAGGTCATGAGCACCCCTCACGTCGATTCCACCAACTATTGGAATCTCCGTGACGGTCAAAAATCGCTTGTACATCCGGTCGTCATGGAAAAAATGCAGGAGATGCTCAACAGAGAGGACAAGGAGTTTTCCGGCGTATTGTCCACCGCAAAAACAACACTCATCCTTTACAGCGATCCACTCGTTCAACGCAGTATCGAAGAAAGCGACTTCACGATCAACGACCTCAAGCACTTCAAATACCCCGTGAGCCTCTATCTTGTTGTGCCGCCAAGCGACATCGAGCGCCTCAAGCCACTGCTCAGACTTATCTTCACCATGACAGTGAACCGATTGACGGAGGAACTCGAAGAAGTACGGAACTCCAAGCTGCAACAAGACCTCAAGTCTGGCGAGACATTCAAGGGCCGCCCAGACTACCGCATATTGCTTCTCATCGACGAATTCCCAACATTGGGCAAGATGCCCATATTCCAGACGGCTTTTGCCTACATCGCCGGTTATGGCATCAAGGCGTACCTGATTACACAAGACATCGAACAGATGAAAGATACCTATGGCAACCATGAGAGCATCATCTCAAACTGCCATATTCGAATCGCGTTTGCGCCCAATAAGACCGAGACCGCGGAAGCACTTTCCAAAATGGCGGGAACGGCCACCATCCTCAGAGCGGCCGTCAGCTACAGCGGCTCGCGCACAAGCCCGCTCGCAACCAACGTATCGACCAACGTAGACCACATCTCCCGGCCTCTCATCACTGTCGATGAACTCATGCGCCTTCCAGGCCCCGTCAAGGAAGGCCAGGGCGAAGCCCAGCGCATCGTAGCGCCGGGCGCGATGCTCATCTTCATTGCCGGACAATCGCCGATATTCGGCAAGCAGCTTCTCTATTTTCAGGACTCGGTACTCCAAAAGAGATCGGCGATCAAGCCGCCGCACACTCTCTTCACCATCGAGCACGATGGCAATATCCTCTCGCCAGGAAAACTCTACCGCTCGGAAACTTCAAAATCCACACACGGCTTGCTCCAAACTCCTATTCACGTTCAATCCGACGCTCAACTTATTACCCCTCCCACTGTCGCAGCCGCCTCATCGTCAGCCACCGGGGGACCGCAGAGCAACATCTCTTCCGACAAACAGATCCCTACTACGCCCCAGGTTTTCGAGAAAGAAGAAGACGAGATGGAAGAACAAGCAGAAGCCACGCCCACTGTTCCTCAGCAGGCGGTGCCAACCGACGAGATGCAGGAGATATTCGACCAACTCGACGAAGGCATGGAAGAGATGGATAAGAACTTCCACGTCTCCGAACTTCAAAGGAACACAGGAGCTGCCGCCAATGAACGCTAAACGCTTCGTCTTTGTCTCGGTCGCACCAGCCATCGCTGTTATCAATTTTGTCCTTGTACTCGGCTTCGCCGGCATCCGGCTCAACATCGCTTCCAATTCCCTCCCGCCGGGGCTTTACCGGATCGTTCAGCCAGGGAAAGGAAGCGACCTTCTTATCTGTCCTACCGGAATCGCTGAAACGGTCTCAATTGAAAGAGAGTACCGGGTGAAGAGCTTCGGATGCGGCGATGGATACGCCCCGTTGCTCAAGCCAATCGCTGCACGAGCGGGAGATACCGTCACCGTGAGCGAGGCCGGAGTTGCCGTCAATGGGAAACTCCTGCCGAATTCAAAACAGTGCCCCAAGGATGGAATAGGGCGACCCATGCCGCTGATCCCGCTCGGAACCTATGCGGTACTTCCTGGGACGGTCTGGGTCATTTCCTCCTACAACCGCTTCAGCTTCGATAGCCGCTACTTCGGCGCAATCCATCTCGATGAAAGGGTTCAATATGCAAAGCCATTCTGGCTCTTCTAAGACCGCCTTCATGGCCGTCTTCGCCGCACTGACCATCGGCGCTGTCGCTTGGTCCGGCCACCTCTTCGCGCTGCTCGCGCTTCTCGCCTTGCCAATGGCCTTTACGAGCGCCAAAGGTCCGGCACAACGCCTGACAAGTCTCGGCTGTTATTACGCGGCATCCATCTGGCCGGTCATGCCTGGATCAACCCAATTCTTCGGCGACAACGCTGGATTGCATCCGCTCTCCATTCTGATCCTCTGGCTCATATCGTCGCTTGTCCTGACACTCCCTTGGGCCTGGTTGCTTCTCGCGCCCGGCATCAAAGCCGAATGGGCGCTGCCTGTCGGACTGTGTATCACAGCCCTTCTACCTACCGGCGTCGTCAATCCTCTGACCGTCGCCGGCGTCCTGTTTCCTGGACTTGGCTGGGCCGGCCTGATCGCCACAATCATTCTGTTTGGAACCCTGTCGAAGTTCAGGCTCTATTCGATTCTGTCGGCGGCGATGCTCGCCGCAATTTGCTATGTATCGCACCCAGGCATACCAACTGTTCCCCCGACCTGGCAAGGCCACGACACCGAACTTGGAGGTTCGGAACTATCCAAACAAACGCCAATGGCGCTCTATAAGGCCGTCGTTTACGTTCAGGACACAGCGTTCGATTCAAACGCCCCAATCCAAGTCTTTCCCGAAGGAATCATCAATCACTGGACACCCACCGCCGAGGGATTCTGGCAATCGACCTATTCCGAGCTGCAACGGAAGCAACAATCGATCCTCTTCGGGGCGGAAGAGTACGGACCGCACGGCGGGCAATATCGCAACGAACTTCTCCTGCGCGGCCAGTACACCGCAACATTCCAGCAGAGGATTCCGATTCCATACGCCATGTGGAGACCTTGGGACAACATCGGCGTCCCCATGCACTACTTCGGCCCGTCGATTCTCTCTGTCGGCCCCAGGCGCGCTGCGCCCATCATCTGCTACGAGCAACTCCTCGTCGCTCCCATCCTCATCTCCATCGAACACAATCCCGAAGTGATCGTATCCGTCGCAAACGACTATTGGACGAAAGGCACATACATCGCCGAGATTCAGCAATCCGCCATCGAAGCATGGTCGCGCTTGTTCTGGATTCCAGTAGTGAGTGCAACGAACAGATGAAAAAGCATCTATCCATCCTCGCAATTCTTCTCAGTGTGGCCGCAGCCTCCGCTCAAGCGCAGGACTCCACGGCCACGTATCTGGAATCGAACGTCCGCTATTCACAAAACCAAATGATCGTTCTGCTTAAAAGCTGCGCTCCACACGCGGCGCTCAATACCATGCTTGCCGTCGCAACAACGGAGTCCGACTTTCATCCTTACGCGATCAGCGTCAACCGCCCTCAACAAATCGCCAGAATGGTTGGACTCAACAACCATGCAATCGAGCTTGCCAGACAACCGAACTCCAAGCTGGAGGCAATCTTTTGGATGCGCTGGCTCCTCCAGCACCGCATCTCCGTCTCGGTCGGACTCCTCCAAGTCAGCACCGAAAATGCAGCTCGATTCCACCTCAAGCCAGAACAACTCTTCGACCCATGCACCAACATCGCCGTTGGCGCCAACCTCCTTGCCGAAGCCTATGCTGCCCAAGTGCAGTCCGCACCCAACGACCCGGATGCGCTTCTTCACGCGCTCTCCATCTACAACAGCGGAACCGCAAACTTCGGCTTTTACAACGGGTACGTTGATCGCATTCTCAAAAACGCCATGCCATGAAGGAGGCTCACCATGCTCGCCCTGCAACCGCAGAATATGCTCAATATGCTCGCCGCATCGAATCCACTGGCCTACGGCTTTGCCAAGGCAAGACGCGCTACCATCGCCGCTTGCTTCATCGTCTACTCCGGTATCATCTCCGCGACAGTCGCCCTTTGGATGTGGATGTGGCGCGATACCACCTTTCAACTCAATACCATCGCCCGAATTGTGGCTCTCACACTGATCTGCTCCGCCGTCTATCTCTATCCGCGTCTCCGTAGAGGCTTCGGAACCTTTTGCTTGATTCTCCTGACCTCCGGTATTGGTCTCGCCATCTACTGTCAAAGTCTGCCCCTACTGCCTGGAAACCGTCCCCAGATCCCCGCCATCGCTCTTATCTCCGCTGGTTTGATTGTCTACATGATTCAAACACGCTTCATTACAGGCACCGTGCTTCTCCTTCTCGTCTGCCTTGCTGGCATCGGCTTCCTCTGGTTCAATCCAAACTTCTTCACTCCGCTCATCCTGTCCATTGCCGGTTTGGTTCTCATCCTTGCCGGATGTATCCTTCGCTACCTGGTTCTTCTCAACAGCTACTACTGAGTTCCCCTGCCTTGCATTACCACCTCGAAAGCAATATTCAATCCACAACCCATTTTCCGGCTGCGTTGGGAGGGAGCCACCCTCCCTCGTTGCGGCCGCTGCGCGTCCTCCTCTACCCACCCCAGCGGGACGAAAGCCCCGCAACGCCCCCACCCATTTC